>Ga0308419_1000620_pt1 | contig 25208 bp, 20 predicted proteins | sample HotsprSampleMS50_FD_203674 | JGI IMG/M metagenome (GOLD analysis project Ga0308419, IMG submission 203674) | Hot spring phototrophic mat microbial communities from Mushroom Spring, Yellowstone National Park, Wyoming, United States - 20090730_MS50 ... | reverse complement strand
GTGAACAATGGGGTCGCTGATCCTGGCACTCAGGGTACGGACAACGCCAACAACAACACGGGTACAGGTCCTGGTGGTGAAGTTAATGTCTTTGCCATCACGCCCCCCGGTACCATCCTGAACGGTACGAACGGACAGCCCGCGGCGGTAGGTCCCACCAATAACCAAGACGACTTTACCAACCGTTCTACCAATGTTCCTGCTAACCTACTGCCTGCTTCTACTTTTGATCCCGCACCTGTTACCTTCACCAACACCCTGCAGAATCCTCCCACTAATACCACCAACCTAGATACAGTGCGGTTACTGCCCTTGCCGCCGAACAATCCCGCTATTCCTGCGGGTTCTCAGCAACCCCTTGCCGACATTCCTGTAGGTACGGTTGTAACCATTACTATAGGTGCGCAAAGTGCTACCTACACCTTTAACGGTACGGCTTATGTCTTGTCAGCGGGTACGCCTATTCTCCTGAATGGCATCACCCCTGGTACATCGTTGAACTACACGGTAACGGTTGATTTGCCTGCAGGTACCCAGTTGTCGAGCGATCGCTTCATTGCCAACGGTCAAAATCGGGCAGGATTCAATGTGCCGATCGTGGCATTTGTGGACAACGACAACAACGGTGCATTCTCAGCGACTACCGATCCTGTGTTCAATATCACCATTAATCGGGTCTATACGGGCTATGTGAGACTGCGCAAGCGATCGCAGATCATTCGGGACGGCGCAGTTGCTCCAGGTGCTGACGGTATCTTGGACGAAAATCCCAAGAATGTGCGCCCTGGGGATGTCATCCGCTATGTGGTGGAATATGTGAACTTCTCATTGCCCAATGCGGGATCGGGCAATGTGGTGCTTGATGCCTCCAACTTGGTGATCACCGAAGATGCCGCCAACCCTGGCAACACATGGGGAGCCAACACAGTCCACTTCAATTCAGCGGTTGTGGTCGACGGTGCTCCACAAAACACCTTTGCCAGCCAAGGCACAATTCTCTACAACGGTGCCCCTGGTCCCGATCCTGCCACTGGTTCAGCAGTGAACAGGTACGACAACAATGTGGGCACAGTACCGCCTCTGCCTGGGGCTAATGCTACCACTTTCCAAGGTCTATTCCGTTTCCACCGACGGGTGAACTAATTGCTCTCTTCCGCCTCTCTCCCATCTTGGGAGAGGGGTTGGGGGTGAGGGCTTTAACTGCTAATAGAATTTGGAGATTTTTTATGAAAAGAATTCTCTCGGCTTCCATTTGTTTACTTATAGCTGGTACGGCAACTGTCCCTAGGGTTTTCGCCAGCATTGCTAATCCAACCAGTGAACCGCTCTTTGTCCAAAGGCCGCAACAACAACCTGTGCAATTACTGCTCACGGCGGAGTTGAAGCAGGTAAAAAAAGACAGTCAGGGGAAAGAAATTGTGACATGGGAACCACTGCCCAATAACGCCCAAGTGCAACCCCAAAGCATTGTGCGCTACACGCTTACAGCACAAAACAACACTAACCGCAATATGCGCAATCTAGTGGTTTCCCAACCCGTTCCCGATGGCACGGTCTATGTGCTGGACACAGCTACTAAACCCACTACCAAAGGGGGCAGGGTGGAATTCAGCATTGACGGCGGTAAAACCTTCACCGAGAGACCAGTAATTCGTGTGCGTGAGAATAACAGGATAGTAGAAAAACCTGCTCCCGCTGAAGCCTATACCCATGTGCGCTGGAATTTTGGCGAAATTTTACCTGCCAATTCTAAACAGTTAGTTTCCTATCAAGTAAGGGTTAAGTAGGCTAAGTGCAATGGTGCGTCCCTCTGTACTACGGCGATTATTCATTTTTCTCCTCTGGGGAATGATGGGTTTTCTGCTATCTCTGCTGATGGCGGGGTTAGTGTCGGCACAGTCCCAACCTAGCGTTGCCATCAATAACCGCGCTACAGCTACCTACACCGATCCGCAAACGGGACAGAGTATCAACGCTACCTCGGGACAACTAAACCAAAACCAACTTATTGATCCCTTTGGGCAGATTTTGGATTGTGGGGGCAATGAATTCAATGACTACACAGGTTTTCGAGCGGCACTGTATGAACAGGCAAGTCCCTTGGGTGATCTGGGGGCATTAGTAACCCTGACTCCCACCACACCCCTAACTGGTCTGCCACCTAATATCTTTAATGTCAATCCCTACAACATTACTAATACTCCCGTAAATGGCAAGCGGGGAGTCTATAACTTTTTACTCGACCCAAGCACGGGACAAACAGCAGTAGGACGCACCTTTATTTTGGTAATCAGCCCACCCGCTGGATCGGGTTTGCAAGAGCGTCGCATCAGGCTGGTAATTGGCACAACTGTAGGTGGTGTGATGTCCTACACCGCTACAGCACTGGATGGCAGACCCATTGGCGTTGGCGGTGAAACTACTCTTAACCTGACCACTGTGGTGACGGATGTCAATGGTAACCCGCTTCCTTTTGTAACTTTGCCTCTCAACCTGATAGTGTGTCAGGCACAGCCGATCCAGATTACCAAGACGGGCGATCGCGCTCAAGCGGAACCAGGGGATACAGCTCTCTATCGCATCTCTGTAAGAAACCTCTCCTCTGCGCCTGTAACCAATCCTGTAATCACTGACACTCTGCCCTTGGGCTTCCAGTTTGTCAATGGCTCGGCACGGGCGGCAATAGGGAATACTCAAGTACCTGTAACAGTGACAGCCAACGGGCGAAACCTCAGTTTTGCCGTGAATGGAATCATTCCACCCGCTGAGCAAAATACTCCCCTTGTCCTTGTCTATGCGGTGCAGATTACTCCCGATGCGGTTAGAGGCGATGGTAGAAATTTTGCGATCGCTCAGGGTGTGCTCAATGCTCAAGTGGTCAGAGATGGGCCTGCCATCTATCGCATATTGGTTCGCTCGGGCATTCTCAGTGATTGTGGCACGATTATCGGTAAGGTCTTTGAAGACAAGAACCTAGACGGGGAACAGCAGGCAGGGGAAAAGGGTATTCCTAATGCAGTGATCTTCATGGACGACGGCAATCGTATCCAAGCGGATGATCGCGGTCTATTCTCGGTGCGATGCGTCAAACCAGGTCCGCGGATGCTGGTGTTGGATTTGAGTTCCATTCCTGGTTATCAGATTGCGCCTAATCCCCACATTTTGGAACGCAACAGTGCTTCGCGATTGGTGCGAATGTCTCCTGGTGGCTTTGCCAGAGCCAATTTTGCAGTGATTCCCTATAGACCAGAAGGGGGTGACAAGAAATGAAGCGGATCATCTTTTTAGCTATTTTGATTATTTCCGCTTTGTGGGTGAAAGAATTGCGGGCTGAGGATAATCTGCCTTCCCAAGGTGCGCTTACTAATCAAGTTGAGCGCAGTTTAACCAAACCCCAGACCAAAAGTATTATCAACTTCAATCAGGGAAGCATTGCTCTACTAGGCGGTGAAATTGGAAGCGATTATCAAATCAATTTTGCCAATACTGATTACGAGCAACAGGGGTTGGCATGGGAAAGCGATCCTAGTTCCATTAAAGCCAGATTGAAAAGGGTAATCGCTAGTGATCGCTATGCATTTTTGGATTTGTACAATGTTACTGCTAGCTATCATCACATTGCCCTAGACTCTCAAAGCGCATTTATTCAAGACAACATAATTTTTGACAGTTGGTACAACCTTAACGCAGAAGCAAACATTGTTAATGTAAACCAAAACAATAGCAATGTAAGTGCAGACATTCTTAATGCAAAGGTAAACAATACCAATGTGACTGTTGACAATGTTAATGCAGGCACAAACAATAACAATGCAAGAGCTAACATAAGAAATTCTTTTGCTAATTCAGCGATTACTACTGAAACTAAACCCACTGTGCTTGAGGGCATCACTTTAGAACGCATACCCGTACGCATTGCCCAAGCTCCTACTACTAAACCTAACCCTCGCATCCTTGCCCCTATTCCCGATACAGTACTCGATACGCCCTCTACTGCGATCGTAATTCAAGTGCCAATTGGCACCAAATACCAACTCAGGGCAGGGGGGAGGGTAGTTCCCGACAATCAGATTGGTAAGACAGAAGAGGACAGTTCTAGCCAGATTATTACTATTACCTATTTTGGCGTAGTCCTCAATCAGGGAGAAAACTTAATTGAACTCTATCGAGACGGGGAAACCAAGCCTATAGCCACCAGTAGGGTAGTTACTAGGGGTGGCATCACTAAGATTGAATTGCAAACGGTAGAAACTCGCATTCCTGCCGATGGCAAGACCACTGCCACTATTCAAGGGCAGTTATTGGATGAACGGGGTAATCGTTCCAATCAAACGGCGATCATCACTCTGAGTGCTACGCAAGGAGAATTTGTAGGCAAAGATGCCAAACCTGATATAGAAGGCTGGCAAGTGGAGGCGGTGGAAGGTAAATTTACCGCTCAACTGCGTTCTAATTTGACTTCGGGCAATGTCCGCATCCGTGCTGAGACCGTAGTTAATAACAAGATTTTGGAAGGTTTTACGCAAATTCTGTTTGAGACTAATTTGAGACCTTCCATTGTAACTGGGGTACTTGACCTGCGCTATGGACCAAGGGGTACAGACTATTACTCTAGCTTTAGGAACTTTTTGCCCGCCGATAGAAATAATGACTATCAACTCAGTCTCTATGGAGCGATTTTTGGCACAGGACAGATTGGCGAGTGGTTATTTACGGGTTCATACAATTCTTTGCGCACCCTCAACGAAACCTGTGCAGGACTGCCTAGTATTTTTGGCAATGGCGATGACTGCGAAAATAACTACCCTGTCTATGGCGATACTTCTAATGTAACCCGCCTTACCTATTCCTACAGCAATCTCTTCTTACGCTTGGAGCGCACTTCTCCTGTTCCCAATGCGGGGATTGATTACTTCATGTGGGGAGATTTCAGAACAGAAGAGTTTGCCAATCCTGCTCAACAGTTCACTGCACTAAATAGAAGTTTGCACGGCTTTAAGTTCAATTACAATTTCGGCGATCTCCAGCTAACGGGCTTCTACAATGTGGTAGGCAGTGGTTTCCAAAGAGATGCGATCGCTCCCGATGGTACGAGCGGATTTTATTTCCTCTCCCGCAGAGATTTGGTAGATGGTTCGGAAACGGTTTTGCTGGAAACTGTAGAACTGCAAAATCCCAGTAATATCATTTCTCGCCAGCAATTACAGCGGGGCAAGGATTACGAGATTGATTATGAGCGGGGTTCTTTACTCTTTCGTAATCCTATTTTCCAAACAGCGATCGCAGGGGATGGCAGTTTATTGCGCCGTCAGATTATCGCCAGCTATGAATACCGCAACAGCATAGATACCAACAGCTACGGGGCGCAGGCACGCTATACTTTCAACCGCACCCAAGGGATGGAAAGCTGGCTGGGCATTAACTACTTCAGAGAGAATCAAGGTAATCGCAACTTCGCCATCTATGGAGCTAATGCCCAAGTTTATTTCAGCCGCAATATCAAGCTACAGGCGGAATACGGGCGTTCTGAGAGTGTTTCCCCAGATTTTGGCTTCGTATCGGGTTCTGCCTACCGTTTGGAACTAGACGCCAGAATTAGTGAGACCATCCGTGCCAGTGCTTTCTATCGTTCGGCTGAAGCGGGTTTTAACAACAACGCCACCCTGAGTTTCACTCCAGGGCAAACTCGCTACGGTGCGAAGATAGATGCTATTTTCTCCAATGACACTACCATACGGGCGGCGGTAGAAAGAGAAGAAAATCGGGGTATCGCTCCTACTCCTACCAATTCCTTAGAGGCTTTACTCAATCCCAATACTTTTACTAACCCCAGCACTCGCCAAGATAATGATTTGACTACTATCACCATCGGGTTAGATCAGAAGTTGGGTTCGGCTCTCTTCAGTTTGGACTATATCTACCGCGATCGCGTGGATAGAATTGGCTTGTTGAGTAGCAATTCCAGCCAACTCCGCTCTCGCCTCACTACCCCCCTAGCCGACAATCTGCGCCTCACCCTGCAAAATGAATTAACTCTGAGTGGCACTAGCGATACGGTTTACAGCGATCGCACCACTTTGGGTGTCACATGGCAGATTGCCCAAGGCTTGAACTTTACCCTTGGTCAGCAGTGGTACCACACTGGACAGTTGGCAGGGCAAGCCATCACCACTGCTGAGCTGGCAGGGGAATATAGGTTAGGACAAGATACCACCCTCACGGGCAGGTTTTCCGTACTTTCGGGCGGACAGGATACAGTAACGCAGGGGGCGGTGGGTTTGCGGCAGAGATGGGTAATTGCTGAGGGTCTGAGGTTTAATCTGGCTTATGAGCGGGTGTTTGGTACGCCTTTGCGCTTGGGCACAGGTGTGCAATTCTCCCAACCCTTCGCAGTGGGACAGACCGCCAACTCCCTAGCACTCCTCGATGGCGACAATTACAGCGCTAGTTTGGAATATACCCCCAGTTCTGACTTTAAGGCTGATCTGCGCTTTGAGCAGAGAAACAGTAGTTCGGGTACTAATACGGTTATCTCAGCCAGTGCGATCGGTAAAATTTCCCCTGAGCTATGGATATTGGGTCGTTATCAACAGGCAAATATCGCCAATCAAGGTTTAGGGGGCATCGGCAATACGGTTAATTTGCGCCTTGGTTTGGCATACCGTCCTGTGGACAATGACACTTTCAACGCCCTGCTCAGATATGAATACCGCCGCAATCCTTCCACCATTCCAGAAACGGTGCTGTTTGGGGCTGGCACAGGCTATGAAGACCACACCTTTGCCATTGAAGCCATCTATGCTCCCAACCACCAGTGGGAGTTCTATGGCAAGTATGCCCTACGCAACTCTACCACCACCTTTGCGGGCGATTTGGTGGGTACTGGCTCTGTTTCCCTCGCTCAACTTAGGGCTACCTATCGCTTCACTGAACAGTTTGACATCACAGGGGAAGCAAGATTTATCAGTCAGCCCACTGCAGGCTACAGCGAGACTGGTTTTGTGGCGGAACTGGGCTATTGGATGTCCCCCAGTTTGCGCCTCGCCGTTGGTTACAGTTCTGGTGCAGTAAACAGCGATCGCGACTTCAGTGGCAGTCGTTCCGCTGGGGGATTGTATCTGGGAGTTACCCTCAGGATCGATCAATTGTTTGATAACTTTGGCGTGCAGAGACCTCTACCCGCCCCCCCCACTCCACCCGTTACTGCCAGCAATCCCCCGCCCTCTGTGCAGGCAAACAATCGCATCTCTTGGACGGTTTCCCAACAAATTGAAGAAAAAGGTACAGAACTCTCTAACAAAGACCGCTTGGTGTTAGACAATCTGGCGGTGGTTTTGCAATCTTCCAATGCGATCATGTTAGACATCCAAAGCCCCATCGCTATCACGGAAATTCAGAACAAAGAGAATCCGCTCACCCAGCGTCTCATCGCCATTCGTAACTACCTTACCCAAAAGGGCGTCAACAGTTCCCAAATCATCTTCCGTTCTTTAGGAGCCAATGCTACAAACAACATCTCCTTTGTGGTTAGCGGCGATACCAACTCCTTCCGTAACATCGTTTCCCATCTGCAGGCAGAACCCAACTCCCCCGCCCGTCAATTCTTTGATACGCTCCTGTCCCAAGTGCCACCCGCCCCCGCCCCGACGATCGCTCAAGCAGTCAAACCAGACATCAGCGATCCCCGCCGCATCTCCCAAGCGATCGAGATTACGCCCAGCGGCAAAATTAGTGATCGCTCCCAAGCACTACTTGATCTAATAGTCAGTACCGCCATGCAACAACCCAACACCAACATTGAATTAGCAGGGGATCAAACCCGCAGTCTCGCCATCCGCCGTTATTTGATTGACAAGGGTATTAGTGGCGATCGCATCCTGTTTAACAATAGCGAAACTGCCAGCACCAGTACAGTGTTACTCAGTCTCGCCCCCTCCGCCCCGCCCGAAAATATCGCTACTGCGCCCCCAGTCCTCCCCACTTATCAAAGCCTGAATCAGTGGCAGACATCCCCCATCGGTCTAAGAATTACGGATGACCTTCCCCTCGCCCTTCTGCCCAATGAACTGCTCAACCCCCAAAACATTACCATCCTGCCCAATGCCCAATTGATCGGCTTACTAATTCCTGACGATGTGCCCGCCGTTATCGCCAGCGGCATCGATAATGTGCCTGTGGATTTGCGCCTAACTACCGCTCTCAACTTCCTACTTAATAACTTCACTGATCCTCTCACTGCCCTCAAAGAAGCGATCGGCGTTGGTGGCACATTACAGGGACAAGTTTTTGAAATTGGAGGAGGAAGTTAAATGTCGTTGAAATCTTACTGTGGCACACTACTTTTACTAGCTGGATTAGTGGGCTGTCCAGCAGGTAAGGTATGGGCGGAAGGCAGTAAAGAGCTGAATGCCTTTAACACCCATCGTCTCCCCATTGAGTACAACAATGCTACGACCGCAGGCATACCCCGCTATGCACCTGTCAGGGTTTTTGTGAAACAGGGAGAAACAGTCAATCTTGGCTCCAGTGTCCGAGTTAATGGAGTACCCTCGTTTGCTGGACAAGACATTAGTTATGCAAGTCCCTCCAACATTCAGACTGGCAGTTGCAATGTCAACTCTCCCCCAGGCTTTGGGTTAATTGACACCGTTGCCAAAGAAAATGCGGGACCTCAAGCCGCTGGAGGCGCCAACCCCACAGGTTATGTCCCCTGTAGTTTTGTGGCGGCGGAGACAGGTATTTATAGCATTACTTTCCGTAGCGTTAATCCTAATGATGCCTCTCCCGCTGCTTTACTAGCAACAGACGATAATGCCCTTTTAGATATCAATCAGGGATCTGGGATAGCGGCATGGGACATTACCATCCGTGATGGTAATAACACATTCGGTACAGAGCGCACGGGCAGGGTATTTTTCCCATACCTTCCCACCTTTGTTGGGGCAAACAATCGCAGTGTCAGCCCTAGAGTGTATGTACAGACCAAAGACGGCTACCTTTACAGCACTAGATTAAACAATATCGACCCCAATGGCTTCATCATCATGGCAAACAGCCGCGGCTTTATTGACCAGACCAATAACAGCACGCTGTATCACAGCATTACCTCCTCTTTCAACACAATGAATCCCTTGCATGGGAATGTAATTGTCCAGCCGCCGACTGTCCCTGATACCGCCACCAACATCACCCACCTAATCTTTTTGAATCCTCCTGACCCTGATACCTTGACCCACTTGGGCATTCCCCTTACCGCTGTACCACCGCCTACGCCCTCTGCTTTCCAGTTCACAGGTAGTATTTCGGGTAATCAAACCACAGTGGGTTCAGGGGGAACTTTTACTTTTAATTCCACTGCGGCAGGGAGCTATCAACTGATTATTGACACCAACAATGACAATATCTTCGATCCAGCTACCGATCGGGTTTTGCAAAATCCTGCGGTGGTTGGTAGTAATTCGGTAGTGTGGGATGGCAAGGATGCCAATGGGAATAATGTACCTGCCTTGCCTGGTAATGCACCCTACACCGCCTTGGTCAGAATTAGAACGGGAGAGTATCACATTCCTATACTTGACGCAGAGAATCTCAACACTCCAGGGGGACTAACTATCGAGTTGCTAAATGCTCCTGTGCCATTTCCTCCTGATTTGGATACTAATAACCAGCCCGTTGATAAATTTACGATCTACTACAACAACACTAACTACACCACTGCTAACGGCACACCGATCACTCTGACAGGGCCAGGTGCCCCTACCCCCGCTCTAGCTATAAAAGGCATCAATAGTCAGGCTGGGGTTCTCTCTTTTACCAATAATTGGGGTGATCGCAAAGGTGTACATGTTTGGACTTATCTCGCCGGTTCTGCCGTTACTACTCCATTAGTTATTTTGAACAATACTCCCAACTTGCTGTTTGTCAAACGGATTACTCAGGTAAATGGGGTGGACATCAACACGATCGAGGATGACCCCAGTGATCCTAATGACAACAACCCCCGCTGGCCCGCTAATTATCTGCGGGGGGCGATTAACCAAACAAACCTCAAACCGGGGGATGAAGTGGAGTACACCATCTATTACCTCAATGCCAGTTTACTGCCTGCTAGTCAGGTGCGCATTTGCGATCGCCTCGATCCCAATTTAGTATTTCAGCCAACTGCTTTTAATGCCAGTAGTCCCAGTGATGGTGGCTTGCCTGCGGATAAGGGCATAGCCTTGGCGATCGGTTCTACCACACCCACTTTTTATCTGACGAATATCAACGATCCCCCTGATCGGGGACAGTTTGTACCACCACCGACTGTTCCACCCAATTGCAATATTACCAGTAATCCCAACGGCACGGTAGTAGTGAATGTAACCCGCACTACAGGTGTTCCCACTCTACCACAAATCCCCAATGCCACTGGTGCTGGTATTCCTCCAGAGTCCTATGGTTTCGTGCGGTTTCGGGTGCGAATTAAGTAAGTCTCTTGCTCAGCTCCCCCTAGGTTCAGTTATGACTAGCAAAAATAGCTAAACTAACTGTTGAACTGACCCTGTGGGGGGCTTGGCTTCTTATGGACAATCTGCAAGGAGTTATTGACTACAGCATCACTTTGGCGGTGTTGTCGGCGACGCTGGCACTGTTTAGCATTGGGCTGAATCTGCAGTGGGGCATAGCGGGTTTGGTGAATTTTGGTCATGTGGCGTTCATGGCGATTGGGAGCTACACCACGGTTTTACTGAGTTTGCAGGGTGTGCCTTGGTTTGTTGCTTTTTTGATTGGCACTGGGTTAGCGGCGGTGCTGGGTTTGTTGATTGGTTTGACTTCCCTCCGCCTGCGGGAGGATTACTTGGGGATTGTAACCATTGGTACAGCGGAACTCCTGCGCCTTGTGATCAAGAATGAGAAACCTCTAGGCTGGCTCACAAGGGGAGATTTTGGCATTCAGAATTTCCCCAAACCCTTTTGGAGTATGACTGATGCCAGTCCCTTTGCAGGAACCCTCAGTGCTAATGCCTATCCCTTGGTGCTGTTTGTTTTTCTGGTAGGAGTGCTGGCTATAGTTTTTGTCTTGGTAAATCGGATGGAGCGATCGCCCTGGGGCAGGGTACTCAAAGCTATTCGGGAAGATGAGGAAGTGGCCCAGGCACTGGGCAAAAATGTGTTTGTTTTCAAACTACAGGCATTTGTGCTAGGGGGAGCACTAGGGGGTCTGGCAGGAGCATTCTACGCTTGGCATCTGCAAACTCTCTATCCCAAGTTCTTTGAGCCAGAAGTTACCTTCATGGCTTGGATGATTGTCGCCATCGGGGGAGCGGGCAATAACCTAGGGGTAATTGTGGGCGCCATTGTTTTCCAGCTCTACAACAGTTTGCCGCGGTTTTTGCCAGAGGCAATCAAAAACAGTCTCGGTGGGGGTAGGGTGGAGGCGATGCAGATTATCATGATTGGCCTCACTTTGATCTTGGTAATGCTGTGGCGTCCTCAGGGCCTGTTGGGCAAAAAGGAAGAACTCACCCTCACCCGTTAGTTAAAATGGGCACTGGTATAGCAGTAAACTGGTATGTTACTTTCCCCCTCAGAGTTTGGTCTGATTGCCCAAGCCATGGGGATTTTCGTCTTGGGCTGTGCTTTGGTTACAGGCATTGCCTTTACCCAAGGGTGGGGGTGGCGTTTTAGGGCGGTGGGGGTTACCGCTTTTTCCTTGGTGCTGACGGTGGGTTTGTTTGCCCTCAGTTTGGCTCCCATTACTCCTACGGTGGTAACGGGGGCAGTGCACTATCGGGTGGTCTATGACCGCAATGGGGCGGAGGCAGTAATTGCGGTAAGCAATGATATTACTCCTGAGCAGTTATCTGCTACTCTGCGGGAAGCCGCCGCCAATCTCTTTTCCTTGGGGCGCAATGCCTACGGTCGGGATAACTTGACAATCCGTGCCCGCACAGTAGTACATCCTCAAGAGGGATTGACTCAACCCCTGTACCTAGGTCAGATAGTGCGCTCCCTGCGTCAACGGGATGATCCCCACATGGTTTTAACCGTGGATGACCATGCCTTTGCCATTCTGCAACAATTTAGGAGCCACAATGACCCAACCACCGATTGATCCTGCTAGCTACATTGAGCACACTCTGCTAGATAACACTGCTGTTCCCAGCCAAGTGGAGCAGTTGTGCGCTGAGGCAGTGCGCTATAAGTTCCACAGTGTGTGTGTTGCTCCCTGCTTTGTGAAACAGGCGCGGGAAATTTTGTATCGGGAAAGCCCCCTGGTGTGTACGGTGATCGGGTTTCCCACGGGTACCCATACCTCTAGTGTGAAGCTGTTTGAGGCACAGGAGGCGATCGCCAATGGGGCGCAGGAATTGGATGTGATGCTCAATCTTGGTCTGGTAAAAGCAGGGGACAGTGAGGCGTTGTATCAGGAAATTGCTCCCATTTGTGAGCACCGCGACATTCCTGTCAAAGCAATTCTAGAAATGCCCCTGCTTACTCCTGAAGAGTTGAACTTGGCGGTGGAGGTCTGCCTGTCAGCGGGGGTTGCCTATTTGAAAACCTGTACAGGGTGGCGTGGTTCTGCCACTGTGGAGCAGGTAAGGCTATTGGGCGATCGCACCCGTGGTAAGTGTGGCATTAAGGCGTCAGGAGGCATTCGTACCCTAGCTCAGTGTTGGGAACTGATCACTGCGGGAGCCAATCGCTTGGGCACTTCGCGGGGTGTCAGCATCATGCAAGAATTTCTCGCCTATTGATTAGAAAACGGGACGCAAGCCCCACGCCTCTGGCACGGCGTAGCCGTTGCTTTAGCTATGGGGATAGATACATGATATGATTCATTTGCTAGGGAGTTAAAAGAATGTCTAGCTACGCCTGTCAACAAGTATTGCTTCACCCCAATCCAGATACTAGAGCCACCCTAGAGTTCATCTGCTCAGATAAGCTCACGGGGCAAGTGGATTTGGGAGTCAAGACCAAGCAACAGTTTGTGCAGATTCTGACAGCTAGATTCGAAGACAGGATTAAACAACCATGTGAGCAGTACGGATTAAAGTTTGTGGAGACTGAACAAAGCTATACATCCACTGCTTCGTTTCTGGATGCAGATGTGCTAATGGAAAACCCTAGTCTCCAAATTAGTGGCTTTACTCCTAATCCTAGAACGGGTTTTCCACTGGAAAACCCTAATCTCCAAATTAGTGGCTTTACTCTTAATCCTAGAACGGGTTTTCCACCTACCTTTGGTGAGAAACCCGACGGGTGGCGAGAATCTGGCAAGCACAGATTAAATCCCCATGCTTCCTCTGCAAGGTAAATGTGTTCTAGTAACCCGCTCTCCCAGCCAATCCCATGAGTTCAGCCAATCTTTGAGAAACTTGGGGGCGGAAGTGGTGGAAATGCCCACCTTAGTAATTACACCCCCCGACAGTTGGGCAGAACTGGATCAGGCGATCGCCCATCTCGAGCAGTACGACTGGTTGATCCTCACTTCAGTCAATGGGGTAGAGAACTTCTTTTTGCGCTTGGCTCATGGGCATAAAAATCATACCCACCTCTCCCATCTCAAGATTGCGGTAGTGGGGGAAAAAACAGGGCAAAGTCTCAGCCAGTACGGCATCACCCCTGATCTGATTCCTGAGAATTTTGTCGCTGACGCTCTGGTATCAGCATTCCAAACTCAAAAACTAATAACCTCTGGCACTAAAATTCTCTTTCCCAGAGTGCAATCGGGGGGGCGGGAAATTTTAGTAGAAGAACTGAGCAAACTGGGAGCCACTGTCGATACCGTACCCGCCTACGAATCCCGCTGTCCTAGCCACATAGAGGCGATCGCCCTAGAGTGTTTGCGTTCCCGCAGGGCAGACTTTATTACTTTTGCCAGTTCCAAAACCGTGCGCCATTTCTGCCACCTCTTAGATCAAGTAGCTGATCGCTCCCAGTGGCAAAGCTGGATCGCCCACAGTCAAATTGTCGCCATCGGGGAGCAAACCGCCCGCAGTTGTCAAGAACTCTTGGAGCGCACGCCTATCCAAGCTCCCACTGCCACTATGGCAGGCATGACCACCGCTATTGTCCATCTAGCGGGACTCAGCCCAATTCATTAAACTGGTGGACTATGGCACTGCAAGCACTGGCGGCATTTTGGAAAAAACATCAGCAAACCCTAGTAGCTGTGATGATTACTTGCGGAGTGTCGCTGGGGGTGGTGGGCTTGCGGCATACAGGAGCGATCGCCCAGTTGGAATTGCGCACCTACGACTATCTCCTGCGCCTCCGCCCTGCTGAACCTAAGGATGATCGGGTGATCATCGTAGCAATCGACGAGCCAGACATTCAGCGCATGGGCAAATGGCCCTGGACAGATCAGATGTTTGCCGATCTGATCTCCAAGATCAGCCAAGGCAAACCCGCCGTCATTGGCATAGACAAATACCTAGACATTCCCGTAGTCGATCAAGGGAGAAATCGCATCACCAGTCAAGTTAAGCAACTCCTGAGAGGACAAGTTTCCCCCCAAATTTTGCCAAAAGTGGAGAACATCATCGCTGACAAAGGTAGGGCAAATCTAGTCCAAGCCATGAAGCAGGCGGGAAATGTGGTCAATGTAACTCTCTCTCCCACAGGCGATCGCCAAGCCATCCCCTTGCCACCCGATTTGGCACAGGTGAGCGATCAGGGTTTTGCCAATATCCTCACCGATGACGGGGGGATTGTCAGAAGAGCGCTAATTGCTGGGGATTATGGCTCCTTTGCTCTGGTAATTGCCAACTACTATCTCTATCACCATCAGCAGAAAACCATTACCTTTGATCCTACCACTGCCACTTTTAGCGCAGGAAAACAACCCATTCCCCGCCTTGATCCCAATTTTGGTGGCTATCACCGCGAAGATGCCAGCGGTTACCAGACTCTCATCAACTACCGCGGCAAGGAAGGCTCTTTTGCCACCGTGTCCGCCGCCGATTTACTATTGGGCAGAGTTGACCCGCAGATTTTTCACAACAAAGCGGTACTCATTGGTGTTACTGCCGTCAGTCTCAAAGATAGCTATCCCACCCCCTACAGCACAGGGGAAACGGTGATGTATGGGGTAGAGATTCACGCCAACATCGCCAGTCAGCTAATTGCCGCTGTGCTTGATAATCGCCCCTTTCTGCAATCTTGGTCAGAAGAACTAGAGACGCTGTGGATTGTCCTTTGGGCGATCGCTGGAGGGATGACTGCTATCCTTGCCAGCAGGGTGTGGCTGAATTTCCTAGCTTTGGGCTTGCTGGGTGGGGCTTTAGGGGGGCTGACTGTCTGGCTATTTAATCTCGCCCTGTGGACACCCTTGTTTCCTGCTCTCCTCGGTCTAGTTTCTGCCAACATTGCCATCATCGCCTACCGTCTATCAATTCAGGAGTCCGAGCGCAAAGTGTTGATGGGCTTATTCTCCCGCCATGTTTCCAAGGAATTGGCAAACATCATTTGGGAACAGCGGGAACAGTTTTTGCAGGAAGGGCGCATTCCAGGGCGAGAAGTCTATGTCACCGTGCTATTTACGGACATGCGCAATTTTAGCACCGCCGCCGAAGCGCAAAAACCAGGGGAAACCTTGAATTGGCTCAACTCCTACCTCAGTACCATCGCCAATGAAATTCTGCAATGCGGGGGCATGGTGGACAAATACATCGGGGACTCAGTAATGGCAGTCTTTGGCGTACCCATTCCCCACACTAGCGAAGCGGAGCGGGATCGGGATGCCCAAAACTCAGTAATTGCCGCCATCAGAGTAGCGGAAAAGCTCCAGCAGATGAACGAAACTTGGCGATCGCAGGGCCTACCCGAAGTTACCACAGGGATCGGCATCAACTCTGGCGTAGTAATCGCAGGCAGTTTAGGCAGTGCCGAGCGGGTGGAGTATTCCGTCATTGGCGATACGGTCAACATCGCCGCCCGCTTAGAAAGTTTCAACAAAGAGGTGGATGGGGGCGAGTATCACATTCTGATCAGCGAAGAGACCGCCCAACGCCTCCGAGGAATGTTCAAAACCGAGTTTGTCGGCAAGTACGCCCTCAAGGGCAAAACGCAGGAAACAGCCATCTATCGTGTGCCCCCCCAGCCCATAGACGGCAAACTCAGTTAAGATCGACCCAGTCCTGCCATTTCCATAAACCAATGCTGTTAGCCGTACCGCTGGCGTGGTTGCAGTTGACCTACGAAAAAAGCCGCCTTCTCGTGGCGATCGCTGGCATAGTCTTTGCCGTAGTGCTGATGTTTATGCAGATCGGGTTTCAGGATGCCCTATTTCGCAGTGCGGTGCGTCTCCAGTCCAATCTCATCGGCGACATAGTACTCATCAGTCCTCAGTCCACCAACCTTGTGGGCATGCGTAACTTTTCCCAGCGGCGGCTCTACCAAACCCTCGGCATCCCTGGGGTGGAGTCCGTCAGTCCTCTATACATTGGTCTGGCGGCATGGAAAATCGAAGAAAGCTCAGCAGGACAAACTCGGAATATCCTAGTGCTAGGGTTTGATCCCGATCGCAACATTTTTAAGCTAGAGGGCTTAACCCCCGAAAACATTGAGCGGATACGCCTCCAAGATGTAGTGCTATTTGACCGCACCTCCCGCGCCGAGTTTGGCCCTATTGTCAAGGAATGCGGTGTCGCCGATCAGCCCAATAATAACAGTTGCCCTAACCCTGTCTTTCGGGAAGTAGCCAACCGCAGAATTCAGATTGGCGGGCTGTTTACCCTTGGCTCTTCCTTCGCCGCTGATGGCGCAATCATCACCAGTAGCACCAATTTTCTGCGTATCTTTGAAGCTCGTCGTAAGGGGCTAATCAATGTAGGACTGATCAGTCTGAAGCAGGGGACTGATCGCTTTGCCGTGATTAAGCAGATAGTTGATCTGATGCCAGGGGATCATGTGCTTCTGCCTAAAAATGACTTGCAAATCGATGGCATCCGCATCAAACCAGTGCCCAACGACAAAGAAAAAGTATTGATTAGCAAAGCAGATTTAACCCTCAGCGACATTGCCAAAACCGAAGATTTATTTGTCGAAGATGTGCGGGTGCTCACCATGCAGGGGTTCATTAACTTTGAGCGCAGTTATTGGCAGAGAAGCACAGCGATCGGCTTCATTTTTGGTCTCGGAACAATCATGGGCTTCATTGTTGGCATTGTCATTGTCTATCAAATTCTCTACACTGATGTTTCCGACCATCTGGCAGAGTATGCCACCCTCAAAGCGATGGGCTACAGCAACTGGTATCTCTCCAGTGTGGTAATTCAGGAAGCCTTTGTCCTGTCAATTTTGGGCTTTATCCCTGGTCTGGTGATCAGTTTTGCCCTGTACACCCTGACCCAAAATACCACCCGTCTGCCCTTGTACATGACTTGGGAGCGGGGTGTGCAAGTATTGTTATTAACTATGACAATGTGTGTGATCTCTGGGATAATTTCCTTGAGAAAAGTACAATCCGCTGACCCCGCCGAGGTATTTGGTTAAGTGTCGCCAAATTACTGCTAGATTGCCTATGATGTAATGTCGCAAGAATTTTAGAGCTTCCTCTAATCCAAGGAACACTGAACTATACTGAACAAATTGTGCACTGTATTCAGTATGAGACATGTATCATTTCGTCTTTAGTCCGAAAAAACAGTGATATAATAAGTTCAGTCTCTTCTCGATCCTTGAGTCGACCGCAATGGTTGCCAAGAAAAGAAGAAAGAAGCCAAGCGCTTTGGATAATTTATCTAAAGCTTTGCGGGATACCGCCTTCTTGTCCAGTGATGGGCAGGATGCAATCGTTGCTTTCTTGAGCAGTAATGTGTGGCTACGCCACGCAAGCGAACAGGAAAGTTCAGCGTAAATGTATCAGACTGTAGATGGGCAATTTAACAGGACAGGTAGCTCTGGTAACGGGAGCATCACGGGGCATTGGAAGGGCGATCGCTTTAGAACTGGCAAAATCGGGGGCAAATCTCATCCTCAACTATGCCAAGAACTGCCCCGAGGACTTGATTACAGAAATTAAGCAACTAGGTCAAGAGGCGATCGCCGTGCAGGCGGATGTCTCCCAAGAAGAGCAGGTAGAGCACTTAGTGAAGACAGGCTTAGCACAGTGGGGCAGGATTGATGTTTTGGTAAATAATGCAGGAATTACCAGAGACGCCCTGCTCCTGCGCATGAAAACCCAAGATTGGCAGGCGGTAATTGACTTGAATCTCACGGGCGTTTTCCTCTGCACCCGTGCCGTGTCCAAAATCATGCTCAAACAAAAGTCGGGGCGGATTATCAACATCACCTCGGTAGCAGGGCTGATGGGCAACGCTGGACAGGCGAACTACAGCGCCGCCAAAGCGGGAGTGATCGGCTTTACCAAAACTGTCGCCAAGGAACTAGCCAGCCGTGGTATTACGGTCAATGCCGTTGCCCCTGGATTTATCGCTACCGATATGACCGCAGGACTGCCAGCGGAACCAATCCTCCAGCTGATCCCCTTGGGCAGGTATGGCACACCAGCAGAAGTGGCAGGCGTGGTCAATTTCCTTGCTAGCGATCCTAGTGCGGGCTATATCACGGGGCAGGTGATCAATGTGGATGGGGGGATGGTGATGGCTTAGGTAGGCGGTATGTTCTGCACCGCACTTTCCACACTGGTCTGCAATGACAAAAACTGCTCGAGGCGCACCAATTTCACCGTTTGCGTAACTCTGGGATTGGAGACAATTTGCAGAGTACCCCCCCGTGCTTGGGCTTTTTTGACCATTTGCACTAGCGCCCCCAAGCCTGTACTGTCGACAAAGTCTATGGTGGACAGGTCAAAAATAATGTGCTTAGGGCCTTCATCGACACATTTGCCGATGACCTTGCGAAAGGTTGGCTCAGAAAACGCATCCAACAGCCCCGTGAGACGCACTAGCTGGTAGTTGTCCCTAATCTCACGGCTCCCCCGTAAACTAACTGTTAAATTGAGCGGTTCAGGAATAGTAGCTTCCCCCTTGGTGTTTTGCGCGTTGTATTATAAGTGTTCTGGCACGGAATGTCTAGTAATCCTGCCCTAATCTAGGTTAAGCTAATGGCGGTTAGTTGTTGATTTCTGCATGCACTCGATTGCCCAAATTCGTCAGGCGCTGATCAGCGGTGATCGCACCGCCAAAGAAATTACGGAAACCTACTTGCAACGCATTCAGGCGCTCGAACCCCAGCTACACAGTTTTATCACAATCACCCCCGAAGTCGCCCTCGCCCAAGCAGAGCACATCGACCAACTGCGTTGCACTGGGGCAGAATTACCCCCCCTAGCGGGAGTGCCCATTGCTATCAAAGATAATATGTGCACCCAAGGCATTAAAACCACCTGCGCTTCCCGTTCCCTCGCTGACTTTGTGCCACCCTACGACGCAACGGCAGTAATGCGCTTGCAATCGGCAGGGGCAATCATGGTGGGCAAAACTAACCTCGATGAGTTTGCCATGGGTAGCTCTACGGAAAACTCTGCCTTTCACCCCACCGCCAACCCTTGGAACCTTGACCGTGTGCCAGGGGGATCGTCGGGTGGCTCCGCCGCCGCTGTAGCCAGTGGGGAATGTGTGGTTGCCACAGGGTCAGATACGGGTGGTTCTATCCGTCAGCCCGCTTCCTTTTGCGGTGTAGTGGGCATCAAACCCACCTATGGTTTGGTTTCACGGTATGGTTTGGTGGCATTTGCCTCATCGCTGGATCAGATTGGCAGTTTTGGGCGCAGTGTCAAAGATACAGCGATCATGTTGCAAGTGATGGCAGGGCATGATCCCAAGGACGCTACTAGCCTCAAGGTGAACATTCCCGACTACGCCTCACACTTGGGGAATCTGGACGACCTGCCTCTTAAGGGCAAGCGCATCGGTGTAATCCAAGAGACCATGACCGCCGAGGGTCTAGACAAGGATGTTTCGCAGGCTATCAATAGGGCGATCGCCCATCTGGAACAGCTAGGGGCAGTAATCCAGCCTATTTCCTGCCCTCACTTTGCCTACGGACTGCCCACCTACTACATCATTGCCCCTTCAGAAGCCTCAGCCAACCTAGCCCGCTACGACGGGGTAAAGTACGGACTGCGGGATATGACAGCGGACAATCTGCTGAGCATGTACCAGCAAACCCGCAAGCAGGGCTTTGGCGCAGAAGTTAAACGGCGCATTATGATTGGCACTTATGTCCTCTCGGCGGGATACTACGACGCTTACTACCTGAAAGCGCAAAGAGTGCGCACTCTAATTAAGCAGGATTTCAGTAAAGCTTTTGCCCAAGTGGATGTGCTTCTCTGCCCCACTGCCCCCACCACCGCCTTTCCAGCAGGCAGTAAAGTCAGCGATCCCTTGGCTATGTATCTCTCTGACCTGATGACCATTCCTGTCAACTTAGCAGGTCTGCCTGCCCTCAGCCTGCCCTGCGGTTTTGATTCCCAAGGGCTACCCATAGGCTTGCAGTTAATTGGCAATGTCCTACAAGAAGATTTGCTATTCCAGATTGCCTATGCCTATGAGCAAACCACCCCGTGGCATACAGCCCAGCCACCCCTCTGACTGTGCCTATGACCCAACTGCTTAACGCCTTTACCCTATTTCTCAGTCTAATGGTGGAAGCGATGCCCTTCCTCCTGCTGGGAGTGTTGTTGTCGGGGGTGTTGTTGCTGTTTGTGGATGACCGCAAACTGATCCGTTTCATGCCCAAGCACCCCATTTTAGGGGCATTGGCGGGCAGTGCCCTAGGCTTTTTGCTCCCCGTGTGTGAGTGTGGCAACATCCCCATTGCCAGAAGGTTACTAACTCAAGGAGCGCCCCTGTCATTGGTGATTGGGTTTTTGCTGTCAGCGCCCACCATTAATCCTGTGGTGATTTGGGCTACTTGGACTGCTTTTCGGGATCAGCCAGAGGTGGTGGTGTGGCGAGTGATCCTGTCTTTAGGGGTAGCTACTCTGGTGGGGGCAGTCTTTAGTGTGCAGTCTGATCCCAGACCCCTACTGCAATCTCGGGTTGCTTTGGCAGTGTCTGCAACTCTCAAACCTGCCCAAGAACCACTAGTGGGGAATTATTGGCTAGGACAGCGCACTGCTTTGGAGATGCTGACTATTCGCAAGTCCCTGTCTGAGAAATTGCAGGCGCTGTTGGCTAATACCATCAGTGAAATGCGGCAGTTGGGGTCGGTGTTGGTTTTTGGCAGTGCCATGGCGGCGATCGTGCAGGTGTGGATACCCCGAGAAGTGGTGTTGGGTTTGGGGCAGGGACAGGTCAGTTCAATTACTGCCATGATGACTTTGGCGGCAATTGTTTCCATCTGTTCTACGGTCGACTCCTTCTTTGCCCTTGCCTTTGCGGGTACATTCACCACGGGTTCTCTACTGAGCTTCCTGGTGTTTGGACCAATGATTGACCTGAAAGGAGTGGCATTGATGCTGACGGTATTCAAACAGCGCACTGTCATCTATATATTTCTGTTGTCGGGCTTGCTGATTTTTCTCTTCTGTTTGATGATTAATCTCTATCTCTATTGATTTCTGCTTCTCTGGAAAAGGGAAGGGTGGGTACTCCCTTGCCTGATCTAAGAAGACTGAATTGTTATCGAGTTCAACTAGCCCTGATAGGGTGAGTGGGTATGGAAAAACCACAACAGGGTTTGGCAGTTTTCATTCTCTCTTTGGTGGAGTTATTGCGGCAGTTGATGGAAGCCCAGATTCTGCGACGCATGGAGGCACAGCAACTTACGGAGGCAGAACTGGAGCGGGCAGGGCACAGTTTGCAGGCGCTGGAACAGCAGGTTCTACAACTCTGTGAAATACTGGGTGTCGAGCCCGCCGATCTCAATTGGGACTTAGGGGAATTGGGAAAACTGCTTCCCAGTCCCAATAGTTACTACCCCGATCAGCCTAACCAGCAGGCATCGGTTTTGGAATTGTTGGATCGCCTGTTGACTACTGGGGTGGTCATCCATGGGCAGTTGGACATTGGCTTGGCGCAGATAGATTTAATCCATTTGCAGTTGCAGTTACTGTTGACCAGCTCTGCTAGGCTCTAGCCAGTGGGACGCAACTTGTTGGGTAGTGGCTGTAGGTGACACTGCTGTTCGAAGGCAAAGCGCACAATTTGCGAGCGGTTCTCTAGGGCAAGTTTGTTCATGATACTGCTCAAATGGGTTTGCACGGTGCGAGGGCTAATTTGTAGTCTGCGTCCTATTTCTTTGTTGGTAAAACCTTGAACCACTTGCCAAAATACGCGCTCTTCTGAAGGGGTGAGAATGGGGTGGGCTATGGGGACTGTTTCATCGTTTGCGGTGGATAATTTTTTGCGACAGGGAGGAATTATTATGTCAATTTCTGTATTGCCCAACCGCAGGCGATCGCCGTGGTGCAAGGAAGTAGGCATAATTACTCTGCGCCCATTGAGAAATGAGCCGTTGCGGCTTCCCAGATCGGCAAAGTAAAGTTCGGTCTCTAGTTTGATCAGGGCGGCGTGATGGCGGGAAACATACCTATCCTCAAGGGCAATGGTATTCTGGGGCAGTCTGCCTATAGTCCAGCAGTTGCCATGGGCAAGGGCAAGGGTCTGTCGCCCTGTGCTGTGATGGACTACAATTTGCATCATTTCACTAATTATGGGGCATATAGTAGCGGTAATTTGCTGTGGTGCAGAATCGGGTTTCAAATTGCTGACTTTCTCTGTTAATTTCTAGCTCATTGCTAACACTTTGCCCTGTCTGAAAAAATTCACTCAATTCTTCTAAATTTATGTCAGCAGATTGCAAATTTAACGCTAGACTATATCCACTTGTTGCAAAACTTGGGGATCGCTATGTCCATTTCTCTGCCGCGCAAACCTATGCCACTGCGTCAAGAGACCGAAGGGGTCTCAGGCAAAGTCGCGGCAAAGAGTGCTACTTCAAGCTCAGTAATGACTCTGCAAGACCTGAAGGATTTACTGAGCAAACTGCACCGAGAACAGAGCAAAATTCAGGAACTGCTCAGCTTTTTGGGCTATGCCCTGCGCAGTTTTACTAATCTCAATCAGTTTCTGGAGTTAATCCCCATTATCGTCAGCCGTGTAACCGATGCCGATGGAGGGGCGCTGATTCTGTTTAAGGGTGGGGGGCAGATGCGCTTAGAGTCACTGCACTGCAATGAAATTATCCACGCCCACGCCCAGAGAGTACGCCTTGCCATTGAACGGGCAATCGAGCAGGTAATTTCTGGTTCTCCCACTGCCCTAGATGAAATGGTGTCCCGCTACTTAGGCAGTGATATGCAGGTCAACGGGGCATCGATTCTGGTGAAAAATGCTGTCAGGGGCAGGCTGTATGTGTTCAGTAGTCGTGCCGATTTTGTCTGGAATGAAACTCGCCAGCGTCTGCTCCGTCTGGTGGCGGATCAAACTGGAGTGGGGATTGAAAATAATCAACTGGCAAGCGAGTTGATGCAAAAGGAAAGGTTGGACAAGGAGCTAGAAATCGGCGCAGAAATCCAACGGCAACTTTTGCCACGCAATAAGCCCACTATCCCTAGTTTGGATATTGCTGCCCAATGTTTGCCTGCGGGGCGGGTGGGGGGGGACTACTATGACTTTATCCCCACTCAGAAGTCTGGGGGAAATTGGGGCATTGTCATCGGGGATGTGATGGGGAAGGGGGTGCCTGCGGGGCTGATTATGACTATGACCAGAGGGATGTTGCGGGCTGAGGTGTTGAATGGGCATCCACCCCGTCTGATCTTGGAGCATCTCAACTCTCTGATGTATGAAGACTTAGAGCATGCCCATCGGTTTGTTACTATGTTTTATGCGGAGTATGACACTAGGGATAAATTGCTGAGCTACAGCAATGCCGCCCATGTGCCGCCTCTGTTGTGGCGATCGCACACAAACACGGTGCAAGCATTGGACACTTTGGGAGCGCTGGTGGGCTTTGAACCCCACTCCCGCTATGAACAGCGCAGTTGCTCTCTACAAAAGGGGGATGTGCTCCTGCTCTACACCGATGGGATTACGGAGGCTCCCAACGCTAGGGGGGAGCGATTTGACGAAGAGAATTTGCGCTGTGCTCTGCGCTGGGCGTGCCAGCACTACGGCACTGCTCAAGAAATTTTGGAGCACATCATTGGGCAGGTGCGACAGTTCATGGGTCAGACTGCCCAGCTTGAGGATGACATGACTTTGCTGATTATTAGGGTTACTGATTAGGCAGGGGCTAGGGATGAGACTCCTTGCGATTACTCTGCTGGGGTTGTGGTTGCCCTGCGCTGGCTTTGGGCAAACTTGGCAGAAGGTGCAGGAACGCCAGTATCTACTGGTGGGAGTCAAAGACAATACCCCCCCCTTGGGCTGGCGGGATACGCAGGGAAACTTGCAGGGGTTGGAGATTGACATTGCGCGGGAATTGGCCCAGGAATTGCTTGGGGATCGCAATGCGGTACAGTTTGTGGTCTTGAGCAATCGGGAGCGCATTTCTGCCCTGCCCCGTCTCGATATGGTAATTGCTCAGATGACAGTGACCGCCAATCGCCAGCGGCTGATGGATTTTAGCTTACCCTACTACACCGATAGCACAGTGGTCATTGCCCGCCGTGGTCTGTCCTCTAAGGATTTGCGAGGTATTCTGGTACTCAAAGGCTCTACGGCGATCGCCGTAGTGCAGAACCATTTTCCCCAAGTGCCTACCATTGGCATTGATTCCTACCGCCAAGGTGTGGTAGCCCTGCGCCAAAACCCCCAATTTGGGTTGGCTGGAGACTTGGCAATTCTCAGTCCTTGGCTCAGGGAAAATACAGACTATGGTCTGGTGGGAGGTAGGCTGTCGTTTCACAGTTTGGCGATCGCTCTGCCCAAAGGACTGGACTCAGCGGAATTGCGCCAACGGGTACGCCAAGCCCTGACTAAATGGCGCAGTAATGGCTGGCTAGAACAACGCCAGCGGGCATGGGGTCTGCCCTAACTAGTCCACTACCCTAATTTTCCCTTTAACTATGCCATCAAATACCAAAAAAATCTGATCCCGCTCCGCTGGAGTGAGAGTCTTTTTGGCATAGAGGGTGTTGAATATGGTCTTGCTGAAGTAGAGATAGCCTTTGCGGCTAATCCGCTCCATGCGCAGTAGGCGGGATACTACTTCTTCTAGGGACAGAGTAGCAGTGCTACCAGAACTCTCCTCTAGGGGCTCTTGGACACTGGGCACAGGGGGGACAGGGGGGGGTGGCTCGGGGGGGA
>Ga0308419_1000618_pt1 | contig 25243 bp, 20 predicted proteins | sample HotsprSampleMS50_FD_203674 | JGI IMG/M metagenome (GOLD analysis project Ga0308419, IMG submission 203674) | Hot spring phototrophic mat microbial communities from Mushroom Spring, Yellowstone National Park, Wyoming, United States - 20090730_MS50 ... | reverse complement strand
GCGATCATCACCCGTTGCGCCGGGGTCAGCTTCGCATAGATATCCCGCTTCATCTCCGCACATCGCTCGTGCAGCTCCTGCACCTGCTGCCGCATCTTTTCGTCTGTTCGCGCGGCTTCTTCCAATTCCTGGATCCTGCGGGTCAGTTCCAGGATCGGTCGTTCAAACTCCAGGTAGTGTTCAGTGGCCATTGGTATCCTGTCGTGTGCGGCGCTTCAAAACAGCCGCGAAAAGAAATTGATACGCAACTGCCGGTCAATCGGATCGCGATCCGGCAGCACGCTGTTGAGGATCAGGTCAACGGTCAAGTATTCCGCCAACGCGATGGTGCACCCTGCGTTGACTTGCATAACGTCCGTGGTGCCGACCGCCTCGATCGTGAGCGACAGCACCTGACCGATCATGAATCGCGCACCGAGGAAGGCGTGGAGGTCCGCCTCGCCGCTCAAACGTCCGGTGCTCAGTCCGAAATCCAACACGACGGTATCCGGCACAAAGCGCACGGCTGAGACTGCGTAGAGGCCGTGCTGTACGCGGGCGGTGTCCACCTGGTACAATTGGCCGTCGTAGCCGATGGAGAGCGGCAGTGCGAACCGTTCCGCCGCCAGTACGTTCCAGCGCAGGCATATCTGCGGATCGCGCACGGCCACATCTCCGGTTCCGATGAGTCGGTCAACACCGAACGAACCGCCAATGGTAAACGACCGGAACGGACAGAGTATCAGCCGCGTGTTGACTCCACCGCCCTCGTAGAGCAGCAAGCTCACCTGGCCATCGCCGCGCGAAGGAACCTCATACGTGGGAACGGTGACCACGTCGGTCATAACGAACGAGTGTGCCGAGGACACCGCGACCACGAACATGCCGACGATCACCCGTTTTTTCATGGCAGCTCCATGTCGGCTTCCTGTACAACCTCTGTAAACGTGCATCCTTGGATCCGTGGAATGACACCTGTAAGTTGGCTTGTATAGCAAATTGCCGGTGGCAAGTCAACCGGCGCGCAGAAGATGACGGGCGATGACAGCCGCCCCCAGCACCCAGCAATACCACGAGAAATATCGCAGGCGTCCGACGCGAAACAGTGCGGTGAAAAAGTACAGTGCTGCGAGACCGGCCAAAAACGCCCCCACCATACCCCACAGCATCACCGGTGCAAACAGGTCGTTGGCACTCACCGCTTCACGAACCTTGAGGAGTGTCGCTCCGGCGATGGCGGGGACACTCAGCAGGAAGGTGAACTGTGCCGCATCCGCCCGGGACACTCTGAGCGCCATGAGGGTGCTGACGGTCGCTCCCGAACGTGAAATACCCGGAAGCACCGCAATCCCCTGCGCCACTCCGACCATGACGCTGCGCAACCAGCCCAGCCGTTGGACGGGGATACCGGTGGCGGGCGCGGCATGTTCCCAGCTGATTTCCGCCGCAAACAGAACGGCGCCGGTCACCAACAGCATGCATCCGCTGAACAACGCAGACTCGAATACCGCCGACATATGCTTCTCAATCAGCAGGCCGATGACGCCGGTCGGAATCGTAGCCACGAGGATGTACAGCAGCACCTTCGGGGTGCGGAGGTAGGATGCCGCCGTTTCTCGGAAATACAGCACCACCGCGATGAGTGTCGCCGCGTGCAGGCATACATCGAAGAACAACAGCTGCTCCAACCTGTCGGCCCCGTGCATCCCGAGGAAGTCCTGGAGGATGACCAGGTGCGCGGAGCTGGACACGGGCAGGAACTCGGTGAGGCCCTGTACGACACCGAGGATGAGCGATTCCATTGCGGTCATTCGTCCGGATTCCTCCTCGTGAATGGTCTGCGTCAGTTGGCGGTCAGGCGTCTCTCACGCCCCGGGAGCACGCCTTTTCGCCCTCACGCCGCGCACCCGACAACATACGGATGGCTGGATGGCGGGCACAGCGGACGGAGCTGCTGCACCACGTGCGCCATCTCCAGCAGCAACCCGTCGGCACCTCTGGGTGCGAGGAGCTGGGCGCCGATAGGAAGGCCTGCAGCATCGTAACCGACGGGAACCGACACCCCGGGCAGCCCTGCTAAGTTGCACGGAATGGTAAACACGTCGGACAGGTACATTTGAAGCGGATCGTTCACTTTTTCGCCCAGACCAAACGCCGTCGTCGGCGTCGTCGGTGTCAGCAGCACGTCCACCTGCCGGAACACCTGCTCAAAATCCTGCGCGATGAGCGCACGTACACGCTGCGCTTTGCCGTAGTAGGCATCGTAGTAGCCGCTCGAGAGCACATACGTCCCGAGCATGATGCGCCGTTTGACTTCGGCGCCGAATCCTTCGCTGCGGGTGTAGCGGTACATGTCCACCAGCGATCCGTACTCCCGTTTCCTCTTTTGCACGGTGCTGCGGTGTCCGAACTTCACCCCGTCGTACCGGGCAAGATTTGACGACGCCTCTGCGGGCGCGATGATGTAGTAGACCGCCACCGCATATTCAGTGTTCGGCAGTGAAACTTCGGTTACCACCACTCCTGCATCCTCCAGCGCATGCGCCACATCCACCACCGCGTCGCGAACCTCCGGCTGAATCCCCTCGATGAAGTACTCTCGCGGTAACCCCACCCGCACCCCTTTCATACGGGTGACATCGCATCGGGCGATCGCCTCGGTAAACGGTTCCGCGGCAATCGGCAGCGACGTGGCATCACGGTCGTCATGCCCGGCGATCACCTCCAGCACCATTCCGGCATCGAATGCGGTGCGCGCGAACACCCCGATTTGATCCAGCGAGGATGCAAAGGCGACCAAGCCGTACCGTGAGACACGACCGTACGTCGGCTTGAAACCGAGGACGCCGCAGAGCGCCGCGGGCTGGCGTATCGAACCCCCGGTATCGGATCCGAGCGCAACCGGTGACGCGCCGGTGGCAACGACCACGGCGGAACCGCCCGAAGAGCCACCGGGGATGCGCTGTGGATCGTACGGATTTCGGGTGACGCCGAACCATGAGGTTTCCGTCGAAGAACCCATGGCGAACTCATCCATGTTGGTCTTGCCGGTGAACAACGCACCCGCCGCTCGCAGCCGACACACCACGGTTGCGTCGTAGGGCGGCCGGTAATCCTTCAACATCCGGGAGCCGCACGTCGTCCCATGCCCCCGGAGACAGATGTTATCCTTCAGGGCGACCGGCAGCCCCGCCAGCGGGCCTTCCCCGGACGCCTCGCCCCCCTGCCGGGACTCGGCGGCACGAGATTCCTCCGGCGTGAACAGTCGGATGTACGGGTGCAGCGCCTCCTGTACGGCACGTCCTCGCTCGTAGAAAGCATGCAGCACCTCACCAGGGGAGACCTCGCGGCGAACCAGAAGCTCCCGCAACCGGCGGAGTGTGCAGGTATGGAGTGCCGTCATAACGCACTGGGTGTACGAAAAAGCCCACCGGAAATCAAGGAGCTCCCTTTGTGTTCTCCGGGAACTCCCCGCTACCGGGTGGCAGAAAACGCTCTGCGGACCATGCCCAGCACCATGCCGATCATCGCGAGACCGGTCACACCTGTCAGGACGCGCAATGTCCGTCCGACCCGGCGCGAAACCGGCGACTCGGTGGACAGAGCGAAGAAAAGCGGTCTTCGGCACGTCGGGCAGTGCGCCAGCGGAATTAGGTAGAACATCCCGCACTCGGCGCATACCGCGGCGGTTCCGCGGGCGCTTGACCTGATGACCGAAACTCCGGATCCTCCCCCGAGACCATGTTCTCCGCTGTCCGCCACAGTACGTGGACTGCGCCGGTGTCGCGCGGCACGGCGATGAGCTCCCGGCACGGCGCCACCGCACTCCGAGCGCATCCGAACAGCGGACCGGCGTCGGCGAGCTGCGAACCCCTCCGGATCGGAGGTTAGCACTAAGGTTGTCCTGCCAGAACAGCGTTGGTCCATTTGCTCACCCATTGTGTGCGGCATGAATATTATGACTTTCTGCTGCAACGACACGTGATACGTACGACTGGTCACATCCGAGCACTGCCGCGATTCGCGACTGGCTGCATCCGAGTTTCTTCACCGCCGCAGTAATGAATCGCCGGCGCGCTTTGGTAACGGTGCGTATGCGCAATTCTCCGTGCAGCATTTCGAAGGATATCCCCGCTTCACGCGCCGTTGCGGCGGCCAGATCGAGGAGTTGCGCATCGGTCGCCCGTACACGCCGCCCGCAGGGACGTTCCACCGACAGGGATCGGATAAATTGGTCCGTACCGAGCAACGGCACCGGACCCGCCGGATGGAAGTCTTCCCGGTACTGCAGCCGCCCCGCATCATCAGCCATAAAACGACGATACGCACGCACTCCACCGAATCCATCCACCAGCAGACTCCGCATCGTCTGCGGGGTCAGAACCCCCCGCTTCCACCTGCCGAGGATCTCCCCGTGGCTTGTCCACGGCCAATCATCCGGCGTTGCAACCAAGCCGGCGCGCACCGGATTGAGATGGATGTACCGTACGAGTTCCAGCGCGTACAATGCCTTCTCACAGATGATTGCCTTGTACCGGCCGTGAAATACGTGGCCCGTGCGTAGATTCCGCCGATTGAAATATACGCTGTAAGCGGTCAGCAACGGCTGTAGAAAGCGGGAGACGGGCGCTGCACCAGACTCCAGCAGGACATGCACATGATTGGGCATCAGGGCGTAGCACATCACCGCGCAATCGCAGCGGGGTAGTGCGCGTACCATACCATCGATGAACCGCCGGTAGTCCGCATCGTCGGCAAAAATGATCTGCGCGTTGTTCCCGCGGGCGATCACGTGGTACAGGACACCGGGTGCGTGCAGTCGCGGCGCTCGTGCCATATCCTGTTGGTACAACATTTTATCATGAATGTCAAGAGCGTCCCTTTTGGTCCAACCGGCATGCATGCTGTGGCACGTCGGACGATGTAGGATAGTGCATCTTCGATAGGTCTACCGAGTTGGACACCCGGAAGTATGTAGGTGGGATGGGCGCCGCACAACGGCGCGTTTCCGGATCCGGCAGATGCCGCTGAAACCTACGATGATCCGGCAGATTTCCCAGTCTGTCGCGCTTCCTGCGCTGGGATTATCCTATGACGACATCCGCGACCCGAGGGCAATTACTCCCCGGACCGGATCACACACTCCGCTGCGGCAGACACCGCCGTGACCCTTTCTCGCCCCCTGCGGCTGCAACGCAGTTCGCAGCCCAACTCTCTTTCAGTAAACCACGATCGTCGGCACCCGCACCACCGGCACCATCGGTCGTCTATCGCCGCGAGTGGATCCGCGTCGTACCATTCACCGCCGCCTGCCGGAGCGCCCGCCGCGGAACGACCCGCTGCATCGGGTACGGAAGACGGATACATCCACTCCCGTGTCATCAGGACCGAACGGCATCGGCAGCAGTTCGTGTGACGACGTCGTCACAATCCGCGAGCAGTCGGTTGAGGAGAGAATCACGGCAAGATCGCGGCCGGCCAGGCACGACAACTCATACAGCACCTGCCGGCATGCGCCGCAGGGAGCAGTGGGCCGATGCACCGGACGTTCCGGCGAGCCGGCGACCACCGCGATCGCACTGAAGAGACGGCATCCGGCGGCATTTGCGGACACCACCGCCGAGCGCTCGGCGCAGATGCTCGTCCCACCGGCGGTCTCAAAATTTGAAGCTGCGAAGATACGCCCGTCTTCTGCAAGGAGCGCCGCTCCCACCGAAAAACCCGAGTACGGATTATACGAGGTGCTTGCAGCCTGTCGTGCGGCGCGCAGGAGACGCCGGTACGCCGGTGTCAGTACGGAGAAATCCACCCGTTTCATGCGAGATTTGTCCGGTCCATGTACCGCTCCGGAACCGCCGGACTGTGGTGCACGCATGCCGCCTGCACGAAACGGGCGCTATTCCTCACGGATGAGTTCCGATGTGGTCGGCGGAGTTCCGGGCGGTCCCCGGCGCCCGACAAAACGAACCAGCAACCCGTCCGAGGTGCGGTACCAGCAGCGTGAACTCCATACGAACGCCGGGATTCCGGGAGCGGTCAGCAGTACCGGCACCGCGTCCACGCTTCCGATGGGCAACGCCAGTCTTTCCCGTGGCTGCTTCGTCGCTCTCATGCGTGAGGCGAGCTTCCCGGACGGTACCGCAATATAAAACTCCGTCTCCCGTGCATCCCCGATCGCGAAGGCACGCAGGAAAAAGAACGACGCCTTCCAGGGCACGTCCCCAACCGCACGCCGTATATCCACCGTTTCATCGCGCACCCTGCCCTTGAACACCAGATCCACACCTTCGCGGACGATCCTCACCGCATCGCCGCGTGCGGTGTTGCGATAGTGTTCACGCAGCGTGCTTCCGGAAGCGTCGGCTTCGCACTCAAAATCATTGTCGCCTTCGGTGACCCGCAGTGATTGACTGGAACCCCACCACGCCCACCGGTAGACCGCCTCGGTCGTGATATCCCGTGTGGTTTCGCGGTAGGTGTACGTCCGCCATACCGGATCGCCTGCGGCCCACGCGCGAGACGGGCGAACGGCGGCGATGCCCGCCGCACACAGAAGCGCCGGAACACCCCACCGGACGATCGCAGACCCCGGTGGTGCCACAACACCAGCGTCGTTTCTCTCCTCGCGCGCAGTATCCTCACCCATCCGTCGCTCGACCATCCGTCACAAAGTCGGCCGCAATTTTTCGTTGATCAGCTTCTTGAAAAAAGCAGCATCCCGGTACCCGACAACGGTTTCCTTCAGTCCGCCGGATTTGTCCAGGAAAACGATCGTTGGTAATCCCTGCACACCGTACCGGGCGGGACTCGTCCGGTCGCGATCGGTATTCACCTTGACACACACAAAATTGGACAGGAGGGCGACCAGTTCCGGATCCCGGTAGGTCGTCTCATCAAGACGGCGACACCAGCCGCACCAATCCGCATAGAAATCCACCATCACGGGTTTCCCGGAGGATTTGGCCGCATCCAAGCCTGCGGACAGTTCATGCATCCATGCAATGGACTTCGCATCCGCCGGCCTGGCAGCTTCCGTACGCCCACTCTTCGGAGTCCCGGAAACAGGCTGCTTCTCCATGCACCCAAACAGAGCCATCGCCACCACAAACGACGCCGCGACTCGTCTCATGTGTCTCAATCTCCTTGCGGTCTATTTTTTTCGAAGCTACTGAGACTGTAACGCCCCCAACAGTCCGAACACCGCCCCGACCACCGCTCCCCGCCATGGGACGCAGAAGAGCGGACACGCCCCACCGCTGCACTGGGAAACGTATCCCACCACTCCACCGACCAGCGCCCCTGCAGCGGTTATCAGAATGGTACGCAACACGGGGTGCATGGATCACCCCAAGGAACAGGAAGAACCACCGCAGCAACCGCCTCCGCCCGTACCCGGGGTATCGCAACCACACCCCACCGGGCTGCTTTGCCGATCGGAGGTGCAGCACGCCGGTGCGGTGACGGAACGGTGTACCTGTTCAGAGGAACATCCAGGACACGTCACCCGCTCTCCCTGCTCGTACACCAACTCATCGAAGACCTTGCCGCATACGGCGCACCAATACGCGTACGTAGGCATCACCGCCCTCCTTTTGGTTCATAGATATCAACCAACTATCCGATGCCGCACTCAGAGTGAGGGTTTCATTTGAGAACGGCCACGCGGACACGCCGGTCGACCCCTGGTCCCCTGACAGTGATCAGGTAGACCCCGGCTCCCACGGGTAATCCTTCATCATTCTCCCCTCTCCAGACGATGTGCTGCAATCCGGCAGACGGCACGTTCACCGTCAGGGAACGTACTCGCCGGCCGCGCAACGAATAGACCTGCACGGTCAGCTCGCCGGGGGCGGTGGGACGACAGGATACGGTGAGCGATTCGTTCCTGCCCGCATGGAGGTATCCCCGCCGACCACCCTGCACCGCCGCATCGCCGCTCCCAACTGCAAGCCCGGTCACGACGATGGATATCTCCCCGGAAACCGCCTCTTCGCCGCGGTCGTCACGGGCAACCGCACGAACCTGATGTACACCGGTCGGCACCGCCGTCCACACGAAGGTATATGGGGAGGCGGACACCGTTCCCAGCGCGGTGGATCCGGCGTAGAAGGTCACCGTCACGACCATGCCGTCCGGATCCTCGGCGTTCGCGACCAGCGTCACGGAGTCGCCCACGGTCCAGGCGCTCGCTGCAGGCGGTGACACCATCGCCACCTGGGGGGGCAGGTTGACGGGCGGTACCGGCATCGCGTAGGCCGACGCGAGGTTGGATATTCCCGACCAGTTGCCGAAATCATCCTGCGTCCACAGCCGGAAATGGTACGTCGCTCCCGGCGTGAGCGATGAGATGGTGTAGATGCGCGTGGATCCCGGCGTGACACCCACCGCAGGGATGACTACCTGCGCCGCGAGCGGATCCCATGCGGCACCCGCCGTCAGCGCATACATGATGGCGTATGTGCCGCTGAGCGATCCGAGCATACCGTCATCGCCGGGCGAAATCCAGGACAGCGACACACTGCCGGGCAGCGGCCCGGCGACAGCCGCCAATGTCGTCACCGCAGCCGGAGGAATGGTGTCCCCCACCACCGCATCCCCGGTCACGAAAGTAACCGAAGTCGTCGCCAACGAATGCCCGGCGAGATCCCGCAAAGGTGCAGATGCCCCGGGCGGGTTGAGCACCACGGTGAACGTCGTGAATGCCGGCAGCGGGTAGGGATGGCGTATGACCAGTTCGATGGGCGATCGCCAGGTGATGGTGGACTGCCCCAGCGGGTATGACGGCGATGCATCCAAATCATAGCTGGTATCCATCGGTTCGCTGAACCGGAACGTCACCGAGCTGATGTCGATGGGCACTCCAGCCATACCGTTTGCAGGATACGCCGACACGAGCACCGGCGGCGAGGTGTCGGTGGTCGCGGTGAAATGCCAGTCGTTTATATCCGCATTCAGCAGGGCGACCTGACGGAACGCCGGTGCAAACTCATAGCCGGTGCGGGACGGCACCACCGTGTACGTACCCGTGGTGATATTAACAAATCGGTAGAACCCGGACGCCGTGGTTACGAACACCGCCGTACCAGCCCCGGTCAAATGTACGGAAACACCTTCCACCCCTGCTCCCCCGGCATCACGGACGTACCCGCTGATGGAGAACGTCGGTACACCGCCTCCGGTCGTGAACGTCACCGTAGTGACCGGCAAATCGAACCCGGAGACATCCTTGAATCCGTTCGTCGCTCCGCCGTGGTTCAGTACGAACTGGAAAACGCTGTTGGCAGGCAGCGGCGTCGGGTGGAATAATGCAAACTCCGTCGGAGACACCCAGGTCTTGGTGGACGCCCCGTACGGATAGTTGAGCGTATACCAGAGGTACCATCCCCCGCTCATCGGCTCGCTGAACCGGAACACGACCGACGATACAAATACACTCACGCCGGTTGCACCAGACGCGGGGTGCGAACCGACCAGCGACGGCGGCTGTGTATCAGCGGAACCGGTGAAATCCCACGAGAGTATATCACCCGAGATGGACGCCGTGGTCCGGGAAACGGGAGTAAACGCGTAGCCCGCCCGCACGGGGGTCACGGTGTACATGCCCACACCGAGCCCCGTGAACTCATAGAATCCGGCCCCGTCGGTCCCGACAGCGGCGGTCTGCGCGCCCGACAGCGACATGCTCACCCCGCTGATGCCGTTGCCGCCGCCGTCACGAACGTAGCCACGGATGCGGTAGACACCCGTTCCCGCCGGACCGGTCATGAACGATATGGTGGATGTCGCCAGTGTGTTGCCCGACAAATCCTTGAACAGGTACGCCGGATTGGTCCCCGCGCCGTTGAGTATCACCGTACACGTCGCATACGCCGGCAGCGGTGTACTGCAACGCAGCACGAACTCCAGGGGGCTCGTCCAGAACACCGAGCTGATGGACATATTGTACGAGAACTGGTAGTTGTAGGCGCCGTTCATCGCCTTGGAGAAACGCACGACGATGGAACTGGTGTTGACGCTGACGTTGGTCTGGCTGTGCGCGGGAATGCTCTCGACGATGGTCGGCGGGGTCGTGTCCGCAGCACCGGTGAAATCCCAGCCGCTCAGATCGGCGGAGATCGCCGGTGTACTCCGCATCAGCGGCATGAACACAAACCCCGGTTTTGATGCAACGACGGTGTACGCGCCGGTGGACAGTGCGCTGAATTCATAGACACCATCGGTCCCGGTCATGAACACCGCGGATGCCGCGCCTGACAGAGACACGGTCACTCCATTCATGCCCACGCCGACACCGTCTCGCACCGCGCCTCTGATCGCGTATTGGGGCGTGAACCGTCCCGTGTAAAAAGTCACCTGGGTGGTCGGAAGGACATTGCCGGTGATGTCTTTCAGTTCCTGGCCGGGAGGTGTTCCGGCCGGGTTCAGCGTGAACGTGAAGGTGCTTGATTCCGCCAGCGGCGTCGAGTGGAATATCACCAGTTCGGTCTGGCTGGTCCACACATATCCCTGATATGAATACGAACCGCCCGGGGGGCTGATGTACCATGAACCGGCCATCGCCTCGCTGAACCGAAACGACACCGACGATATACCGACAGACACACCGATCTGGCCATTGGCAGGGAACGAACCCGCCAGCGACGGCGGGGTGGTGTCGCCGGTTCCGGTGAAATCCCACAGAACGGCATCGGCGACCAGGGAGGTGGTGCTCCGGAATGCCGGGCTGAACTGGTATCCCCCCATGGAAGGGGTTACTTGGTAGGCGCCGGAGGTCAGGTTGACAAAGGAATAGGACCCGTCAACAGGCGTGAACACCGCACCCGTGCTGACCCCGGTCAGTCGCACCTGCACTCCGCTCATCGGATCGCCGCGGCCGTCCCGCACCTGCCCGCTGATGCTGTAACGCGGACGGTTATCCGCGGTGCGGAAGGTGACCGTCGTGGTCACCAGCGGATTGCCGAACAGGTCTTGGAACAGGGCGTGCGGATTGGATCCGGCCGGATTCAGCACGAAGGTGTACACGCTGTCCGCGGCCAGCGGTGATGGGTGTTGGATGACCATTTCCGACGGCGATGTCCATGTCACCGTGGACTGGGCATACGGGTAGTTGAGTGAGTGGGCCAGCTGCCACACCCCGGTGGACATCGCCTCGCTGAACCGGAACACCACCGAGGTAATGTGCACCGAAACGTTCAGCGCATTGTGCACCGGGAACGAACCGGTCAGCTGCGGAATGGTGTCATCCTTGAAGACCCAGGCAAACGCCTGGGGGTTCGTCCCGGGCACATCGGCCGAGGAGTTCCACGACGACCAGTTGCCCGCGCGATCACGCGTCTTGATAGCGAACCAGTATGTCGCTCCGGGAATGAGGTTTTCCAACACCAGAGACCGCAGCGATCCGGCAACGACTCCCGCAGTGTCTATGGTCAGAGTGTAGGAAGGCTGCGGCGGCGCACTGTAGTTCGCCGCAGTGATCATCCCACGCGTGGTGTACTTGATCTCAAACCTGCTACCCGCAGTCAACGCCCCGACTGTACCATCGTCCCCTGGCGCGGTCCAGGAGAGGTTGAGCTGTGTCTGGCCAACCACCGTCGCGGCCGTAAGATTAGACACCGCCGCCGGCGGGATCGCATCCCACCGGGCGAACCGCAGATTGCGTGTCGTCGTGGCGCCGTCGTAGTACGCCATCATGGGAGAGCCGGAAGCGTCCAGCGCCAGCGAGACGAACTCCCCGACGTAACCGCCCGCCTCAACCGTCTGCGCCGACCACTGACTCCCGTTCCATGCCGCATACCGGAGGTTGGAGATGTTCGGCTGCTGCTGGTAGGCGACCCGGGGATGGTTGTCCGGCCCGACGACGATGGCGGTGTGGAACGTCCGCGTCGCCTCGATGATATTGAAGGTCCAAACCCCGCCGGTCCATCGTGCGTACTTGACGGTATTGTTGAAAAAATCGTAGTACGCCGAGTGTATGACGCCATCGGCACCCGCGGCAATAGACGACGCCTCCCCCACCATTGCGCCGCCGGCTCCGTCTACGGTCTCCACCTGCCAGGCGGCCCCGTTGAAACGCGCGTACTTCAGATCGAAGTTGGTGTTGTCGTAGTAGACAACGTGCGCCGTTCCCTGGCTATCCAGCGCGAGCCTGCAGTGCCGGCCTACATCCCCGGCGGTGTCCACCGCGGAGATGCTCCAGCCGCTCCCGACGCTCCGGGCGTACTTTAAATCCCCGTTCGTAGCATCGTAGTAGGCGATGTGGAACACACCGATGGAGCTGACGGCAAGCGAGGCATACATCCCGACATTCCCGGCGGTGTCCACCGCGGATACCGTCCAGGAACTCCCCCAGAACCGCGCGAGTGAGAGATCCATCGCGGTGCCGGAACTGTAGAAAGCGATGCACGGGCGACCTGCCGGATCGAAGGCGAGCGAGGCGTACGCGCCGACATTCCCCGTGCTGACAACGGTCACGACGGTCCAGGACGACCCGTTCCATGATGCGTACTTGAGGTCTCCGTTGGTCTCATCGTAGTACGCGATGCACGGACGCCCCGCAGCATCTTTCGCAAGCGATGCGTACCTGCCCACATCTCCTCCGGTATCCACATCCTCATACACCCATGCCGCACGCAGGGGACCGCAAACGGTCGCCAAACCCGCCAAAAATACACACCGTGCCAGATTCCTCATGCTTTGCTCCCCTTTCCGAATCGCACGAACGCCGTATATCCCGTGTACACATTTCCGCCACCGGTGCACCGCCCGCGGTCGCACCGACAGACCGGAACAACGATCACCACGACCGCCACACCTCCACCTGGTGCCTGCTGCCGGGCTGCGTCAGCATCTCGGAGAACGCGTACGCGATGCGCCACCCGCCGATGCGCACTTCTACACCCGCGGCGGCGTAGTCCACCGAGAACCCTGCATCCCACAGATACTCCAGGTTATTGTACTCGGTCCACCCGCGCGTCGTTTCATTGATATGATCTCGGGTATCGGTGTGCAGGCGGCACAACACCGCCTTCGCGATGCCGAACCGCACCGTCAGGAACGGCCACAGCGCGCGCTCCGCCCCGGTGCGCATTACCACGACATCCCACTGCGACGACGCTGACGTCTCCGGCGCGGGGCGCCCGATGCCGAGGTTCCAGTACCGTCGTTCCTCGTCGGTGACGACATGAGTGTACGACACCTCGGTTCCGATGGTCGTAGCACCGTCGGGGTCATGTCGGACACCGCCGGCGACCCACACCGAACGGGACCGCGCCTGCAGCATGTCGTACACGCCTGCGGCAACTGCATCGGAACCCACGGTCGTCCACGGAAGAATCCCCACACCACATGCGATATCCACCTTGTTGGACACCGACCGGGTCACCATACTTTCGGTCTCCCATGACTGGAAACGCCACCACCGGTACGGGTACAGGTCCGGGTCAGGCTTGAGGTACTGTTCACCGTCTATCTCGGCGGCATCCAGCCGGCCTCCCGCCAACGACGCCACATGGCCCGCGACCCAATCCACGGTCCACCCCTCCGACGGAACAAACACCACACCCATGCGGATGCCGGTGATCCGCTCCTGTGCCGAACTGTCAAAACGTGCGGTGTACCGGCGCTCCGGCCCGGTCAGCACATCGGCCCGGTACTCCCAACCGTACTGTATGTCCGGATACAGCATCACCTGAGCGCCCAGCGCCCATATCCCCCGACCGGTGCCCAACACACACTCAAACCCCGATGCATGGTACGGCATGTCCTCCCGAACCAAGTACTCTGTGCCGAAGGATGAGCGGAACGTCTCCCGGAAGGCTTCGGTACGTGCCGCGACGCCCACCGTCACGCCGCCCAGTTCTCGGAACAGAGACAGTCTGGCCGCATATCCGCTTTCGATGTGCTCATCTTCCGTAAAGTTTACAAAGAAGTCCGGCGGGCTGAACGTGCGGCGCACCGATGCATCCACTCGTGTCACGATGACTGGCGGCGCCAGCACCGCGCGCGCCGGGTTGAAATCCATCGGATCCCGCAGGCGGTCGCGCAGTGCCAGTCGCATGCCGCCCATGGCGGTCACGCGGGCGTCGCCGGACGCGTGCAGCATCCCCGCCGACAGCCCGAGTGGCAGCACCCCGTACAGCAGCAACACCCGCATCCGCCGCCTGACATCCCCCGAAACCGAACCACCCCGTGTCTCCATACTACTGATGGTGCTCTATGGCGGTCACCCCGAAATCATCCACGATGTACAGCCTGCCGTCGGCGACCACCGGCGGGATGCGACCGCTGCGGATCGTCCGGTTCCACACCGCGGGGAAACCTCCGTAGTTGATATCCTCGGCGTCACCCCACCGGTTCTGGATGTACCGGTACGCGCCGGTTTTCAGGTTGATGCACTGTGTGCCGCGCCCTTCCTGACGCAGGTACAGGTAGTCCCCGCCCACGCTCATGCCGTAGCAGTTGTCGGTCTCCCACATCCAGATCATGCACGGCTGCGAGCTCCGGATGAGCATTCGTCTGCCGGTGGCCGGATCGATACCGGAGATGTCGATGCGATAGTTGGTCCCGAACGGCGGCGAGACGCACAGCGACGGAAATTTCGTTTTGAAATAGGTCAGCAGCCTTCCCTCGTTGTCCGCGCAGGGCGGCAGCGGCGGCGTCCCGCACCCGTCGAACGGCGGACGGGGAACCTGGAACGGCTCGGTGAAATCGTCCCGCCGCAGCACCGTGAGGTTCTTCCAGTCCCGGGATTGGTCCACGTAGGAACCCTCGCCCCGCAACCACTCCAGCCACCGGTCCTGCTCATCCTCCACGTCCGTCGCCGACGACATCACCACCTCGCCGATGTACTCGCTGCCCAGGCACGGGATCGCCCCTGCCGAGACGAACACGTAACTGCTCCAGACCACCGGCCACAACCGGTAGAACGACTGCCCCTGCACTTTTGTGCTGTGCCGGATGGAACCGTCCGCCGCACGGAGAGCGTACACCACCATGTTCTCCACACATACGTACACGGAATTTTCGTCCATCGCGAGTCCCGCCGCCACCTGGGCGCCCAGGTGGACGGAACGCCACACCCGCGCGCCCGACGCGAGACTGAACGCGTACACCCGACCTTCATGGGTGCCCACGTATACGTTGGTACCGTCGCTCACCGGAGCGCCGGTGATGGCCGCCTCGGTGAACGCTTCCCAGAGCATCGAACCGTCGGAAACACCGAAGCACCGCACCGACCCGTCAATGTTCCCATAGACCACCCGATCACCTTCGTGCACCCCGGTCACCATGCACCCGCCGGGATTGGCCGCCCGCCATATCACACCGCCGGTGGAGGCGTCCACACAATGGGCGTATCCCTGCATGTCGGCGACATACAACCGTCCGGCGACCACCAACGGCTGCATCCCCTCCGCCAGGGAAACCCCGGACGAAGACGGAAGCGGTACGACGGCATTCACCGTGGTTCCGGGCGGCAGCACCCCGCAATCAGCACCGGTCCAGGCCGGATTGCTCAACGTGTTGCGTATGACCCGGTCACCGAACCACATCCAGCGCATGCGGTAGGACATCGGAACGGTGTCGGTGGTACGGGCGGTGCGGTATCGGTCCCGCTGGTGCTGCGGCCAGTCCGCGGCGAACAGAACGGAACCACCGGACAACAGGAACGCGACGCAGAAAACAGCCGCCGGGCGGGATCGCACGGCCATGGTTTTCCGCATCACCGATCGTGCCGAACGCATGTTTGTCATCGGAGTCCCTCTCACCGAACCAGTGCGAACCGCCGGACTGCATTGATACCGCAGCCGCGCACGCGGACACTGTACACACCGGAGGCGACCGGTTCCCCGGCGGCATTGACCGCGGGCCAAACAAAATCCCGCCGCTCGCCCCCGGTCACCGGCGAAACCGTCGCCGCATACACCCGGGCTCCACGCAGGGTATACACCTCAACGGAAACCTCGCCGTCCCGGTCGCCCATGAAACAAATGCGCGGCAGTGCATCGGCGGCCGCCCTCGCGTATCCGGCAACACCGCCCACGACCACCACCCGCCCTGGCGACAGTCCCAGCGGATGTTCCGGTTCGTGGGGCGCCGCTGTCAGCTCCCGTACATCAACCCAGTTCTCGGTACCGAAGGCCGCGATTGTGTGCGCCAGCGCTTCCAGGACATAGCAGTCCGCTTTGCCGCAACGTGCGAACCGCATATTGTACGACGCCAGTGCCTCCCGCGGAACCCGCGCGACCCACCGTTCCACCGGGAAGATCATCCCGATGAGTTCGGGACAGAGGCCCACCCCCTCTTCACCGCACCATACGGTAAAGTACTGTGCACGGTACAGCCACCACAGCGGGAACCGCTGCTTGCCCGATTCGTTGAGCGCGAGCACTTCATCGCGGTACGGCGATTCTGCGAGAAACCGTCCCACTTCGGGTACCATATTGAGGAATAACCATGCGAGATGAAAATACTGTCGGCCGTCGTTGTTGTAGGCGTACCCCGCCGGCTGGAAAAAATCGTCCTGGCGCGCGACCACCGCGCCGAACGACGACGAAAACACCGCAGCGCAGGCTTCCGATGCCTGTCGCACCGTCTCAGTATCATGCATCACGTACGCCATGCGGGCCATGGCGATGTGCGCCCCCGCCGTGCCGTACAGATCCCCCTGCCACCGTCGTTGCTGATAGTACGTCTTCATGTCAGCCCAGTGGTTTCTCACGACATCCCAGTCCCCGCTCCGAAACGCGTACAGCCAGAGTCCATACAACGTATGCAGCGTCGGCCGCCGGTTGGCGTCCATGCGCCAGAAATAGTCCCACTGCCAGACGCCCGTGGTCACCCAGATCCCTGAGTACGGATCCCACTCGCGTGTCGGCGGATGTCCCGTCATGGCGTAGGATTCCCGGCGGGCGCCCTGCGCGGGATGCATGTACGCCGACGATGACCAGGGGCGGTAGTCGTGCACGGCAAGCTCGGCGTTGACGTACGCGCGCACGGATTGTTGCTGCTCCTGCGTGAGATACGGATACGCGTTGGCGAGGGTGGTGATGATCCGGCCGGGCTCCCAGTACAGATAGATGCCGGTGACCGCGATATCGGTGGCGTTGTAGCGCAACGGCGCGATGTGCCCCTGCTGCAGAATCCAATCAACTTCTTCACGCAAGGCGTCGACGTGCGGCTGAGCCGCGGAACTCACGGCGGTGGATACCGGAGTCTCCCACACGTATCGGTCGAACGGCTGCTGTGCACGCAACAGACCTGCGGTCATGACGACAGCCGCCATGCATGCAGACACGGTTCGCATCCGGACCTCCCTGTACGGCGGCTCGGGCGACACACGAGCCGAAAAAGTACGGGACGGCGATGGGAATTTGTACAAATAACCGTCTGTTCTACAACGAATCACCGCCCGCCGACTTGTATTCGCGCCTCGCTTTTTGTATTCCCTAGTGAGACGTACACCGATGTTTTGTACGGGCCGGTGTGGCGGAACGGCAGACGCAGGAGACTCAAAATCTCCCGTCCCCCGCGGACGTGTGGGTTCAAGTCCCTCCACCGGCATTCCGTACCGCCGACGATCAATCCCCAGTGCTCGTGAGCGTACCGGCGTGGTAAACATCGTCAATGCTCACCGTTTCAGTCCGTTTTCAAACCGTCCGGTTCCACATGTATGGTGGCTTCCGTGCCCAGTTCCACCCGCAAGCAGGATTCGATGCGGGTAGCAATGTCATGAGATTCCGCCACGCTCATGCCGTCGGGCATGAGGATGTGGACGGTGAGCTCCTCGTGTTCGCCGTAGCGGTGCACATGCAGGTGGTGCACACCGTCGTCCCGTATCCGGCCGTCCGCCGCAACAATAACCTCACGGATGCGCCGCTGCTGTTCCGACGAAGGGGACTCTCCCATGAGAGCGCTGGCGCTTCCGGTGACAACCGACCACGCGGCATGCATGATGAGCAGCGACACGCCTGCTCCCATCACGCCGTCCAGCCACCAGTACGTACCGGCGGCGAGAGCTCCGGCCACGATGAGCGCCGATGCGACGGCGTCGCTGCGATGGTGCCAGCCGTCCGCCACCAGGGACAGGGCGCCCGTTCTGCGGCCTGCCCAGAACGCAAACTGCGCCAGCGCCTCCTTTATCACCGCAGACACTCCGAACACGGCCAGCGATGCCGTCGAGTATACCGCCGGAGAGCGGTGTGCCAGACGCTGCACGGAGTCCCACAGAAAGGTGGCGCCGACCATCCCCAGCAGCGTCCCGATCACGATTGAGACGACCGCTTCCGCCCGGCCGTGCCCGAAGGAGTGCTTCTCATCCGCTGGACGGCCCGCCACCCAGAACCCCATGATCACCGCGACCGAAGTGACGGTATCCGACAACGTGTGCCAGGCATCGGCCACCATAGCCACCGAACCGGTCGCCATGCCGGACCACAGCTTGACGCCGAACATCAGCAGGTTGACCCCGGACGAGACAATGCCTTCCATGTATCCGAGGCGTTGCGTGATGGAACCATTTGACGTGGACATGGAAATACCTCCGCACGGATGCGTGGTATACTCCCCAGCTGAGTCAATACGAAAAGCGTCGCATGATTGCAACCGTTGCGACCTTCCGCCGCTTTTTGTATAGGGACATAAATACCGCACTCAAAGGAATCGGCGATGTTTGACACTCACGCCCATCTGTTTGACCCCCGGCTTGCGCCTGGTTTGGAGTCTCTGCTGGAACGCCTGGCCGCCGACAGGGTCGCCGGCACACTCTGCATCTGCGACACGGTGGAGAACGCGGAAGCGTTCCGAGCGGTCGCTCCGCGCTACCCATTCCTCCGATGCGCCGCCGGCATCCACCCACACCAGGCAGCTGGATTCTCCACCGAGACACTTGAACAGCTTGTCGCCATCCTGCAACCGTCGGGCCGCCTGCAGGCGATCGGCGAAACCGGGCTGGACTTCCATTACCGGTTCTCCCCGCGCGAGACACAAATCAGGGCTTTCAAAGCGCACATCGAGCTCGCCGCCACCCACCGGCTGCCGCTCGTCATCCATTCCCGTGCCGCTGCCGACGACGTTCTTGCCATCCTGCGCCATTGCCCTCCCCACCGCGCCGTCATCCACTGTTTCAGCGACGGGGTGCAGGACGCGCGCCGTTTCGTGGAGCTGGGATGTTTCCTGGGAGTGAGTGGCATCATCACCTTCCCGAAAGCCGACACGCTCCGCGCCGCGGTGTGCGCGGTGCCGCGGGACCGACTGCTCATTGAGACGGATTGCCCCTACCTCGCACCGGTTCCCCATCGGGGACAAACCAACTCGCCGCTGCTGCTGCCACACACGCTCGCGGCGCTCGCGCGGGCGCTCGGTGAGGATCCGGTGACGCTCGACCGGGTTCTGGATGCCAACGCGTTTGAGGTTTTCGGACGATGAAACGGCCTGCGCTGGCAGTTGCGGCGGGCGCGGTCGCAGCGGCGGTGCTGTTCTACAGCCCCATCCTGTTCTTTGACGATACCTACTTCCAGCGGGACATCATGCTGCAGTTCAAACCATGGCAGACGCTGGTCAACCGGTACATCGCGGGTATCGGCCCGGGCGCGGACTGGCATGACGTGGTTCCCCTCTGGAACCCCTACAACCACTGCGGTGCGCCGTTTCTGGCGAACCTGCAGTCCCAGGTGTTCTACCCGCTCGGGCTCATCTTCCGCGCCGTCCCGGAGTTCACCGCCGCATTCAAGCTATTCATCGTTGCGCACGCGCTGCTGGCCTTTTGGTTCATGTACCTTTTCCTGCGCGGCCGTGGAATCGGGCGATTGGCTGCCGCGACCGGCGGAGTTCTGTGGGCTCTCAACGGGATGCTGACCAGCCGCATCGAGTTCCTCAGCGTGTACGCCACGATCATCTGGCTGCCGCTGGTACTGCACCTCATTGACCGGTGCGCCGCCGAACCTTCCCTGCGCCGCATCGCACCCGTCGCCCTGGCGCTGGCGGTGCAATTGGTCGCCGGCCACGCTCAGATGTGGTTCTATGCTGTGCTCGGCGCGGGTGTGTACGCCCTGTACCGCGCGGAGCAGAAACGCTCGGCTCACCCCGTCACCGGTTTCGTTGCAGCCGTCGGCATCGCGGTACTGCTCGCCGCAGTGCAACTGTTCCCCACCGTGGAGTTCCTCGCACACTCGACGCGAACGGGTTCGGCGACAACACCGTCCGGGTTCGGCATGGGAGTGGAAGACAGCGCCCTCCACTCGCTCGGCTGGAAAGATCTGGCGAATATCCTGCACCCGTTCGCCTGGCGATTCGATCCGGGGAAACTTGCCGCACACGGCGACATGGTACTCTCCAACTACTGGACCAAGACCTTCTACATCGGTGTTATCGGGACGATACTCGCGTGCGTCGGATTTGTCGTGCTTCCCTCGCACCGACACCGTCTTTGGGCGGGGGCCGCATTGTTCCTGATCGTGCTGTACGCACTCGGCAGCACCACACCTTTCTACCGATTGCTCTACCAGGCCGCACCGCCCTTCCGCGTGTTCCGACATCCCTCCACCGCCATGTACCTGATCGTTTTCATTCTGTGCACGCTGGCGGGACTGGGCGCCGTACCGGTGCTGCAGCGGTTGGAGCGGGTGCTCGCCGCACCGTCTCTCCGGCCGCTGCTGCTGGCGCTGCCGCTGGCGGTTTGGTCGGAACTCTACCACGACAACACCCTCATCTCCATGCTGCTGCCGTCATCCATCCTGTCGGAGCGCAGCCCCATCGCCGACCGCCTCGCCGCGGCGCCCGACGCACGTCTGTACCGTTTCATGCTGACGCCGCTGACCCAACGCGACGCTCCCAGCGTCCGGGGCCGCACCCTCTACGACGCGATGAGTTCGTACCGACGGCGGCTGTTCGGCAACATCAACATTCACGACGAGTTGTACAACTTCCGTGGGCAGGACATCGAACTCAAGACCTTTTATGCGTTCATGGACATGGTCTACAGCATGCCGGTCGACGAAGCCGCGCCGCTGCTGGGAATCGCCAACGTCCGATACCTGCTCTCGCTCAACCCCGTATCGTCGCACTGCCTGCGCGAATACGCACACGAGGATCTGTTTATCCACGAAAATCCCTTCGTCCGGCCGCGCGTGTATCTCTCCCGTGCGTGGTGTGTTGAACCCGACACCGCGCACTGTCTCACCTTGCTGCGCTCGTTCGGCACCGATGTGGCGGACACCGCGGTCATCAACGAACCCGTCCCCAACCTGCCGTCCCCCCAGGGCGCACACGCGCCCCTGGACGCACAGGTGGTGCACTTTCAACAGGGGCTTGCGCGCCTCTCATTCCACGTAGAGAACGCCGAACCGGTCGTCGCCGTAATCTCGCAGACCCATTACCCGGGATGGCGCGCCGCCGTCAACGGCCGTCCGCACCGGCTCCTGCGCGTCAATGTTTTCATGTCGGGCATTCTGTTGCCGCCCGGAGCACACCGGGTCAACCTGGTGTACGATCCGCTCAGTTTCAAACTGGGGTGCGTCGTCTCCCTACTGACCATCCTCGTGTTGGCGCTGGCGCTGTATGAGACCTGGCCGGAAACACCGGTTCCCGCTGCACCCGGCGCCGAACGACCACCGACGACGGGCACGACGAAACCGGCCGACGAACACCGAAGTCCCGCGACACCCTACATTTCACACGGAGGAACACCATGACCGAATGCACCCTCTCACGCAACGTGAGCCGTTGCACATGCACCTACGAACCGTGTTCCCGCAAGGGGCGCTGCTGTGACTGCGTCCAGTACCACCTGCGCGCCGGCGAAGTCCCCGGATGTTTTTTCCCGCCGGCAGCCGAGGCGACATACGACCGGTCGGCGGAACATTTCGCCCGGGTGGTGTCACGCAGGAAATAGACACCGGATATCGCCACAGTCTTTGAATGGTACCGGGGAAGCGTGCAGCGGCACGTACCACACACAGCGGGCCACAGAGAAAAGAGAAAAGAGAGCGTCAGCGAAGCCGGCGATCGCTGCGGGCGTCGAACAACATCACCCGGTCCCACACCAACGACACGCGGATCGTTTTTCCCGGACGCAGTTCCGCGCAGGTGGACAGGCGTGCCCGGATGCGGAACTCCGGCGCTGTCTCCGATGAGAGATGCACCAGCCGTTCCGAACCGTATGGCTCGCAGATGTCCACCACCAGCGGCGTCCCGCCGCTGTCCGCCGAAACAATGTGCTCCGGCCGGACACCGATGACACAGTCGCCTCCCGGAGGCACGTCCACACCGTCAAGCCAGCCGGCCGGGGGGTGCAGACGCACGCCGCCGACGGCGAATGCGGCCTCCGCCCCGGTCCGATTCAGGCGGACGGACAGCATATTCATCGGCGGCGTCCCGAAGAACCCCGCCACGAAACGGTTGGCGGGTCGGTCGTACACCTCCACCGGGTCACCGACCTGCTGAACCGATCCCGCACGCAGCACACAGATGCGATCACCCAACGCCATCGCCTCGTGCTGGTCGTGCGTCACGTACACGACGGTCGTGCGCAGCTCGCGGTGGATGCGCCTGAATTCCGCCCGCATGCGGGTCTGCAGCTCTGCGTCCAGGTTCCCGATCGGCTCGTCGAACAGGAACATCCGCGGCCGCCGGACCACCGCCCGCCCCAGCGCCACCCGCTGCTTTTCACCACCGGACAGGTGTCGCGGCAGCCGGTCAAACAGGTGGGAGATCCCCAACATAGCGCTGGTCTCCTCCACCCGGCGCCGCACCTCCGACTCCGGGATCTTCCGGGTGCGCAAACCGAAGGCGAGGTTTTCCGCTACGGTAAGGTGGGGGTAGAGCACCAGGTTCTGAAACACCATCGCCACGTCCCGTTCGCGCGGCGGCAGAGACGTTACCTCCACGCCGTCCATCCACACCGAACCCGACGACACGTGCTCCAGACCCGCAATGATGCGCAGCAGCGTCGTTTTGCCGCACCCTGACGGACCGACCACGACGAAAAACTCCCCGTCGGCTATGGACACATGTACGTCAGACAGCGCGGTGCACCGCCCGAAGCGCTTGGTCACCCCGCGCAGTTCCACTCCGGCCATCAGCGCCGTCCCGCCGATATCTGCCGTATGCGGCCTGCGACATCATCGGCGAACCGCGCAATGACCTTCGCGATGAATGCGTCGGGCGTCGGCCCCCCGGGTAGGACCAACGGCGTCATGTCCATCGCCAGGATGAGCGATTCAGCACGGTCCGTGCGGTGAGACTCGCTGAACGTCGCATGGGCGTGCCGCCGGCCGAGCGTCGCCCGCACATAGTCCTTGCCGGAACCGATCTGCGAGCGGAAACACCCGATGAGCCGGCGCGCGAGGGCGTCGTGGCCCGAAACATCCATCTCAACCCGTTCGCTCCCCGTCAGCCAGTCCAGGTCGCGCCACACCTCGCACCCCAACAACTGCCGCGGGCGCGCCCGTCGGGGGACACGACGAGCCGCCTCAATCACACAGAGCGCCACGGCGACATGCGTGTCGTGCCGGTCGGCGAGATTGTGCGTATATACGCGCGCGGGACGACACTGTTCCAACAGAGTCGCCAGGTCGTCCACTGCCGGTGCAGGCTGGCGTTTCACCAGCCCGCTCGGATATCCTAAAAACACCACGGCATTGTAGCGTCCCAGACGAGCTGCACGTTCCTGTTCCCGTTCGCGCAACCGGCGCATCCGATCCGACCCGACGGTGCGGTAGCTGCCTCCCCGCGGGCTCCCCACCCCGTCGGTTACCACCACACCGGTCACCGGCTCCGGATCCCCGCCGGGGATTCCCAAACCGCGCAGCACCGCCTCAAATCCAAAGATCTCAATGTCGTCGGCGTGCGCGGCGATGACCAAGGACCGGGTACGGCGAAACGCTGCGGCGGGGGTGGTACCATCGGGGATGTAGTATCTCGGATATGCAGGCACCGACAAGGAATACCCTCCAATCGGAAGAACACGAACGAAATGCGACTCGCACACGATGGCGGGGTGGACGGGATTTGAACCCGCGGCCTCCGGCTTGACAGGCCGGCGTTCTGAACCGGGCTGAACTACCACCCCACGGACACGCTGCACCAACGCTACGGCGACGGAAGAACAGATATTCTAACAAATACGCAGTGCGAATTCAAGGTACCCGTCTCCCATACATGTACGCAACCGCGCACCGGGAGGGGAACTGCCCCGGAATACCCTACCACGGAAAGAGGCGCCATGGGCCCGGCAGGATTTGAACCTGCGACCTTCCGGGTGTAAACCGGGCGCTCTAGCCGCTGAGCTACGAACCCTCAAGTACACTGAACCGATTGTACCAAATCAACAAGCCGAAATCAACCCGGCGGCGCGCTCCCTGCGGAACCCACGGCCTCACGCCGGAGCCGCCGAAACTGCAGGTCTACGTATCCGGTTCCCCGTACCATCGCTGCAGCATCGCCTATACACCGGCGGTGACGTGTCGGAATTGCGTTGCGTTTTCACTCAACGGAAAGCGTTCAGATGCTGGGCGATTCCTTCGAGCAAATGGTGTATGTCGAACGGCTTAACTATGTAATCCGCAGTGTTGTGGGCCAATCTTTTTCCATATTTCCGGTGTCGGACGGAGTGGTGCGGAGGATGATCGGGATGTGCTTCATCTCTTTTCGGAGCGCTTCACAGACGGACAAACCATCTTTCCCGAGCATTATGACGTCGCACACGATGCGGTTGGGCACGCTCGCCGTCTCCCGAGAGAGTCCCTCATCACCGTTGAGCGCGAATTCCACCTGTTTCAAGTTGAAAACCGCCCTCCTATTATATATCAACGACTGCACGTTCCGGGACTCCCGTCCCGACTTTTGACATTTCTCACACGACGTTCATATTCTCCGGGAGGTTGCGCATGGGCGACATACAGGACTACATAAAAGGATGGGAGCAGGGCATCATCGGCAAGTTCCGCGACACGATGAGTCAGGAGATGCGTCTGGAGCGACTCATCAAGCGGCTGCATCCGCGGCGGTTCTATGCGTCCGTTCCCATCTCTCCCTGGAAGATGGCATACGCGAAGTACACCGGCACCACGCCGGACGGCACTCGGACGCACCAATGGCTGGATCAGCGGTTGGTCATGACGGACGAGGCCTCCCGCTCCTATCGCACGTGCTCCAAACCCCAGTGGTTCGACCTGCACCTCAATGATACGTGGGGCAACTGGGATGTCACCGCCTTTGCGCGGGCGTCGTTCACGGTGCCGCGGGAGTTCCACGGAAAACCGATGTACCT
>Ga0308419_1000614_pt1 | contig 25387 bp, 26 predicted proteins | sample HotsprSampleMS50_FD_203674 | JGI IMG/M metagenome (GOLD analysis project Ga0308419, IMG submission 203674) | Hot spring phototrophic mat microbial communities from Mushroom Spring, Yellowstone National Park, Wyoming, United States - 20090730_MS50 ... | reverse complement strand
ATAGCAGGGGGGAGAGAAAAAGTCAATACCTAAAATCCATTAGGCACTACAAAGGGGTTTTTAAAACCGTGTGTTGATTTTAAAGGGCTTTTATGCTGAACAATGGATTAAGTGGTCAAAGTCGGGAAAAATCCCGTGAATTATTGAAGGCAGCACATGTTAGGATACCAACAGTTTTACCACATCAGGAGGTAGATGTAGTCACGAGAAAGAAACTAATAAATAACGCAAAACTCCTTAAAAAATAGGGCATTTTGCATCATCTGCCCCTGATGATTTAGAGGTGAACATCCGTTATAATACTCGCATGTCAGGCAGGAGACTGCCACTACAAAAAGGGCAACTACAAGGCTGTGCAAAGATACTGGTTGCTGATAAGGCCTTTGAAGCAGTTTGGCATAGAAGGGCAAAGGTGCAGATTTGATTATTTATCTGCCGGTGAAGGGGATAAGTTTGTGAAAGTGATAACAGAGATGGTGGAAACTGTAAGGGGTCTTGGCCCAAAATTAGGAATACAATGTTATTTGTAAACAGATTTGCCTTTGACCTTTATCCTGTAAATAACGACTATTTTTGCCCTGTTGTCTATCGTATAAAGAATCCGGTAGTTCCCACTGCGGATACGATAGCCTTCTTTGTCTGTAAGCTTTTTGGAATTATGTGGTCTCGGATTGGATGCAAGACCAGTAATTGCCTTGTCAATGTCGCTGCGATATTGAGAAGGGATTTTTGGGCTTCTTTTTGGGCCTTCTTCTCTATTATGACCTGATATGTAAATCTTTGAGCCACTGTTTACGAAACTTATCGTATGCAGTGAAGGAGACAGCTTTTCTTTCAGCTTTAAGCAGGTCATTGGCGTCTGCAAGGTCTTCAATCAATTCCATTATATCTTCATATTCTTTAATATCAAGGACAACGGCCTTTTTCTGCCCTTTGTCGTTAACAAGGTATTTTGGTTTTAAAGTGGTCTCCATTATTTTCACCCTCACAATCAAACTTATGTCTTTAATTTACCATACATATCTTTCAAATGCAAATATTTGTATTCGCAAAGTGATTACAGAGATGTTGGAAACTGTAAGGGGACTTGGCCCATTTAAAAAATGAAAAAACCGTTCGGGCCCTTTGAGTGGAAAATAAATCTACAGCTGTCACTGGCGATGTGTTAATATTTGACCATTCGCCTGATTAGGCTATAATAAATCATGCTGGATCGTCAGCTTACCGATGAACAGAAAAGTATCCTCAGGCAGTGCCTTTGGGACCTGACACTCACGCCAGAGGAGTTTCTTGCCGAGTTTGATTATAGCCTTTCTTGATAATGAGATAAAATGGATTAGGCCTATTTCGTCAGAGGAGATAAGGACCTTTATGACCGAGATTTCAATGTCAATCGTAAGAGGGACTGTAAAATAGTTGCAGATAGCCTATCAAAAATATACCTTAACCATTAAGGCAGAAGAAGACCTTCATCTTCCCTATTACAAGGGCTCCACATTCAGAGGTGGCTTTGGCAATATGTTTAGACGAATTGTCTGTGCACTAAGAAGGCAGGACTGTTCAGACTGTATCCTCAAAAGTAGCTGCATCTATGCCTATGTATTTGAGACCTCACCCGCTGATAATACCTCTGTAATGAATATGCACAAGTATGAAAAGATTCCCCATCCCTTTGTTATAGAGCCACCAGAATGCAATGACAAACGATATGAACCCGGAGATACCGTGATTTTTAACCTGCTCCTCATTGGCAGGGCTATTGATTATCTATCTTATTTTATCTACACCTTTAAGGAGCTTGGAAAGGTAGGCATTGGTAAAGGTAGGGGGAAATATAGTCTTACAGAGGTAAGGGTTGCTGATAAAGGCAACCGAATTGTTTACACAAAAGAGGACAATATTATCAGGCATTCAGAAGCAAGTATCATAAATCTCCCTGACTTCATGACCTCAGATAAGGTGGACAGTTTGACACTTAGATTTATTACGCCCCTAAGGATTAAATACAAGCGAGACCTTGTAGTAGAGCCAGAATTTCATATCCTTATAAGAAGCCTTTTAAGAAGGCTTGGGCTTTTATACTATTTTCACTGTGCAAATCGTGAGCCCTCTTGGGATTACGGCAAGATTATTGACCATTCCCAAACTGTATCAATAAGTTCATCCTCTCTTAAGTGGTTTGACTGGGAGAGATATTCTGCAAGGCAGGATGCAAGGGTGAGGCTTGGAGGTCTCATCGGTGAGATAACCTACAGGGGAGATATATCGTCCTTCATACCTTTACTTAAGGCAGGCGAGATACTGCACATCGGCAAAGGCACCAGTTTCGGATTGGGAAGATTTATTTTACATGTTTAGTTATCTCTAATACAGGCAAATGAGCACCATTGACAGTAACAGAAGCTAAAGGAGATGATAGACCCTAAAGAAGACGACATAAGGATATATCCTCTCCCGAAAGGTTATAAAGTTACCGTATTAGGACTTGGCTACAGACTACCTGAGGGGATAAACCTAATATGAAAACACCTTGGTTTTTTTCTTTAGAATTGTTTATCTTCTGTGTGGTTCATTGACAACGATGAAACATTTCCGAAATATTTCGTCCGAAACTATAGCAAGTCCTTCAAAGTTGGACATGACCCCTTGTAAGGCTCAGAAAATAAAAGACAAAGTACAGGGGGGCTATAGGAAAGAAGACCTCATTTAGAAGGGATTGCGACGGCATAGTGCGACAGTCCAGAGTGCTACAGTAGTAGTGGAATTTTAAGCAATCCTTATAACTGTCGCTCTATCGCTCTGTCGCACTATTGCACTATGCTTGACCTCATTTAGAAGGGATTGCGACGACATAGTGCGACAGTCCAGAGTGCGACAGTGCGACAGTAGTAGTGAAATTTTAAGCAATCCTTGTAGCTGTCGCACTATCGCTCTATCACAAATTGGAGGTGTAGGTTAGAGCAGTGCCCACATGACGCACTATTTTCTGCTTAACCTTGTTGCCTTCTCTGTAACTCTCTACAATCTGAACAGCCTTCTTTGGTGAGTTTGGAGTGGTCTTTATTCTTACAAACATGAGGACATTATAGCAGGGGAGACAGAAAAAGTCATTACATAATATCTATTAAGCACTACAAAGGAGTCTTTAAAATCCTGTGTTGATTTTAAAGGGCTTTTATGCTGAACGACGGGTTAAGAGATCAAAGTCGGGATTGGTGTGATTTTTGATAAATTTGGGTGAAAACTTAACAGGTTGGGTTAAGGGAGGCCTATGAGGCAGGTTTGAGAGTAGCTACCGTTGATACAGGCCTGTAAAAACCGTCTCGCTCTACCGGGACCTTCCCTGCCCTTACAATAAGCCTCTCCAAAGCCTCTCGGCTCATAGACTGCGTAGTAAGTGCGCCTGCAGAGTGGGTTATCTTCTCTTCAATAACGGTACCGTCAAGGTCATTGGCGCCAAACAACAGGGCTGTTTGGGCTATCTTCTCGCCGAGCATGACCCAATAGGCCTTTATGTGGTCAAAGTTGTCAAGGATGATCCTGCTTGCGGCTATGGTGAGGAGGTCATCAATCCCACCTGTGTAATCACCACCTATGTCGGTATTGACAGGGTGATATGATAAAGGGATAAAGGCCTGAAAGCCACCAGTCCTGTCTTGAAGGTCCCTAAGTTTGATGAGGTGATCAATGCGGTCTTCAATGGCCTCAAGGTGTCCGTAGAGCATCGTTGCATTTGACCTTATGCCCAATCTGTGGGCCCTTTCCATAATATAAAGCCACCGCTCACCGCTGATCTTTTCAGGGCAGAGCCTCTTTCTTATCTCAGGGGCAAAGATCTCGGCCCCACCACCTGGCAACATGTCTAAGCCTGCATCTTTTAAAAGGGTTAAAACGCGATCAATATCCAGACCCGAGATCCTTGAAAGATGGTCAATCTCAACGGCAGAGTATGCCTTGATGGTAATGGCCGGTAAGTGCTCCCTCACGGCCTTGATGATACCCACATAGTGGTCAATACCCCATTGAGGATGTAGACCACCAACGATGTGCACTTCTTTGATTTGAAGTGAGTCTCCCTTGAGTTTATTAATTATCTCCTCAATGGACAATTCAAAGGCGTCCTCTTGCCTAAGCGAGCGGCTAAAGGCACAGAACCTGCAGCGGTTTATACATATATTGGTAGGGTTTATGTGCCTATTAAGCACATAATAGACATCCTTGCCGTGTCTCTTTTCGGCCAGTTCATTGGCCGCTGCACCAATGTCGTGGAATCGGTCTATGTAAAAAAGGGCCCTTGACTCCTCTGCCGATACCCTTTCCCCTTGTAATAGTTTGTCAAAAATCATCCTGCTTAGGTCATTGCTCTGTAAAGACCTTATCTACATCATCCTGGGTCTGTCTCAGCCTTGCCCTACAAAAGGCAATGAGCTCTGAGGCCCTCCTCACCTTCTCTGCAAGGGTATCTATGTCCACCTCTTGGGCCTCTATCTCAGAGAGTATTGCCTCTGTCTCAGTCAATGCCTGCAAATAGGTTAGGTCCAACGGTCTTTGCAACGCCTTTTCCCCCCTTTTTGGTCTCTGCTTTATAGATGCTCTTAAACTGAAAGTCCTTGAGCTGCGTTAATATCTCGTCGCCGTCTCTTAGAATTGAGATGTCCTTGATCGCCTTCCCCTTATGGGTAGTGATGCTATAACCCCTCTTAAGGACATTTTCAGGGCTCAATAGCCTTAAGGCCTGTTCCAGTTTATCAAGCCTAAGGGAATGGGCCTCAAGGAAATGGCCACTTGACCTGTAGAGCCTTTCATACAATAGGTCAAGCCTATTTCTGCTTGCGGAGACAAAATTTTTTGCTGAATAGATGAATCTTGAAGATACCCGTTCAAGCCTCTGCTGCTCATTCCATAGATAGCCCCTCGTCTTGGCCTCAAGCCTCTGGTATATCTCAAGGAGCCTGTCCTCAAAGGCCCTTAAACCAGAGATCAGAAACTCTGCCACTGCCGTTGGTGTCTTTAGCCTTGTGTGTGCCACCATATCAAGTATTGTATCGTCCTTTTCATGGCCAATGCCTGTGATAACCGGTAAAGGAAAGGCCGCTACTGCTGCTGCAAGCTCATAACTATCAAAACAACTCAGGTCTAAGGCCGCCCCTCCACCTCGTATGATTACAACCAGATCAAACTCCGACACAGAGGAGAGGATTGCCCCAAGGGCCTCTAATATAGAGGCCTCTGCACCATCTCCTTGCATCAGTGACTGAAAAAGCCTCACTTTGAACCTGTATCCGTTGACATTGTTCGTCAGTTGGTCTATAAAGTCACCGTATCCAGCCGCCTGCTTAGAGGATATTACCGCAATCCTCTGTGGGGCGATCGGCAGCATCAGGGCCTTGTTTTTATCTAAGAGCCCTCCCCTCTTTAGCCTTTCTATAATCTCACGCCTTTTGAGGGCCAACTCACCGATAGTGTAAGAAGGCTCAACATCCTTAATGTTGAGGCTAAGACCGTACTGCTCGTGGAAATCAACAGTCACAAGCAGCATTACCTTCATACCCACCTTTAAGGGTTCTCCTGTAGAGGTAAAAAACTTCTGAAAGAGTTCCCTATATCTGTAGGCCCAGATATTGGCCTGTAGTTTGGCAACAATACCCTCCTCTTTTCGCTCCACTAATTGTAGATAACAATGCCCTTTTTGATTCTCCTTTACCTCGGCAATCTCTGCCGTTACCCAACGGGCATCAGGGAAGGAGTCCTTTATGACCCCTTTAAGCTCTGTTAGGAGTGCCTCTAATGTGTATACCTTGTTATCCATTACCAATCCATGTCTCTATGCGGACAACCTTGTGATTGGGTAGGGAACTGACGAATTGTTCTACCGACTGATTTAGGGCCTCCCAATTGTATCCACTAAAGGAGACCATTACCCTGTATTCGGGATTATCCATCGTAGGATAAGAACCAATCTTTACAGACCTGTTATCTTGAGCCATGTGGCTTAAGGTAGGTGCAATGACGCTCTCATACTCATCCACATAGACCTTCTTTACATAGGGGGGGCTGCCGCTACCTAAGAGCCTCTCTATGACCTCCATCTTTCTTTGCAGACACTTAGGGATGCCGGGAAGGATGTAAATGTTTTTGAAGACTATCAGGGGAAGGCCGACTTCTATGTCGGCAATGACCTCGGCCCCTTTGGGTATCAGTGCCATCCTCTGCTGTACATCCGTGGGCTCCTTGCCGATAATCATCCTGAGGCGATTGATAAGTTCCTGATTCTTTATGACCTCCACACCAAATCCCTTCGCTATGGCCTCAATGGTCACATCGTCGTGGGTAGGGCCTATACCTCCTGAGGTAAAGACTATATCATAGGCCCCTGAGAACTCCTTTACAGCAGTGCCAATCTCGTCTATATCGTCGCCAATTACGAGTATCTTTTTGGTCTCAATCCCAATGGTCCTTAAACGATCAACAATATAATGTGAGTTGGTGTCCTTTACCATCCCTGAGAGTATCTCATCACCGATAATGATTATGCTTGCCTGTCTTGGCTTGTTTTCCATTGGTGATAAATTATAGTCTAAAAGGCGTAGGTTAGGGAATTAGTATATAAAACAGATGTGGGAGGGCATAAAATGGGCAAGATATTAATCACTGGCGTAGCAGGTTTTATCGGTGCCAAGACCGCTGAGATGCTACTTGAGTTAGGCAACGAGGTCATTGGTATTGATAACATTAATGACTATTACGATGTAAGGGTCAAGCAATATCGTCTTGAGGGGCTTAAGGCAAAGAGGGGCTTTGTCTTCTATCAGAGCGACATTGAGGATATAGTCTTTATTGAGGCCCTTGCCAATACTTACAGGATAGATGCAGTAATAAACCTTGCAGCCCGTGCGGGTGTTAGATATAGTCTTCAGGTCCCACATCTTTATATGAGCACCAATGTTATGGGTACCTTAAACCTGCTTGAAGTCATGCGTCACAAGGGAATAAATAAATTTGTCCTGGCCTCTACCTCATCCCTATATGCTGGACACCCCTTGCCCTTTAAGGAAGACGCCCCTGTCAATAGGCCTATCTCACCATATGCAGCCTCAAAAAAGGCCGCAGAGGCCATTGCCTACAGTTACCACCACCTTTATGGCATAGATGTCTCGGTCTTGAGGTATTTTACCGTTTATGGACCTGCTGGAAGGCCTGACATGAGCCCCTTTAGGTTTATAAAGTGGATTGATGAGGGGTATCCTATTGAGCTCTATGGCGATGGCAGTCAGAGACGAGATTTCACCTACATTGATGACATTGCCCGAGGCACAGTGAGTGCACTGAAGACAGTAGGCTATGAGATCATAAATCTTGGAGGTGGCAAAGGTCCATATTCAATGAACCAACTTATAGAAAAAATTGAATTGTTACTTGGGAAAAAGGCCACCATTAACTATATGCCTTTTCACAGGGCTGATATGACCGAGACAGGTGCAGATATTTCAGTGGCAAAGGAGCTCTTAAATTGGCAGCCAGAGGTCAGCCTTGAAGAGGGCCTTGAAGAGACCGTAAGGTGGCATGTCAATAATAGACATTGGATAAAGGAGATTAGGCCCTGAAATGTGCCCTCAGACTGTCTATTGCGAACTGCCACCGTGTCATTTTGAATCCTCGCAAGGGGTGGGAATCTTATCCCTTTTAATTAACCAAAAATGCGGGTAAAGTGGAGGCAGGACTGCCTAAACCCCCTTCACTCGGCGTTTTCTGAGCTTTGGCTAAAAACCACCATGCCACGGCTTACCTGTTCCCAGAGGAAAGCGGTCGCCCTTTGACGGTTATCTATGACCACACAACAAAACCAATATAATTGACAGACAGGTGCTATTCCTGTTAAATTAATCCATTAGCACTCTCAGACTGAGAGTGCTAATGGATGGACCAATGATAGACGAGAGAAGCAAGCAGATACTTAATGCCATAATACAGAGTTATATCCACAGACCTGACCCTGTTGGTTCACGGTATGTGACGAAGAAGTACGACTTTGGGGTCTCGCCTGCTACCATAAGGAACATTATGGCAGATCTTGAAGAACTCGGTTTTCTTAGCCAACCCCATACATCAGCAGGTAGGGTGCCCACCGATAGGGGTTACAGGTTTTATGTGGATACCCTTTTGAATCAGTTGAATCAGAGGTCCTTTGATCTTGATAGGCAGGCTGCTCAGAACATTATCAGGAAATTAGAGGCCCTAAAGAACGATATAAATGTCTTCTTTGCAGAGGTCTCGGTTATACTCTCAAGGCTGTCCAATTATATGGGCATTGCCCAGCCACCAAAGGCCGAGAGCACCACATTTAATAAGCTTGAGCTCATAAGGTATAAGGAAGACTTAATAGTAGCAGTCCTGCTTACCAATGAGGGCATTATAAAGAGCAGGGTACTTCAGGCTGACCCTAAACTGACACAGTCAGACCTAAATAGGATTGCCGGATATCTAAACTCTGAGTTCTCTGGGTTTACGATTGACGAGATCAGGCGAACCATAGCAGAAAGTCTCAAGAGCGAGAAAGTGCTCTGGGATAGCCTGATAATCAAGGCAATCAAGATCTATGAAGATATACTCTCATTCTCTGACAATGAGCTCTTTATGGAGGGGTTTTTTGATATAATGAACCTCCCCGACTTCTCAGATATATCCAAACTTAGAGACATGTATAGGGCAATTAAGGATAAGCATGTACTGCTAAGGATTATTGAGGACCTGAGCAAGACAGAGGGGATACAAGTCATTATCGGCAATGAAAACCCTATTGAGGAGCTCAGTAAGTTTAGTATCGTAGCCACTACCTACGGCAGTTGCGGCAAGAAGTTGGGGGTCATTGCCCTAATCGGACCCACAAGGATGGACTACCCAAAGGCCATAGAGATGGTAGACTTGGTGTCTCGCTGTATACGTGAGACCCTAAAAAATCCTGAATAACCAGACAAGGGAGGGGAAAAGGTAATGTCAGAAGACATAAAAAACGGAGACATTCAGGGCGATAAAGAGGTGATGGATGAAGATACAGGCTCAGATACGAAGGAAGAAGAGGCAAACAAGGTCAAGCAAGAACTTGAAGAGATGAGGGACAAATATATCCGCCTATACGCAGAGTTTGATAACTACAAGAGGAAGGTCCAAAAAGACAGGGAGGAGCTTATCAAGTACTCCAATGAATCCCTTCTTGAGGACCTACTCCCTGTCCTTGACAATATAGAGATGGCCTTAAAACACGCCAATACGCCCTCAACGGACAATATAGAGGCCCTTAGACAGGGGGTTGAAAACACCCTGCGCGAGATGCAGCGCACGCTGGAGAAATACGGGGTAGTGCCTATTGAAGCGGAAGGCAAGGAGTTTGATCCAGCCTGTCATCATGCGATGAGTCAGGTAGAAAGGGACGATATACAAGACAATATGGTAGTTGAGGAATTCCGCAAGGGATATATGTTGAGAGAGAAGGTCCTAAGGCCTTCTCTGGTGGTAGTTTCAAAAAAGACAAATGTACAAATAAAGGAGGACTAAGAGATGGGAAAGGCAATAGGTATTGATTTGGGAACCACTAACTCAGTGGTTGCAGCAGTAGTTGGAGGTGAACCAGTAGTCATACCAAATCAGGAAGGGAACAGGACTACTCCTTCTGTGGTGGCAATAACCGAAAAGGGCGAGAGGCTTGTTGGACAAATTGCAAAGAGACAGGCCATTACAAACCCAGAAAACACGATCTTTTCAATAAAGAGGCTTATGGGCCGCAAGTTTGATTCCTCTGAGGTGGAACACGCCAAAAAGAGGCTTCCTTACAAGATCGTGGCTGCAGAAAATGGTGATGCCCATGTAGAGATAAGGGGAAAGAGATACTCTCCCCCGGAGATATCGGCAATGATACTACAAAAACTCAAACAGGCCGCAGAGGACTATCTCGGAGAGCCTGTGACTGATGCCGTTATCACGGTCCCTGCCTATTTTGATGATAGCCAGAGACAGGCTACTAAGGATGCAGGCAGGATTGCAGGCCTGAATGTGCTGAGGATCATAAATGAGCCTACTGCTGCCGCGCTCTGTTATGGATTGGACAAAAAGAAAGAGGAAAAGGTGGCGGTCTATGACCTCGGAGGGGGAACCTTTGATGTGTCAATCCTTGAGATCGGTGAAGGGGTCATAGAGGTAAAGGCCACAAATGGCGACACCTATCTCGGAGGCGATGACTTTGATCTAAAGATAATAGATATGCTTGTGGAGGAATTCAAAAAGGAACAGGGCATTGACCTCAAAAACGACAAGATGGCCCTTCAAAGGCTCAAAGAGGCAGCCGAGAGGGCCAAGATTGAGCTCTCTACAGCAAGCGAGACAGAGATCAACCTGCCCTTCATAACGGCCGATGCCTCTGGGCCAAAACACCTCCTTATCAAGCTCACAAGGGCAAGACTTGAGCAGCTTACTGATGACCTGATCAACAAGACCATAGAGCCCTGCAAAAAGGCCTTACAGGATGCAGGAATTACTGCCAAAGATATTGATGAGGTAATACTGGTAGGTGGTCAGACAAGGTCGCCTAAGGTCCAGCAGGTGGTACAGAGTTATTTCGGAAAAGAGCCAAACAAGAGCGTCAATCCCGATGAGGTGGTAGCCCTTGGAGCAGCGATACAGTCAGCGGTATTGAAGGGAGACATCAAAGAGGTATTACTGCTTGATGTAACGCCCCTCTCACTGGGGATAGAGACCCTTGGCGGTGTATTTACAAAGATTATTGAGAGAAATACCACTATACCCACAAAGAAGTCACAGATCTTCTCTACTGCCGCAGACAATCAACCTGCGGTTACGATAAAGGTGCATCAAGGCGAGAGGGAGATGGCAGCAGACAATAAACTGCTCGGTGTGTTTGAACTGGTAGGTATTCCCCCTGCACCAAGGGGGGTGCCACAGATTGAGGTCACCTTTGATATTGATGCTAATGGCATACTGCATGTATCAGCAAAGGACTTAGGCACTGGGAAGGAGCAGTCTATCAAGATCACTGCCTCAAGTGGTCTCAGCGAAGAGGAGATCAAGAAGATGATCCGTGACGCCGAGGCCCATGCCGCTGAAGACAAGGCAAAAAGAGAGCTTATAGATGCCAAAAATAATGCCGACTCTGTATGTTATAGCGTTGAGAAGTCGCTCAATGAATATGGTGACAAGATCTCAGAGACCGACAAGGCGGCGATAAGATCTGCCCTTGACAGATGTAGAAAACTCAAGGATGAGAGTAACAACGCGGCAGAGATAAAGGCCGCAGTGGAAGAACTCACAAGGGCCTCTCACAAATTAGCTGAACAGATGTATAGATCCACCCAACAGGGCACGGGCAGCGGTTTTACAGAGAACCCTCAGCAGGGTACACGGCCAAAACAGGAAGAAGATGTGGTAGAGGCCGAGTTTGAGGATGTAGACAAGAAAAGACAGCAATAAATGAACAAGATGAAAGACTACTATGCAACCTTAGGGGTTCAGCGGGATGCCTCACAGGAGGAGATCAAAAGGGCATTCCGCCAGCTTGCCCTTAAATACCATCCCGATCGTAACCATGGCAATAAAGAGGCCGAAGAGAAGTTCAAGGAGATAAACGAGGCATACACCTGTCTAAGTGACCCTGAAAAGAGGAGCCATTATGACCGCTTTGGCACCGCTGAGGGCTTTCCAAATCACGGAGGTTTTGGTGCAGGGGCATCCTTCAGCACTATCTTTGAAGACATCTTTGAGGACTTCTTTGGTGGCTTTACAGGTAGGGGCACAAGGCCCACTAAGGGCGCAGACCTCCGTTACAATCTCACAATAACCCTTGAGGAGGCATCCTCTGGGGTTGAGAAGATAATAAGGATACCCAAATGGCAAAACTGCGCCGACTGCCGAGGCACAGGTGCAGAGCCTGGGACATCGCCAACCTCTTGTTCTACCTGTAGGGGCACAGGGCAGGTAAGGTTCCAACAAGGCTTCTTTAGCGTCTCTAAGACATGTCCAAAGTGTCAAGGCACAGGGGTGATCATCACAAACCCCTGTAAGACCTGCAAGGGTATTGGCAAGGTCAATGTGGAAAAAGAGCTCTCTATAAAGGTGCCTGCAGGAGTGGATAACAACTCAAGGCTTAGGGTAACAGGCGAGGGCGATGCGGGCAGTCACGGAGGGCCTCCCGGTGACCTATACATAATAATCTCCTTAGAAGAGCACAGCATCTTTAGACGAGAAGGCACAGAGATCTATTGCGAGAGGCCCATATCCTTTTCAAAGGCCGTATTTGGTGGAGAGATTGAGGTCCCAACCCTACATGGCACGCATAAGATAAAGATACCGCCAGGGACTTCTTCGGGGACGATATTCAAGCTTAAGGGCAAGGGAATGCCCAAGCTTGGCAGCTTCCATAGGGGCGACCAGATAGTACAAGTCTATATAGAGGTGCCCAAAAAGCTCTCAGAGCGACAAAAGGAGTTGCTTAGGGAGTTTGCGAAACTCAGTGGTGAAGAGGTTGATGGATCAAAGACCTTTACAGGCAAGATAAAGGACCTCTTTACCTCTTAGCCTATCAAAATGTGCTGTCCTATTATATGAAAATTAAGGCCCCGCAGAAAGTAGAGGATATTTGGGTTGAGGGGTGGCAACGATGAGAAACTTGCCGATTATATAGACCACACCTTTGAGCTTGATGCAAGGTGCAGGTTTGGGATAGATTTTGGCAGGCCCTGGTATTAAGTTAATGCTATTGCACCCCCCTCAGGGCTGAGGAATCTTACCCCCTTTTTTATTAAGGCCAAGGTCCCTCGTCGCCTCGCTTCTCATGATGACATGCTCAAAATACGCTCGGAATGATATTGGAGGGAATGCTCGGAATGGCAATATTATTTGGAAGAAACGCCTAATTTAGGTCTTTGTCTTAGAAGATGAAAGAAGAACTCTTAGAAATCGTAAACGAGCTGGGACAGACCATTGGTATAGCCCCAAGGTCGGAGGTTCATGGCAACCCTTCACTCCTACACAAGGTGGTCCATGTACTTGTGGTCAATAGGTCGGGAGACCTACTATTGCTACAAAAGAGGTCTATGGCAAAGGATGTGGCACCCGGCCTATGGGATACCTCTGTGGGAGGCCACATTGAGGCCGGCGAAGACCTTGAGGATGCACTTACAAGGGAGATGGCCGAGGAGTTAGGCATTGAGAGCACAGAGATTGACTTTTTGTACTCATACATACACACAAACCCCCATGAGAGTGAACTCGTTTATACCTTTAGATGCATCCATGAGGGGCCTTTTTACTTCAACAGGTTAGAGATTGATGAGGTGCGCTTTTGGAGCATCTCAGAAATCAAAAGTTCCCTAAATAGTGGCATACTAAGCGACAACTTCAAGTCTGAGTTCTTCAACTATCTTGGCTATCTCACGAAGGTTAATCAACAGCATTGATAGACTTCTACGCCTTGAAAAGGGCACCATTTATAAAGGGCATGGCGGTAGGATAAGGGTCGTACTGATATACCCAAATACATACCATATCGGGATGTCAAACCTTGGTTTGCATCTTGTCTATGGTCTGCTTAACAACCAACGAGATGTGGTATGTGAACGGGCCTTTATGCCGGAGGCTAGGGACATTGGGGAATACATCAGGACCAACACCCCCATCTTTTCCTATGAGAGTAAAACCCCAATACACGAGTTTGACATAATAGCCTTTTGTCTCTCCTTTGAAAACGACTACCCAAATGTAATAAAAATACTCCAATTATCTGGGATCCCCTTCAGGGCCAATGAAAGACCAGAGACATACCCCTTGCTCATAGCAGGCGGGGCCTGTTGTTTTTTCAATCCTGAGCCAATAGCAGAGGTCTTTGACCTCGTCTTTATTGGCGAGGCCGAGGAGAGCCTACCTAAATTCTTGGACACTTACAGACAATTAGACCCTTTAGACAGGCACCTCTTGAAAAGGCATGTAGTGGCTATTGAGGGGATATATGTCCCAGGGTTTTACAAACTGACTCCAGAGGGATTGCTGAGGCCTTTTATGTCTGAGGCGCCTCTTAGGGTCAAAAGGGTCCACTGTGAGGGATTTTCAAGTACCAAGTCCGGTGCATACATTGCTACTTCTGAAACAGAGTTCTCAGACATGTCACTCATAGAGGTAATGAGGGGGTGCTACTGGCGGTGCCGATACTGTGTTGTAAGTGCGATTTATACCCCCCCAAGGCTAAGGTCCAAGGAACTCTTAAAGTCAGAGATACAAAGGGCTCCATCAAGGGTGGGACTTATTGCCCCATCAATAAGCGATGTTCCGTATGTAAGCGAACTGCTCGTTGACAGCAAGGTGCGAGTATCTATTACATCCCTTAGGGCTGATCACAGGGGGATTAAACTCATAGGGCTACTTAAGGGTAACAAGAGCATCTCTATTGCCCCTGAGGTGGGGACTGATAGGCTCAGGAAGGTTATCAATAAGGGGATCACCGAAGAGGGGATACTCTCTATCTCTGAGCAGATACTTCAGAGCGGTATTGAGAACCTGAGGCTCTATTTTATGATTGGACTCCCCACAGAGACGATGGAAGATATAGAAGGCATTGTCAGGCTGTCAAGAAGGGTAAGGGCCTTAAGCAATAGGGGCTTGATTAGCCTTACAGTAAGCATTTTTATCCCGAAGCCCTTTACACCCTTTCAATGGCATGGCATGTCTAATATACAGGACTCCAAACACAAGCTATCGTATATCAAAAAAGGTTTAGAAGGCCTTAAAAATGTCAGGCTCAGTTATGATGCACCGAATATGTCCCTTGTGCAGGCCGTCTTGGCAAGGGGAGGGCGGGAAGCGCTGGATAGGATAATCGCTATTGCAATGACCAACCGTTACGAGGCCATTACAAAAGACCCAGAGATAAAAAGGTGGAGCACTACAAAATTGTCCTTTGATACCCCACTGCCTTGGGACTTTATTGACTCAGGCATAAGCAAGGAATCTCTATGGGAGGAGTATCAGAGGGCCCTCAATTGTAAGCCTCAGGCTTAGGCCATAAGAGGGCATCCTGAAGGTCCTTTAAGAGGCTCTCGGCCACAGTCTTATCAAGAGTGGCAAAGATGACCACCCCTTCGCCATTGGTCTTGAGCAGTCTAAGGGTATAAAACTCTGTGGGCTGCCCAAAGCCGGGTATCACCGTAAAGTGCTGAAGGGCAATACCCTCCACGACCTTAACGCCATCAGGGTTTTGTGGCTCAGAGACAGAATAACCCATATCAATACCAATCAGGTCTGTAAGTGGAAAGGTCTGAGCCCTCTTACATAGGCCCCTTTTGGTGGTAACTGTTACCTGCCCTGCCTTTTTATCAACCTCTAAGACCAACAGGGGATCCCTAAAGACCAGATACCTAAAGGCCAAAAAGAGTGCCACAAAGGCCGTAAGGAGATAACCCCAAAAATATAGGCTTAGTCTGATTGAATCGGCAAATATCAGACCCAACCCCACCAGCGTGGCCCCAGCAGCCATGCTTGAGGTAAGTTCCCTATTGTAGATACCACTGTGTAGGACGCTACCCTTTTCGGCTATGAAGGTAGAGGTCTTAAATATGAGCCCCTCAGGTTGTATGTGAAGTTTATAGCTCATTAAGGTTCCTCAGAACAGCAGCATTGATAGTCCAGCACCCACAAGGGCCACTATGAGGACATTGTTTTTCCATATGAGCCACAAAAAGGCTATACCAAAAAAGAGTGCCTTTAGTAGGTCCCAATGCACCGCCAATGCAAACTTTATAGCGACAAATATCAGCAGCCCTGCAAAGGCCGCAATCATCCCCTTGGTGGCACCCTTGAAGTAAGGCGAGGCCTCTATTTTATCTATAAAGGGCATAGCAAGGCTCAATAATACTGGACCTGGGGCAAATATGGCAAAGGTCGCTGCCACTGCACCAATTAGCCCCTCCTTGATATAGCCTACGAAGGTGGCATTTATGAGTATTGGCCCAGGGGTGACCTGTCCTAGTGCAATACCGTCCATAAAGGTCTTGCTGTCCATCCACCCCATTGACTCTACAATCTCGTGATACATAATGGGTAAGGCTGTATATACACCCCCGAAAGATAGAAGGGCGATCTTTGTCATCCTATTAGAGAGGTCAAAGACATGGTTCCAAAACAGGTATATGAATCCGTAGGACATAAGAAAGGTGAGGGTGATTAACGCAGTGTCCCTCAGGGTAATCCCCTTTACATCGCCCTTGAATGTTGCCATAGACCCCTTTGTATAGATAAGCATCCCAATTAGACCCGTTAGGGCAATCACCAAAAGAGGACTTGTCCTTAACATAAGCATAGTAGATGATATGGCGGCAAGTAGTATGGCAGGTATATCCCCCTTGATCCTGTCAGAGCAAAACCTCCATGCCGCATTTATCACAATTGCCACCACTACCACCTCAAGGCCATTAAAGGCAGACTTTACAAGGCTGAGGTCCCTACTTTCCTTGTAAAAGGATGCAAACAGGAGCATCAATACAAAAGAGGGCAATAAAAAGGCACAAAAGGCCACCACCAGCCCCGAAAGCCCCCTTATTTGGTATCCACAGTATGAGGCAAGATTGACTACAATCGCACCCGGAAGGCTTTGGCATGTGACGAGCCCCTTAGTGAATGTATCAGGTAGTAGCCACCTCTTTTTGTCAACAAGGGTCTCCCTCAGGTACTGGACCATCGCAGGCCCACCAAAGGAGATGCAGCCTAATTTGAGAAAGGTAAGGGCAAATTGGAGTCTTTTAAGGCTCAAGATATGGGGTCAGATTGAAGAGAGGCGATTGAGTATCTTTTCTTCATATTCGGCATGATCACAAAAATAAAAAGGCCTCTTCCTCAGTTCGTTTAGCCGCATGATCTTTAGATTTAGTCTCCTCAAGTGCTTAAGTCTCATATCCCCATCGTCTATGGTATCTATCAACTCACGAAGAGACACTATTTCTTTGTGTAACTCTATCTCCTCAGGCACAAAACCGGCATTCTTAAGCACCCTGTAGGCCATGCGCAGGTCCTCTGGTACATGCAGGTCAGATTCAAGGTCTAAGGGCTTACCCTTTGGCAGTCCCTCAAATAGGCCTTCCTCTATGGCCTCCCTTATCTTCCTTTCGGCTATGAGCCAAAAAACATCCATTGCCTACCCCCCACCATAAAACCTATACCAAAAGACATCCAATAGTGTCTCTATTTCTTCTTCTTTGGCGACACAGAGCTTGATAGCAACCCCAAGAGACCACCCTCTTTCTTGGCAGGCTGATTGAGGAGTTCATTTAGGGGGTTTTCTGCGTTGGTAATCATCAATTGTTTTACCTTTAGGCTCGCCTTGACCCTTTGTTCCTGTCTCTGTATGTCTTTTATAGCGTCTTCATAAGTGGCCTGCTGTCTCGGTATCTCTGTGTTGATGTAGCCCGAGACCTTAATTGACAATCTTGAGGAAAAGAGGTTTGATGCGTTAGTGACGGCGGCTGCGTCTTGGGATATAAGGGTCTTGAGCCTGTTTTCATCAAGTTCAAGCCTACCCTTTGTGGTGTACTTCAGACCTAAGCTTGTCAAGGTGGCACCGTTGGCCACAAAGTAGTCCCTAAGGTCTGAGTCAAGTTGGTTCATCATTGAGTCATCGCTCAATACACCTGGTTCTTTGGCATCACCTCTCTGTTTATCTATCACATTAGCGGTGATATTAAAGGACGAGACAAAGGTCTTAAGGTCTGCCTCCAAACCCATGGGATATACCGCTATCTTAAAGGTCTGGGGGTTTGAACCATAATTCGGGTCAGCCTTTTGCAGGTTAATCGTGACTCCAGGGATGATGTCAGCGATGTTGTTGGTAGCCCTCGTGTATTCGGTATTGTTGAATTTTATCAAAGCATCTTGAGCCTTTTGGGATTGGGACATATTGGTCACACCGCCAATAACCTCGTCTGAAGCATTATAGACTGCATCAAACACAAGCCTACCCAAACCAGAATTGGCAGTATCATCGGCGCTGTCTCCGTATATGCCGTTACCATCTACATCGGCCTTGACAGAGATCTTGTAATCCTTTCCAGTGGAGTCTGAGCTAAGGAGTAACCTGTAACCGCTTATCTCTGCCGCATTGTCACTGGTAGTGGAACCGTTATTCTGTATGGTCTCATTGGTGGCGTCAAACCCCAGCATCTGACGGGCCGTCGTCTCTGCATCATCCCAGAGTATCTCCAGCCCATTGCCGGTTGTGTTGGTGATCGTGAATTTATTGTTAGGATTATTATAGGAGGCGTTAAATTTGTCTCCTCCTTGACTATAGGCATTTATAAAGGCCATCTTTACCTTTGTTGCAAGCTGCTCCCCTGAGTAGCTACCCTCGTCAATGGTGGCGATGTATGTAGAACCACCGACCTTAAACTTTATCTTGTTGTTTGCACTTGTCACATCAAAGGCGGTGATAGTAGCAGTAAGACCTGCCTGGGCATTGTTTATTGCATCTCTAATACCTGTAAGGGTATTGTTTGAACTATTTATGGTGATCTCCTTTGCCTGTCCAGTGCCCACTTGAAGTCTGAGTTTTTGGGTCGTATAGACTGAGAGGTCGGCCACTGGGCTACTATCAGAGGCAAAGGTGGTAGAAAGTATGTTATGTGACTGGGCAATACGGCCTATCTGGATACTGTAATTTCCAGCAGCGGCAAAGGAATTGGCAGTGGCTGTAACATAAGAACTATTAGAAGAGAGCGTTGTCTTTAGCCCTGAAAAACCCTTCTTTTTTAACCTCTCAATGGCATCGTTCATGATAGAGAGGTTATTAAGGAGTGTCCCAAAGGAGGTGACCTTTAGCTCCGCATCGGTCTTCTGATGCTGGAGCTTCTGATATTGGGCCATGTCTTTGGCTGCCAGATATTTGGCCACCAGTGCCTTATTGCCAGACTGTAGGGCCTTAAAGGGATTGGCACCGTTGTTATCAAATGGGTTTATAGGGTTTATTGCCATGTCTCATCTCCTTTGGGTGACTGTGGTGTTTTTATATTAGTGTTTTCGTCTAAAGGGTTCAGATATTAAGCCCCTCAATCGCCTCTCCCAACCTCTTTAGATGGACCTTCTCCTCCTCTATCAATCGGGTCATTATATCCTTGGCCTCACGACCCTCCACCCTTCTATGTATCTTTAAGTAGAGGTCAAGGGAGTTGGTCTCTATCTGCATGGCAATTTCAAGCAGGTTGATCTCTTTGAACTCAGAAGACTTGATCCTATTGAGTAATTGACCCACACTCACGCCCCCCTCCATGAGGTCACCATACTTGGCAAGGACATCTCCTTTGAGGGCCTTACTGCCAAAGATACTTTCATAGGCATCCATAAGGTTTTCCTTATGTCTTGACTCTGCTTGTGCAAGCTGTAGGAAGAGTTCACCCTGTGCCCTGTGTTTTGGGTTCAAGAGCCTCTCGGCCTCTCTGTAAAACCTACCAGTGCCATCCTCCATAGCCCATCCCAAGGTGATGAGCTCATCAAGGCCTGTAACATCCTCAAGTAAATAGAGTCCTGCCTCATAGGCCCCCTGTGCCTCAAGCCCTTCCCATGCATTCATGCCCCCCTCAAGGGAATAAACCTCCTGGAAGCCAGCACCTTTTAGCAATGATGCTGCTGCATAACTCCTCTGTCCAGAACGGCAGTAGGCAATGACAGGTAGGTCTCTACTTATCTCAGATAAACGGTCTGATAGTTCTGGGAGTGGTACCAAGACTGCCCCTGGAATGTGGCCTGCCTCGTACTCCTTTGGTTGGCGCACATCCAGTAGTGTGTATGACTCTATGGGATTGTTCTGAAAATAGTACTCGGTCTCATCGGGACTAAGCAACCTTACTGCGTTAAAGGCATCGGTTACATTCATATAGAAAAAACCTCTTACCCCATTAATGGATCTTCAGGGTGGGATGGCAATCCATTGCCGCACCCACCCTGATAGTCCTAATGGTGTTTGTGGATGTGCAGTGGCCTTATTTAAGCCTTGCCTCTACTGCATCGCTGTTAATGTTCTTAAAGAAGGCCTCTATGTAGTCAGGCCGCTTCAACCCGTAATCAAGCATAAATGCGTGTTCAAAGACATCAAGAATAAGTATTGGATTACAACCTGCTGGGTGTGACACATCATGCTCGTTAATCCAGAAGTTAAAGAGTTTACCACTGGTAGTGTCTTGATACAACACAGCCCAGCCAATACCCCTCATGGTACCTGTGGCCCTAAAGTCCTTTTCCCATTCCTCAAAGCTGCCAAAGGCCTCAGAAAGGGCCTTTGCGAGCTTGCCGTCTTTTTTTAGACCCTTGCCGCCTAGGTTTTCAAAATAGTATTCATGAAGCCTCATACCATTAAACTCCCAACCCAGGCGTCGCTTTAACTCGGCATACTCGGGTGTGGCCGTCTTACCCTCCTTGAGCATCTGATTGAGAGTATCAAGGAGCTTGTTTGTGTTGGTCACATAACCCTGATATAGGGTAAAGTGATTCTTAAGCAGGGCCTCGCTAAAGCCCTCCATGCCAATTAGCTTTGAATAGTCCTTTGCTGTGTAAGACATGACTACCTCCTTTTGGTGTAAAGTATAAAACGACATATTATAACCTAAATTGAGCTATAGGAAGAACTACGGAAGTCTGGTAGTCAGGAAATGTGATGGTAAGAGCGGTTTTTATATTAATAATTGGTGTGGCACTTCTAAACTATAGACTTTCGTACCATTTCGCACTATAAAATGTAGCACTATGTTAGACATATCAACACCGGTTTTGCTATGCTTCATAAAATAAAAAGTGGTGGTAAGAAGATATGCCTACATTACTTGAAGAGAGGGTTGCCTATCTTGAGGGCAAGGTAGAAGAGCACTCTTATGCGTGGCAAGACCTAAGGGAACGGATAGGCCATCTTGAGCAGACCGTTAATGAGAGGCTTTTCAGCCTTGAACAGAGAATAGACAAACGCTTTGAGGCCATAGATAGACGCTTTGAGGCCATGGAGCAGAGGTTTAGCAAATACTTCTTGTGGATTATAGGCATTCAGGTATCGGTCTTGCTTGCCGTAGTGGCCTCCTTATTGAAATAACGGCCACATTGACTGGTCTGATAATAGTGTTTCTAAATTTGAAGAAGTCGTGAAGCTGTGAAGTGGGGAATCTGGGAAGCAATTTTAAATTAAAAAACCTCTTTTACTACCGCACTTCCAGACTTCCCGACCCATAATAGCGATGCTGAGCTATCCCAATATAGACCCCGAGATCGTTAGAGTTGGCCCCCTTGCTGTCCGATGGTATGGCATGATGTATCTTATAGGTTTTATTGCTGCCTATCTACTTGTGCGATATCAGATAAGGGAAAGGGCCTTGCCTGTAGGCAAAGAGTTTGTGGAGTCCCTCTTTTCATATCTTATAATCGGGCTACTCATTGGGGCGAGGCTTGGTTATGTGGTCTTTTACAATCTCTCCTATTATCTCCAACATCCCCTTGAGGTCTTAGCAGTTTGGCAGGGAGGTATGTCCTTTCACGGCGGGCTCATTGGGTCTGTGATTGCAGGTTTTCTTTTTTGTCGTAGATACAAGGCAGATTTCTGGCAGACCGCAGACCTGGTTATAGTTACAGCCCCTATCGGGATTGGACTTGGCAGGATCGGTAATTTTATCAATGGCGAACTTTACGGTAGGGTAACCAATTCGCCATTGGCAATGATATTTCCGACCGACCCCCAAAGACTTCCGCGCCATCCATCACAGCTCTATGAGGCCTTCCTTGAGGGTTTATTACTATTTCTGATACTCTGGTTATTGAGAAACAGGGAGTTCAAGACTGGCATCCTTACAGCCCTATTTATTGGCCTTTATGGCCTCTTTAGGTTCACTGTGGAGTTCTTTAGAGAGCCCGATAGCCACATCGGTTACTTTTTTGGGTACTTTACCTTAGGCCAGTTGCTCTGTCTTTTTATGATAATTGTAGCCATTGGCATTTACAGATTGCGGTCATTACAGGGCCCTAAGCCCCACAGCACCTCTTAAACTTCTTTCCACTGCCGCAGGGGCACGGGTCGTTTCTCCCTACCTTCTTTTCGCGGTGTACAGGCATTGAGGGGTGCTCGCCACCTCTGTTAAACACAAGCCTTTGTTTAGCCTCTTGCCTGAACTGGGCCTCTGATTCAACCCTTATCTGGACCTTAAATAGCCTTGATATCACCTCTGAGGTTATCCTCTCAGAAAGGCTTGCAAAGAGATTGAAGGCCTCTTTCTTGTATTCCACAAGGGGGTCCCTCTGTGCGTATCCCCTGAGTCCTATGCCCTCTTTAATATGGTCTATGGCAAGTAAGTGGTCTTTCCAACGGGCGTCAATGACCTGCAAAAAGACGAGCCTTTCAAGATAACGGAGAAATTCTGCCCCGGCCTCCTGCTCTTTCTTCTCATATGCAGCATTGAGCTGAGCCATTATAGCCTCTTTCAGGTCCTCAAGGGACTTAAAGTCCTCTGGAATGACTACTTCAACACCAAAAAGGCCAAAGATGGAATCCTTCAGACCGCTCAGGTCCCACTCCGTGTAGTGCTGGTCATCAAGACAATAGACTGAAAGGAATTCATCTACCTGATCCGATACCATCTCAAATAGTCTCTCTTTCATAGAAGGGCTAAGTAGGACCTCTCGCCTAAAGGAATATATCTCCTGCCTCTGCTTGTTCATCACATCGTCATACTCAAGGAGGTGTTTTCTGATGTCAAAGTTGTGGGCCTCCACCCTTTTTTGCGAATTCTCTATGGCCTTGGTGACCATCTTGTTCTCAATAGGGATGTTCTCATCCATCTTTAAGACATTCATCAGGCTGTTTATCTTGTCAGAGCCAAAGATCCTCATAAGGTCATCCTCTAAGGATAGATAAAACCTTGAGGAACCCGGATCACCCTGCCTGCCTGCGCGTCCCCTCAACTGGTTGTCTATCCTCCGAGCCTCATGTCTTTCAGTGCCTATTATGTGGAGACCGCCAACCTCTATTACCTTTTCCTTCTCTTGGGTGCACTGCGCCTTAGCCTTCTGGAGTGCCTCTGCATATTCCTCTTCGGTGTAAGTCTCTTTTGAGGAGAGCATCTCCCTCGCAATACCTTCTGGATTGCCTCCAAGGATTATATCAGTACCCCTTCCAGCCATGTTTGTGGCAATGGTGACGGCCCCTAACCTACCTGCCTGGGCTACTATCTCGGCCTCCTTTTCATGAAACTTTGCGTTCAAGACCGAGTGCTTTACACCCCTCCGCCTCAATAGGTGGCTTAGATGCTCAGACTTTTCTATAGAGGTAGTTCCCACCAGCACAGGCTGTCCCTTCTTATTAAGTGCCTCAATCTCGTTTATTATTGCCTCATACTTGGCCCGCTGGGTCTTATATACCACATCAGGGAAGTCCCTCCTGATCATGGGCTTATTTGTTGGTATCACAACCACATCAAGGTTGTATATCTGTGCAAACTCCTGTGCCTCTGTGTCGGCAGTGCCTGTCATGCCTGCAAGTTTTTTATACATCCTGAAGTAGTTTTGAAAGGTGATGGTGGCAAGGGTCTGATTTTCGCTCTCTATCTTTACATTCTCCTTTGCCTCAATGGCCTGATGAAGCCCATCACTCCAGCGCCTGCCAGGCATGAGCCTACCGGTAAACTCATCAACAATAATGACCTCGCCGTCCTTGACCATGTAATCCACATCACGCCTAAACAGGTAGTGTGCCCTCAGGGCCTGTAAGACATGATGAACGAGCTCAATGTTTGATGGGTCATAGAGATTGCTGACCCCAAGGAGCCTCTCAACCTTTGCACTGCCAGACTCTGTCAGTATTACATTCTTGAGCTTCTCGTCTATCTTGAAGTCTACCTCGTTCTTGAGATAAGGGATTATCTTGTTTATCCTGTAATACTTGTCTGTGGAGTCTTCCGATGGACCCGAGATGATCAGCGGGGTTCTTGCCTCATCAATCAGGATGCTATCAACCTCATCAACGATCGCGTAGTTCATCTCCCGTTGTGCAAAGTCCGAAAGGTCATACTTCATATTGTCCCTGAGATAGTCAAAACCAAACTCGTTGTTTGTCCCATAGGTCACATCGGCGTTGTAGGCCTCTTGCTTAGAGCAAGAACGGAGGTGGTTGTATCGCTTGTCAGTGGACTTATAGGTCGGGTCATAGAGAAAGGAGTTATCGTGCTGTATCACACCCACACTGAGACCCAAAAAGTGATACAGTGGCCCCATCCACTGGGCATCCCTCTTGGCGAGGTAGTCATTTACAGTTACCACATGGACACCCTTACCCTCAAGGGCATTGAGATAGACTGCGAGGGTGGCCACTAAGGTCTTCCCCTCGCCGGTCTTCATCTCTGCTATCTTGCCTTCATGGAGGACAATGCCACCAATGAGCTGACAGTCAAAGTGACGCATTCCAAGGGCCCTCTTTGAGGCCTCCCTCACAGTGGCAAAGGCCTCAGGTAGTAATTCATCAAGTGTCGTGCCCGATGAGAGCCTTTCTTTGAATACCGATGTCCTCTGTTGGAGCTGTTCATCAGAAAGGGCTGAGACTGAGGCCTCAAGGCCGTTTATGGCCTCAACCCTGCTTAAAAGTCTCTTTAGCTCTCGCTCGTTCTTTGTGCCAAAGAGCCTGTTAATAAAACCGATTATTGCCATTAAATAGTACCTGATCTCTACTTCTTAAAGACGCTAAAGAGCTTGTCAAGTCCACCCTTTTCCAACTTTGATACCGCCTCAAGCTCACCAGCGTCAAGCCAGATACCCTCACAGCTGGTGCATTTATCCACTTTGATGGATTTGTAATCAATCTCAACTAATTGCATTCCACACTTTGGGCACCTCATGTAGTGGAGCTCCTTGAGCCTCTTCTTTTCCTCCTCTGCCAAAAGCCTCTGTCGTTCCTCTTCAATCTTCTTTTTCTTTTCATACTCAAGTCTTGCAAAATACTCCTCTTCCTGTTCACTTACCTTGATTGGCATAGTCAAAAACCTCCTTCTTGTTTATTGGTATTATAAAAAACTAACCACTGAGACTCCAAAGGGCTGAAAATTACAGTGGTAGCAATGGGCGTTGGTCATCGCTTTATTCAATCAAAGGCAGACGACTTCGGTCTAACTTAAACCTTCAGCCTCTCTGTATAAAACCCTACGACCTGCCTCTTAAGCCTGCTAAACTTTTCTGTCCCTATGGGTAACTTCTTAGGCATGATATGGATATTGTGATTTTGTTTAAGGCTTTTGTCAAATTAATAAGGGCAGACACCTTAACAATGCCTGCCCTTATCAAACCTGTGTCTTTGTTCGTAAATTAATCTATCCTACATACCACAACTCTG
>Ga0308419_1000611_pt1 | contig 25465 bp, 19 predicted proteins | sample HotsprSampleMS50_FD_203674 | JGI IMG/M metagenome (GOLD analysis project Ga0308419, IMG submission 203674) | Hot spring phototrophic mat microbial communities from Mushroom Spring, Yellowstone National Park, Wyoming, United States - 20090730_MS50 ... | reverse complement strand
CAGGTAATGTTAGAGAGTTAGTAAGCTTAATTAAATTAGTTTGCCAAACAACTCTGAAGGATGAAATTAATGCGGGTGATATAAAGAAAAATCTAAAGGATGATACAGTTTCTATTAATGTACCACAACAGCCTGAACATATAGAAGGTGACCTAAAGAATGCTGCAGAAATTGCTAAAAAATTAAAAATTATAGAAGTTCTACAAGAATTAAATGGAAATATTAGCAAGGCTGCTGTTTTATTAGGTGTAAGTAGAGAAACACTTCACAATAATATAAAAAAATTTCATATCAATGTAGATGAATACAGAGTAAAAAAGACTACAAAATAAAAAAGGGCTGTCTTAAAAGTCAGAATTGATGTTATTCCCGAGTAATTGGGAATCCATAATTCTTCTCCCAAACTAGATTCTTGCCTTAGCGGGAATGACAAATTATTAAAATTTTCAAGTTATGAGACAGCCACTTTTTCAATCAAAATTTTTCTATTTAAATTTTATTGAAGCTACTGATTTTTCAAATACTGGCAAATAATCTTTTGCTTCATCAATAAACCAATTAAGAGTAATTCTATATAAATGTTTGTTATGTACGATGAAATAAGCTCTACCACTAACTTTTCCCGCTGGTTTATAATTAATGAAGTATGCTTCTTTTCCATCTAATGTAGTTTTAGTAGGCGAAGCAGCACCAGGTAAAGTAGATTTCAATTCATCAACTATTGCTTTTAATTCTTTATTCTTAGAATCAAACATCTCAATTTTAATGTAGCTATCGCCACGTCTTTTGCCTAAGAAACTCCAAGATTTCAATGCACTAGCAGATTTGCCAATATTTTCTAAACCGAAATTGTCGGGTATTCCAATTGTAAATCCGTCACCTTCTCTTGTATCTAAATTTTGTGATGGTGGTTCTGCTTCTACTATCTTAGTTACAGTATCAACTCTTTTTTCTGATGCTGTTGCTAATTTCAAACTTGAAATAATTTCATCAATTTGAGATTTGTAAGTTTCGTAGGTATTATCGAAGCATTCAATAGTTAATGTTGTAGCTCTTTTGTTGTCTTTGGTTGCTGCTATTATAATACCATTGAACATACCGCCATCTAATTCGAATGAATATACTAATTTTTTACCTTGAACACCATCTACTGTAATATTGGCTTCATCATAAAATTCTGGTCCAAAAATTTTAGATTTTGCTATTACAGTATCTATCGTTATTACAGAATCTATTGGAGTCACTACTAAATCAATTTTTGCTCCAGGAAATCCTTTTGAATCGTATTTATTAAATCTACTTTTTACAGATTCGTGCGAAAATACAGCAAATCTAGCTCCTGGAACAATAGTTTTAATCCAATTTGATGGATACTTTAAAGAAAAATTTGTAATATTATCGTTGTATGTTTCTAAAGAAGTAATTTCTACGGGTTTAGGACCTCTATCACAGCTTAATAAAGCTATAATTAAAAAAAATATAATGAGAAAAATACTAAACTTAATTTTCATAAATTATTCTCCTAAAAGTTTGAAAAAAATTTTCAAAATAATATCCAAATATAATATTAAATTTGAAAATCAAAACATTTTATTTAATTATTCAATGCACCTTCTCTTACCCAGGTTTTCATCCCTTGGATGTGATTGTAATTAATTTGTGAGCGTTCAAAATATGTAAAATGTGGTATCTTATTATCAATAATTTGGATTAAATAGCTTTGATCAGGATTACCAGGTATTACTAAACCTGGAATTTTCATTATGGAAAAGTAATCGGTTAAATTAATTCCACCTGCAGAACTCAATCCGTGACAACCTGAATATCCACAGCTATACCTTAGAAAAGGCTGAACGTGTTTAGTAAAACTAACATTTTTTTCTGGAAAGACAATATCATTTAAAGAATCTAATTGATTTGTGCAAGAAAGACCTATAATAATTAAGAAAATTATCAATATTGAAGTGATTATCTTCATTAATAACTCTCTTTATCGCTTGGGAATTTTTTCTCTCTTATATCATTTCCGTAATTAATAACTGATTCTTTGATTAATTCATTTAGATTAGCATATCTTCTTACAAATCTCGGATTAAAGTCTATAGTTAAGCCAAGCATATCTGTATAAACTAATATCTGACCATCGCAGAATGGACCAGCACCAATACCTATTGTGGGTATTTTTAGTTTTTCAGTTATTTTTTTACCTAATAATGCTGGTATTTTTTCTAAAACAATAGAAAAAACTCCAGCTTCTTCTAAAGCAATTGCATCTTGATAAATTTGTTCGGCCTCTTCTGGTGTAGTACCCCTTGCTCGATAACTACCATATTGATTTATACTTTGAGGAGTTAATCCTAAATGTCCCATTACAGGAATACCAAATGTAGTCATTTTGTAGATTGCTTCGGTAATCTGTTTTCCACCTTCTAATTTTACTGCATTGCAACCTGTTTCTTTCATAATTCTACCCGCATTAGTAAAAGCTTCGTTTGGCGAAACTTGGTATGTCATAAAAGGCATATCTGCTACAACCATAGCTCTCGATGAGCCTTTACAAACTGCTTTTGTATGATAAATTGTTTCTTCTAATGTTACTGATAAAGTTGTTTCATTACCTTGTATCGTATTACCTAAAGAATCACCTACAAGCAATACATCCACTAAAGCTTCATCGAAAATACGTGCCATTATAGCATCGTAAGCCGTTAAGCAAACTATCTTTTGACCATTTTTTTTCATTTCCCGAAGTCTTTGAGTAGTTACTTTGCGCTTCTCAAAATCGTAAGTTTTTACTGTGCTCATTTTAGAATTATTCTTTTTTTAGGTATAAAAATATATTTTCGTATTATATTTAATTTTATTTGGTAAAAAATGTATAATGTTTTTATAGATTATAATATTAATTTATTAGACGAAGTATTAAAAGATATAGCTAATATTACTCTTTTTGATGGTAAAAATCTAACAAATGAAGAACTAATAGATAAAAATTGTGAAATCTTATTTGTTCGTTCTACTATTAATGTTAATGAACAATTATTAAGAAATACAAATGTAAAATTTGTAGCAACTGCTACTACAGGCATAGACCACATCGATCTAGCTTATCTTAATAAAAATAATATAATTTTTTATGATGCAGCAGGCTCAAACTCTAATTCTGTTGCTGAATATGTCTTTTATGTAATACTTAGATGGATAATAGAAAATAAGATTAATTTCAATAAATTAAAAATTGGTATAATTGGTTATGGTCGAATTGGGAAAAAGATAGCAAATTTTTCTCATATTATTAATGCACAGATATTTGTAAATGATCCACCATTAAAAGCAAATAATTATTTATTTCCTGATTATGTGAATTACGTGGAAATTGAAGAACTTTTAGAAAATTGCAATATAATTACCAATCATGTTCCTTTAACATATGACGGAAATTATCCAACATTTAACTTAATAAATTATAATTTACTCAAATTAATAAAAGAAAATTCATTATTAATTCATACTTCTAGAGGTGGTGTTGTAAATGAAAAAGATTTAATTAGCTTATTAGAAAAAGTTAATTTATCTTTAGCTATAGATGTTTGGGAAAATGAACCTAATATTAATTGTAATTTAGTTGAAAAATGTTTTTTTGCTACTCCGCATATAGCTGGATATTCTTATAATGGAAAATTAAATGGAAGTCTAATGATGGCTAAATATTTCGAAGAATATACCAAATTAAAGCCAAATTATGATATTTTTTTAAATGAGTTAAATAAATACAAATATTTATTAATAAGCGGTAATTCTGACTTTTATCATATTTATCAAAAAATTAAAAACAATAGATTGTATGATTTAGATAATGATTTTTTGAAATTTGTTTGTAAAAGTAACTTAGATATAAAATCTGAATTTACTAAATATAGAAAAAAATATCCTATAAGATACGAAACAATTATTTTTTAATGAAATTACAATTCGCTAATTTATTAAGTATAGAATTAGGATTCAAAGCTTTCAATTCGTTAAAATATTCCATTGCTTTAGAATTTTTCTTTTCGTAACAGTATATTTGCCCTAATCTTAAAAGTACTTTTTCTAAAATTTGACTTTCAACATTATTATTACTATAAATCTCGTTTAGTTTTTCTTTAGCTTTTACTAGTTTATTTTCACTAATATCACACTCAGCTAAATAATAAAGAACTTCTGAATATTTATCATCAGATTTTTTAATTTTGGATAATATATCTACTAAAACTTTTCTTGATTTTGTTATTTCTTGCTTTTCGTAATAATCTATTGCTTGCTCTAATAAATTTTTAATACTTAAATCTTCATTTATTATATCACTTTCTTTCGGTGAGTAGTTATTTATTGTGTTATTGGATTTAGATTCTGGCTTTACACTTATTTTAACTTCAGGTAATAAAATATCTATTGTATCATTAGCTAAAATTTCATTATCTGAAGTCTTATTAATTTTAGAATTAGTTGTTTCGATAGGTTTTGCAGTAGGAATTTTTTTAGTAGAGCCAACTTTTACAGTTCTACTAACAGGCGAACAAGAATAAAATAAAATCAAAACTACTAATAAAGTATTAATTCTCATCTTAAATCTATAACTTCCATTTTTTCATTAACTTCAAATTTAAATGTATTATCGTCAGTTTTTACATTTAGATTAATTTGTTCGATTTTTATATTAGTATTTCTAAATTTTTTATAAAGTTTTATCTCTTCAATTTTATTTTTTGAATTTAATATTAAAATAATTTTATCGAATGTGGTATTACTATTATTTTTACTTTTTAAATAAAGTTCAAAGTAAGTTGAACCTTTGGAATTAGTAACTTTATTAAAATCGGTAGGTTCGTAATTATCAATCAATTGAAAAAAAACATTCTCTAACGATGCTGATGATAAATTTTTTACATTACTTATAATTACGTTTTTGTCAATTAATGAATAGTTCCAAATAGTTTTAGAATCACATACAATTAATCTGTCATTTGTAGTAATTTTATAATAATTTCCCTTTTTTGCCAAGATAGATCCACTTAAATTAGGAATATCCAAAGATTTATATTCAATGTAAATAGACTTTATATCTTTAAATTCTTTAACTAAACTATTAAAAACAGAGTTTTTATCTTGAGAATAAAGAAAGTTAAAAGCTAATGATAAATAAATCAATATTTTAATTAATTTTTGCACTTAAAGGTCCCCTTAATCCCGAAAATCTTGTTAATTTTGCTTCAACGAAACCAATAGGTATTCTTGTTGCTACTTTTACAGGTATTTTTCTTTCGTCATCGCTTAGCCAAACGAATATATTACCTTCGCTTTTAAACAATCCACCTTCTACTACCATCGGCTCTATAACTATACATTTAAATTTTCCAGCATCTACTTCAATAGTTTCACGTCCTTTAATTCTAACACCTAAGTTATAAGTTGTATCATCAAAAAAATTTTTTAAATAAAATACTGAATCTTTTTTAAAACTTTTCAAATCCAAAGTTCTAACATAATAAAAAGCAGATACTATATCGTGAACATACTCAGGTACTTCGTATGATTTATTTCCAACAATAGCAAGATTGTTAAATTGATCGAACTTTGCTGTAAAATCTCTTTTATAATTGCCTTCTCGAATTTTTTGCTCAAATTCCCATGGGAAGATTCCACCTACATCTATCACAGAGCGATATTGATCTCTTACTCTATATAGCCAATCAAGGCTTTCTAAAGATTTAACTTGAAATCTTACATCATAACATTGTCGATTATTTACCATTACTGGCTCGGGCAATATATGGAAATAACCCGTCCCAGCAGTAATAAATTTGTATCCTACTTTATATTCTAATCTTTCGCCGAAGCCATAAGCTTCGTTAGGCACATAACGAAAGTTTTTTTGATTACTATTAGCGATAATTCGTAAATTTAAAAATAAAAGAATTATCAATAAATTAGAAATAATAAAATATCTAATCAATTTATTCTTAAAAAAAATATATTTGGCATTATAAATCATATAAACATAAACAAATTAACAATTAATTTGACGGAATATAAAAATAATAGTTTCTAAAGAGAAAAAATGAGGAAATAAAAATTAATTTATTAATCTAAATTTCATAATTCTTTGCGGAGAAGGAGGGATTCGAACCCTCGATACAGATATACTGTACAACGGTTTTCGAGACCGCCCCAATCAACCACTCTGGCACCTCTCCAACTTTTACAAATATAATAAATCATATGTAAATATCTTCTTCTATTGTTTCATAAATATTTAAATAACTTTCATAACGTTCTATATCTATCTTACCACTTTCTACTGCTTCAATTACTGCACAATCTGGTTCGTGAATATGTGTACAAGGCTTATACTTACAATTTGGATAATATGGGTCGAAGTCGTGGAAATGAAAAGATAAATTTAATCTATCAATATCCCATAAGGCAAATTCGCGTATTCCTGGCGAATCAATCAAAAAAGTATTAATTCCTAATTTTATCATTCTTACGAAGCTTGTCGTATGCTGTCCTTTTTGAGTTCGTTCGCTTATTTCTTGAACTTTTTGTATTTCTTTTCCATTTAATTTGTTTACTAAACTAGACTTTCCCACTCCTGATGGACCAAAAAACAAAGTTGTTTTGTCCGTTAAGAATAATTTAAGCTCATTTAAACCATTGTCTTTTACAATACTTGTAAAGAAAATTGGAATATCTAAATTTTGATATATTTTAAAGTCATTTTTTAATTGTTGTTTTTTACGGATTAAATCAATTTTATTTATACAAATTGCAGGCTTTACTAAACCTATTTCCGATGCAACTAATAACCTGTCTATTATTTTTTTGTTATATTGTGGTTCTAAAGCTGATTGAAAAATTAATATTTGGTCTAAATTAGCTGCAATTACGTGTTCAGAATATTTTTTACCTGCAGCTTTCCGAGAAAATTTTCTAATTCTATCATAAATTTTGACAATTCTACCTGTTGTTGAAGCATTATCTTTAAAGATACCAACATTATCCCCAACAGCTACTACAGTAGAATTTTTATAAGGTGTGTCAATAATCCCAGATACCACACATTCTATAATTTCATCTTCTGATATTGCTACTACTACTGTTTTACCTATTACCGATAAAACCTTACCGTTAATTAAATTATTATTTTCGTTTGAAGTTTTAATTAACTTAGATTGATTTTTAATTTTTAATTTTTCTCTCTTAGAATATTTATCTAAATCCTTTAAATATCTCATAAATTGTCAAAAAAATTAAATAATATGAAAAAAATTACACACTTTATTTGAAAATAACAAAAAAAATAAATATATTTGTCTAAATTATAATTAATCTTTTTTATATTTTGAATTATAGATGGACTTTTAGGAAATATGATGATGATACTACTGTACAAAAATTAGCAAAATCACTAAAAATACCAAAAAGCTTGGCTTACGTTCTGGCTGCAAGAGGTTTTACAGTTGAGAAAGATATAGAACACTTTTTTAGGCCGTTGTTAGAAGAACTACACAATCCGTATCTAATGAAAGATATGGAAAAAGCAGTTGAAAGAATAATAAAAGCTGTACGAAGCCAAGAACTAATTTGGATACATGGTGATTATGATGTCGATGGTACAGCTAGTACATCTATGATCTGCCAATTTATCAATGAAATTGGTGGAATTGCAGAATATTATATACCTGATAGATTCGAAGAAGGTTACGGTTTATCCAAAAAAAGTATAAAATTAGGCAAAGATAAAGGAGCAAAAATCCTTTTAACAGTTGATGTTGGAATTACTTCATATGAGCAATTAGAATATGCAAAAGAATTAGGTCTCGATACTATAATTTGCGATCATCACGAGCCAGGTCCTATTATGCCCAATGCTTTTGCAATTTTAGATCCTTTAGTTCCTGGTTGCACTTATCCTTTTAAATCATTAGCTGCATGCGGTGTTACTTTTAAGTTAATTCAAGCAATTTGTATTAAGTTAAATATCGAATATAAAGCTTATGAATACTTAGACTATGTTGCTATATCTTCGGCTGCTGATATGGTGCCATTAATTGGAGAAAATAGGATATTAGTTCATTATGGACTTAGATTATTAAATTCTAATCCAAGACCTGGATTGTATGGACTAATTCATTGTACTGGTCTTAAATTAGGTGGTATTACAGCTTCGAATATCGTTTATGCTGTAGCTCCTTTAATAAATGCAGCAGGTAGACTTGGTGATGCTAAACGCTCTGTTCAGATGATGTTGCAAAAAGATGTTAACTCTGCTTTTAGAATTGCTCAAGTTTTAGAAGACGAAAATAGAAAACGTAGAGTATTTGACCAAAAAACCTTCGAAGAGGCTATACCTATTGCTGATAAATTTATTAAGGAAAATAAGCCACATTCTTTGGTAATATATGGAGAAAAATGGCATCCCGGAGTAATTGGAATTGTTGCTTCTCGATTGGTTGATAAATATAATTTACCATCTATATTGCTTACAAATATTGATGGAATTGCAAAAGGTAGTGCAAGAAGTATTTCAGATTTCGATATTCATACAGCATTAAAAAAATGTGAAGATTTATTATTAGAATTTGGTGGACATAAACACGCTGCTGGTTTATCTCTTAAAGTAGAAAATTTAGATAAGTTTAGAGAAAAATTTGATCTTCTTGCAAGAGAAGCAATCCCCGAAGAATTATTACAACCCGAAATAGTAATTGATGCAGAGTTAAAATTTAATGAGCTATCTCCACAATTTCTTTCAATTTTAAATAAATTTGCTCCTTATGGATTTGCTAATAATAAACCTGTATTTTATTCTAAAGGTGTAAAATCGGTAAATGGTATTAAACTAATCGGTAATAATAATATTAGATTTAGGGCTATCCAAAACAACTTTGTAATAGATGCTATTGGTATTAATCTTGCTGATAAAGTTAAGTATTTTAATAACAATAAGACCTTTTCTATTTTATATAATTTAGAAGTTTCTACCTATAATAACCAAAAAGCTCCTCAATTATTTATAAAAGATATTAAAATGGACAAAAGCTAATGTCATATATTGAATTAGCCGAAAATTCTATAAATCAGATTATTAATATCCAAAAATCTACAAATTCAAAAAAATTAGAACAATCATATTTACAAATAACTGAAATTTTAATTGATTTTTTAGAATCATTAATTTCTTATCTAAATGTTAAATTTAAAGACAATTATGAATTAGTTCTTTTTATAGTAAATAAATTTAATATATCTAAGTATCAAGCAGATAATTTAATCTCAATAATAAAAAGTTACAAATTAATTAAAACAAACGAAAAAATTGTACCTAATTTAGAGTATTTAAATTTTCTTGTAATTTCTTCTATTAAAATTATTGAATTACTTTCTAATTACAAATTAAGCTATGAACATAATGTTTTCTTAAATAATTTAAAAGTATATTTTAGAACTGCAAAAATAAATGAAGAAAATAACGTAAGTATATTGAATCTAATAGTAATAGAAAAATATAATAATGAAAATAAATTTATTCTTAGATGTAAGAATTTATTTGATGATGAACTTTTGGTTGAATTAAAAGATTTGTGGAAAAATTCTTTTAAAATTATATTTGAAGGCATTTCTATAAATTTACTAAATATTAAAGAAATTGAAAAATCACAAAATTACTTCGTTGCAGACCAAAATTCTTATCTAATTATAGAACCAGATTTTTTGATAGATGTTACAGAAATTGCTAATTCTATTGGAGATAACAAATACAAACATAATTTCGTTAAAAGATTCATAAAAAATTCAGAAATATCTATTCATCTCTTAATTGGTAGTCTAACAAACTATATATTCGACTTATTAATACAGAATATTAACATAGATTTCGAAAGCTGCTACGAAAACGCAGTTAAGAGCAAAATTTTAGAGTTTTATTATTTTTACAAAGATAATAAAAACATCGAAAAGTTACTTAAAACTAAATTAAAAGAATATTATAAAAATTTAAAAAAAGTTATTCAATCTTTAGATAAAGGCGAAATTACCACAGAGCCAACATTTATTTCTCCTTTATACGGTATTCAAGGAAGATTAGATTTATTAATCGAGGATAATGAAAATAAATATTTAAATGTTCTTGAATTAAAATCGGGTAAAGTAACGAAATTTAATACAAGTTTTAAATTATTAAATAGAACATATATTATTGATTTATGGCCAGAACATATTTTTCAATTAACTGGATATGACCTATTGATGAATTATGTTTTCGAAGATTATAAAATTAACAATAGTATTATATATGTCCAATCAAATGATCATCCCATAAAAAATGTAAACATTACAGAAGAATTTAAAAGATTTTTTATTTATTACAGAAATTGGATTGCAAGTCTTGATTTTAGAATAAAAAATAATGAATTAAAAATACTTGAAAAACTAAATATTAAAAATATTAATGAATTTTTTGATTACAATTCTTTTGCAGCACAGGATATTATTTATTTTATTAATTTTTATAATAATTCATCTAAATTAATCAAAGAATGGTTTAATCAGATGATTGTTTTTATTGCAAAAGAATTGTATCTATCGAAAAATGGTGATCCTAATAAGAACTATATTGCTTTTTCTAATCTCTGGAAAAGTGATATAAATAACAAAATCGAAGATAAAATTATAATTACTAATTTAAAATTTAATTACACAAAAAGTAATTTCGAACAAATGCATTTACATTTTGACATTCCAACCAATCAACACTTTTCTTTTAGACAGGGTGATATTATTATAATTTATCCCGAAAATAGGATTTTCGAAGAAACAACTAAAAATGTAATATATAAAGGATACATATTAGAACTTAAAAAAGACTTTATTGTAATAAGCTTAAGAAATAAAAAAATTAATAAATTAGTATTTGTAACTAAAGAGTATTGGACGTTAGAATTAGATTATCAAGATCATTTAATAAAAAACTTATACCATTCTATTTTTGAATTGCTATCCACTAATAAAGAAAAAGCTAATTTATTATTAGGACTACAAGAACAAAAAATTGATAACAAAATATTTAAAAGTAAATTTAGACTTAATAAAAAGCAAAAGGAAATTTTTAATAAAGCAATAAATGCAGAATCATTTTTTTTAATTCAAGGACCACCAGGTACTGGTAAAACTTCATTTATGCTTTGTTCTTTGGTACTTTATTATTTAGAAAACACTGATTCAATAATATTAGTATCTGCTTATACAAATAGAGCATTGGATGAAATATATGAAAGTATAATTAAATATGTTGATAGTAAATACATTCTAAAAATAGGCTCAAAAACAGATAGTAATACAGATGAAATTACTTTATCAAAGTTATTTGAATATTCAAATAAAGAAAATTTGATAAATAAAGTAAAGAATTCTCGAATAATTATTTCTACAATATCATCTTTACTAACAAATAATATAATTTTTAAAATTAAAAATTTTGAAATTGCAATAATAGATGAAGCATCTCAAATTTTAGAACCACAAATAATAGGAATTCTTGCTAAATGTAAAAAATTTATTCTGATTGGTGACGAAAATCAATTACCTGCGGTTTGTCTTCAAGATGAATACGAAACAAGAATTGATAATACAGAATTAAATAATTTAGAATTTTACAATTTAACACAATCTTATTTTGAAAGAATGATAAGATTATCTAAAAAGCTTAATAGAGCGAAAAATTTTGGCAGTTTAGAAGAACAAGCAAGGATGCACATAGAAATTCAAGAATTCCCAAATGAAAATTTTTATTCGGGTATATTAAAACCAATAAAAGAAAAACAATTCGAAAAGCAAAAATTTTTTAATAAATTATCAAGTGATAAATTAGAACAATTCATCGCAAACTATCGAGTAGTATTTATTAATTGTCCTATTGATTTAGAAAATAAAGTAAATAATTATGAAGTTAAAATTTGTTTGAAAATTATTAATTTAATAAACGAGAAATATAAAATAAAATCTAACAAAAATTTAGGAGTTATCAGTCCATTTAAATTACAATGTAACAAAATAAGACAATATTTGCCACATAATTTATTAGAATTAATAACTATAGATACAGTTGAAAGATATCAGGGAAGTCAAAGAGATTTTATAATTATTTCTATGGCTGTAAATTCATTTATTTTATTAGAAAAAGCAATTTCAATGAATATCGATAACACAGTGGATAGAAAATTAAATGTTGCCCTTACTCGTGCTAAAGAATATTTAATTATGTTAGGTAATAGAGAAATTTTAACAAAAAATTTGATTTATGAAAAATTTATAAATTATTGTATATCAAAAAATTCCTATGAAGAATATCAAAATCTTATTTAATTATTCTTTTTGGATTTTGTTCAATAAAATCTTTCCACGTTTTAATTGTATTATTCGAAGTTTTCCTTCTTGATGAATGACAGATAGCAACTGCTAAAGCATCAGTAGCATCATAAAATTCATTAGTTTCTTCTATATTTAATAATTTTTTAACCATATATTGAACTTGAATTTTATCAGCATTTCCATTTCCAGTAACTGCTTTTTTGACTTCCCTTGGTGAATAATCTATGACAGGAATATCACGTAATGAAGAAACAAGCATTGCAATGGCTCTTGCTTGGGATAATTTAATCAATGATTGAACATTTTTAGAATAGAACATTGATTCTATAGCAGTTTCATCGGGTAATGTTCGTTCTATTACAGCTTGAAGACGAATAAAAATTTCTTTTAGGCGAAGCGGATATTTCTCTTGTTTTTTTTTTGCTTTAATTACTCCATATTCAATTAATTTTAAATTATTGGATTGAATTTCTACCACTCCATAACCACAAAAAATCGAACCAGGGTCTATGCCCAATATTATCATTTTTTATTCTATTTGATTAGCAATACTATCATCTATTTCCATATTATGATATACATTCTGTACATCATCGTGGTCTTCGAATGCATCTATACATTTTAATACTTTTTTGGCGTCATCTATATTTGAAATTTTTACATAGTTTTGTGGAATAAATTCTAATTTACTTTCGCCAATTTCGAATTTATTATCTTCAAAATATTTATATACTGTTCCAAAGTCGTTCATATTACAGATTATTCGTGATTCTTCTTCATCATATTCTAAATCATCAGCACCAGAATTCAAAACATGCTCTAATAATTCTTCTTCTGTTTTATTATTCGTTTTAATTACTACAACACCTTTTCTTTCGAAATTCCATGCTACAGAATTAGTTTCTCCAAGATTCCCACCTAATTTACTAAACATAGCTCTAATTTCTGATACAGTTCTATTTCTATTATCAGTAACTGTTTCTAAAATCACAGCCACTCCATTAGGGGCATATCCTTCGTAAGTAATTTCTAAATATTGGGCACCTTCTAATTCTCCTGTACCTTTTTTGATTGCTCTTGTAATATTGTCATTGGGCATATTTACACTACGAGCATTAGCTATTGCTAATCTAAGTCTTGGATTGGCCGATGGATCGCCACCTCCTTCTTTTGCTGCAATAGTGATTTCTTTAGCAATACGGGTAAAAAGTTTACCACGAAGAGCGTCCTGACGCCCTTTCCTATGTTTAATATTTGCCCATTTACTATGTCCAGCCATAATACCTAAGTTAATTTTAAAAATACAAAAATACGAAATATTGAGTTTATTGAGAAGAAATTTAATAAAATAAGTTTTAACAGATATAGATATTACTCTTTTAACTAAGTGCCACATCCAAAAGCATCATTATTGCAAAACCTATCATAGCTCCTATTGTAGACATATCAGATTCATTCCCACGTTGCGATTCTGGTATTAATTCTTCTATAACTACAAAAATCATTGCTCCCGCTGCAAAAGATAAAGCATATGGTAATATTGGTTTTACAAAAACTACTAAAGCGGCACCTATTACTCCTGCAATTGGCTCAACCATTCCCGATGCTTGTCCATAGAGAAATGCCTTAGGAATAGAAAATCCTTCTCGCCTTAAAGGAATTGATACAGCAGCACCTTCAGGGAAATTCTGTATTCCTATGCCTATAGCAACTGCCATTGCAGCAGAGAAAGCTTCTGGGCTATTATTAGTAGCTAATGCTCCAAATGCTACCCCTACAGCTAATCCTTCAGGTATATTGTGTAAGGTAATAGCTAAGATTAAAAGGACACTTCTATTCCAACTTGTCTTAATCCCTTCTGCTTCTTCTATTTTTAAACCTTGATGAAGATGTGGCAAGATTCTGTCTATTAAATATAGACAAGCTCCTCCTAATAAAAATCCGCTAAGTGGTGGCAACCATATTATCATTCCTTCTTTTTCTGCTATTTCTATTGCTGGGCTTAAAAGAGACCAAAAACTTGCTGCAATCATAACCCCTGCTGCAAATCCCAACATTGCATTAAAAATTCGTTGGTCTACATTTTTAAAGAAAAATACCAATCCCGAACCTAAAGCAGTCAATAGCCAGGTAAAAATTGTAGCGAGTAAAGCTAATAAAATAGGATCTAAGGTTCTAAAAAATTCTATCATATTAAAAAAACATATTCATTTAACTTTAAATAATACACCCCTAAATTAATCAAATAAATTATATTTAGGGGTATAAATTGTTAAGCTATTTTAATTTTTTACAACTTATATGCTACAGATTTACCCTGTAAGAATAGCAATAAATAATCTCTACTTCCAGCTTTTGAGTCTGTTCCACTCATATTAAAGCCGCCAAATGGATGAACATCTACCATAGCGCCTGTGCATTTTCTATTAAAATATAAGTTACCGCAATGAAATTCTCTTTTTGCTCTTTCTAATTTCTCAGGATTCTTAGAATATACTGCTCCTGTTAGCCCGTAAATTGTATTATTTGCAATTTTTAATGCGTGGTCGTAATCTTTTGCTTTTATTACTGCTAAAACAGGACCAAAAATTTCTTCTTGAGCAATTCTTGCATTTTCATCTACATCAATAAATACTGTCGGTTCTATGTAATATCCATCTAAACTTTCAATTTTATTTCCACCACAAAGTAGCTTACCCTCTTCCATACCAATTTTTATATATTCTAAAATAGTTTTTTCTGCTTTAGCACTTATTACAGGTCCCATTCTATAGTTATTATATGGGTCTCCAACTTCGATTTTTTCTACTTCTGATTTTAATTTAGTAACAAATTCATCATAAATTTTTTCATCAATTATAGCTCGTGAGCAAGCAGAGCATTTCTGCCCCTGAAAACCAAATGCTGAAGTAACTACTCCAGCTACTGCAGAGTCTATATCTGCTTCTGAGTCAACTATTATAGCATCTTTGCCGCCCATTTCTGCTACAACTCTTTTAATCCAAATTTGTTCTGGATTAATTTTAGAAGCACGTTCAATTATCCTAAGTCCTACATCCATAGAGCCAGTAAACGAAATAAATCTTGTCTTTGGGTGGTCAACTAAATAATCTCCGGCTTCGGCACCACTTGCTACAAAATAATTTAGAACTCCATCGGGAAGCCCAGCTTCTCTCATAATATCAGCGAATAAATATGCCATCATAGGAGTTTCTGATGATGGTTTTAATACTACTGTATTACCTGTTACAAATGATGCTGAACTAATTCCCGACATTATCGCAAATGGAAAATTCCAAGGTGGAATACATACTCCTACACCTAATGGAATATAAAAGTACTCATTTTTTTCTCCCGGAAACGGTGTTAATGGTTGGTTTTGTCCATATCTTATAGCTTCTCTACCGTAAAATTCCATAAAGTCTATTGCTTCGCAAGTATCTGCATCTGCTTCTAAAAAGTTTTTACCTGCTTCTGTTATCATCCAAGCATTAATTTCTAATCTTCTTCTTCTCATTATATCAGCTGCTTTGAACAAATATGAAGCTCTTTCTTCAGCTGAAGTATATCGCCAAGTTTCAAAAGCTTTTAGTGCTGCTTGAATAGCTTGCTCTGCATCATCTTTACCACCTTTCTGAAATGTTCCTACTACTTCTGATTTTCTTGCAGGATTGTAAGAAATAGTTTTCTTTTCAGTAAATATTTCTTTTCCACCAATTATATTTGGATATTCTTTGCCTAAATTTTCTCTTACTTTATTTAGTGCTTCTAATTGTTGCTGATATACTTCCTGTTTAGTAAAGTCAAGGTAAGTCATATTAGAGAATTCTTTCATAAATTTACTCCATTTTTTATATTGAAGAAATAACATTTACAAAAATACAAAATATACTTAATTTTAACAATTATGTTATTTATGTGACAATAAATTAATTTAAAGGTAATATTGCAGTAACAATTGCTCCATTATTTTCTATATTACCTAAAATTAATTTCCCACTGTGAGATTCTATTATCATTTTTGCTGCCGATAAACTTAATCCTAAACCTTGTTTATGATTCATTAAATTATCTGAATTGAAGAATTCGAATTGATTTTCTAAATATTCTTTTGTAAAACCGAAACCTGAATCAATAATTGATATTATGCATTCTTTTTCATTTTGACTAATATCAATTTTTATTTCGCCATTATTTTTACAAAATTTTATAGCATTATCAATTACAAAGTTAAAAAATAGATTTAATAAATAATAATCAGCTTTTACCAATAATTTATTATCATTGTGATTACTTATAAGTTTAATTTGCTTTTCGTTAAATTTTTCAGAAAAATTATATAAAACTTCTTCCAATAAGTTGCACAAGCAAAATTCTGTTAATTTCATTTCATACTTTTCGGCTTTCAAAGCAGTAATTAGTTTAGATATTGTTGCTATTTTTTCTATCCAAGCTACTGAATTTTCTAAAAAATCTATTATTTCAAAATCATTTTCATTACTAAGTTTCAAAAGAGATATAGCAGATTTAATTTGTGTGATTGGAGTTAATAATTCGTGTGATAATAAACCAAGAAGATAATTTTTTGCCTTATCTAAATTACTTAATTTTTCGTTTGCAATTCTTAATTCTATTGTTTTTTCATTGACTTTTTCTTCTAATAAATTATTTAAATCTTTTAAAATTCTTTTACTTTCACTTAGAGCTAATTGAGTTTTTACTCTTGCTAATAATTCTGAAGAATTAAATGGTTTAGTCAAATAATCTGCAGCACCAATATCAAAACTTTTAACAATCGACTCAGTATCATTTTTTGCAGTGAGAAAAATTATAGGTATTTCTTTTAAATCATCATTATTCTTTAGAATAGTACATAATTCGTATCCATCCATTTCGGGCATCATTACATCTAATAATATTAAATCAGGTTTTACATTATTTAGAATCTGTAAAGCTAAAAGTCCATTATCAGCAAAAGCAATTTCGTAGTTTTGTTCATCTAATATATTTGCAAGTACCTGTATATTTTTAGGTACATCATCAATTATCATTATTAATTTTTTATTGGTTTTCATTTACAGAAATATTAATTTTTTCTATAATTTTATCAAAATTATCTAATAAATTCTTTATTTTTACAATATCGAAATTATTTAAAGCTTCTTTTAATTCTATAGCATAAATTTTTAAATCATTGCATCTATGTTTTTCCGAAACGTCTAATAATTTATTACCAAATGTTTTAATATTACCAATAATTAGACTTTTAGATAAATTGTTTACTTCTAATTTAATTTCATTTAATTTTTCTATGAATATATCTTTATCAATTAGATTAGATTTTGTATCAAATTTATATTTTTCAATATTTTCTGATTGTTCTAATTTATGTAAATTTAATACTTTATCTGGAATTAAATAAATTAATTCTTTTATTAATTTATATTTGTCTATGGGTTTAGATAAGTAACTATTAAATCCTTCGCTTAAAATTAATTCTCTATCACCTATCATAGCAGAAGCAGTAAGGGCAATAATAGGAAGACTTTTCAAATTTAATTCTTTTCTGATTACTTTGATAGCTTGATGGCCATCCATTATTGGCATTTTGATATCCATTATTACAATATCGAAATCGTTTTCTTTTAGTATTTCTATAGCTTCTAATCCATTAGATGCTTCATAAATATCTAAATTATAATTTTCTAAAAATTCTTTTATAAGTTTTCTATTTATTTCTATATCATCAACAATCAATAAATTAAATTTATCAAAATTAACAACAAATTCATCATTAATTTTTTTATTTTCTTCTATACTGCTGGTAGATGCTACATTTAGTTGATAAAATGTAACTGTAAATACTGAACCTTTTGGAATATTTGCTTCTACATCAATTTTCCCATTCATTAAGTTTACTAATTTCCTTGTAATTGCTAAACCAAGACCCGTACCACCATATTTTTTATTACTCTGTTCACTTTTTTGATAAAATGCATCGAAAATTTTATATCTATCTTTTTCGGGAATACCTATTCCTGTGTCTTTTATTTCGAATATTAAATCAAAGTTACTTAAATCATTATAGTTATAATGAGCCATTACATTTATAAAAACATAACCTTCATCAGTAAATTTTACAGCATTACCTACAATATTTAGTAATATTTGCCTTAGCCTAATTTCATCAATGATTACATTTTCAGGAACGTTTTTATCTATATTTATAATAATTTCTAAACCTTTTCTTTGGATTTCATAGATAAAAATCTTATATATTTCATTTAAGATATTTCTAATATTTGTAGAAATAAATTCTAATTCTAATTTACCTGCTTCTATTTTCGATAAATCCAATATATCATTAATCAAATTTAATAAGTTTTTGCCACTAGCATTGATAGATTCAACGTAACTTAATAATTTTTTATCTTCTAATTTAGTACTTAATAATTGAGAAAATCCTATTACAGCATTTAATGGTGTTCGTATTTCGTGAGACATATTAGCTAAAAATTCTGACTTGAATTTATTAGCCATTTCTGCTTTTATTAGTGCATCTTCTAATTCGTGAAGCATTTTTCGTTCATTTGTTACATCTCTCAAGTAAATTATTAGTCCTAAATATTCATTGTTAGAACTTATCATAGGAGTTAAGTATCTTACTACTATTTTACCGTTTGTAAGTTCTAATTCGTCAAACACAGCAAAAGTCTGTTTATTTTCAATATATTTTTTTAAATCTACAACTTTATTTTGACTCTTAATTTTTGGTATTGATTTTTTTAAAATATCTTCGAAATTTCTAATTGGCTCGTAATTTCTATTAAAATCAAATATATCGTAATATCTGTTATTTACTTTTACTACATTTAATTTATCATCAATTATAAGAATTCCATCGGGAGATAATTCTTGTTGGATATTTAAAATTGTATTAGAGATTTCTATTTTTTTCTGATTTTCTAAAATATCAGTAAAATCAACTGAAACTAATATTGTCCCTAAAAATTCATTATTTTTACCGAATATTGACTTAATTGTTGAGTAATAATTCCTTATTTGTCCATCTACTTTTATATCAATGTAATAATTTACTATTTCTTTTATTTCTTTTGCTTTTGTAAAATTTTTAATTATTTCATTTACTCTATCTTCTGGAAATAATTCTTTTAAATTTTTACCTATAATTTCTGTATTACTTCTACCTAAATTATAAGCGTGTTTATTGTTTGATAACCTATAAACATAATTTTTATCAATAAATGCTATTACAGCAGGGGCAGTATTTATAATTTGCTCTAATAAATTTTTTTGTTCTAAATAACTTTCTTCGATTTCTTTTCTATAATTGATTTCCTTGATTAATTGTTCATTTTGATTAATTATTTCTAATTTTGTCTCTTCTAATTTACTTAACATATAGTTTAATGACATTGATAGATCATCAATTTCTTTGATGCTATATATTTTATCAATGTTTGGTTTTTCGCCCGAACCAATTTTTTTAGCTAAATCAGAAATTCTTGATAGTGGTATCGTAATAATTTTAGTAGAAATACTTAATATGAACAAACTTACCAATAATAACGAAAATAAAAATTTCGATGTTAAATTGAATTTTTGATCATAGTTGGCAGTAATTTGGCTTACATCAAAACCTAAAATTAAATGTGCTGTATCATTATCAACTGTACAAGTGGAAATACTCACATAAGTATTTTTATCGAGCAAAAATTGTTCTTTATTTAGATATAAATTATTAATTATATATCTTAAAGTATCTGGGTAATAGAAAACTACTTCCTGGTACCTTGGGTCAATGATAATTATAAAATTAACTAATTTATTACTACTTACCCAATTTTTTAATTGTTTATCAAGTTCTACGTGTTCTGCTTTCATACCATTTTCTATTAATAATTTCATTAAACTATTAATAGAATTTGAATTATTTATTACCATTGTCTTTAATACTTCATCTCTTTCATTTTCAAGATTAATGTGAATGAAATAAAATATTAAAACGAATGTAAAAATGTAAATTAATGCTAATAAAGTAAATATCTTAAATTTGACTTTGTTAAACATTATTTAAAAAAAAGATAAACTAATAATTTATAAACAAAAAAGAAATTAAATTATTTCATAATTTTTAAATAAATTAGTAGTTAATAATTTTTTAAAATTTAGAAATCTTAATAATATTTGTATAACTAATTTATTGTGTGGTATATGTATAACTTAATTTATTTAATTCCAATAACAGGAATAATAGCGTTATTTTACACATTCTTAAAAGCACGTTGGGTAACTAATCAACCTGCGGGTACTGATAAAATGTTAAAAATTTCACAATTTATTGCAGAAGGTGCACAAGCTTTTCTAAAAGCAGAATATAAAGTAATTTTAATTTTTATTATAGTAATAGCTATTTTGTTAGTTATTCAAGGTAGCTCGGTAGAAGATTCGCATCCCTTGATTGCTTTATCTTTTTTTATTGGTGCTCTAAGCTCTGCGCTTGCTGGAAATATAGGTATGAGAGTTGCTACTAAAGCAAACGTTAGAACTACTAACGCCGCAAGAGAGAGTTTAAATAGTGCTTTAAAAGTTGCTTTTACAGGTGGTTCTGTAATGGGTATGGGTGTAGTTGGATTAGGTACATTAGGATTAAGTATATTATTTATCATATACCAATTTATATTTCCTATAGAAGAAATTCACGGATTAAATAGAATAATAAGCATATTAACTGGTTTCTCATTCGGTGCTTCGTCTATTGCTTTATTTGCGCGTGTTGGTGGTGGTATATATACTAAAGCCGCAGATGTTGGGGCAGATTTAGTTGGTAAAGTTGAAGCTGGAATTCCTGAAGACCATCCACTAAATCCTGCTACTATTGCAGATAATGTAGGCGATAATGTAGGTGATGTAGCCGGTATGGGTGCAGATTTATTCGAGTCTTATGTTGGTGCCATACTTGGCACAATGGTATTAGGTGTTTCATTTTATTCATTACCAGAATTTGCTAGTACACCTTTTGGGGGGCTTTCGGCTGTAGTATTACCTTTGTTTTTAGCTGCAGCTGGAATTATAGTTTCTATAATTGGAACTTTTTTTGTAAGAGTATCCGAGAAAGGAAATCCACAAAAAGGTTTAAATCAAGGAACTTTTATTGCTTCTATAGCTTTAGTAATTTTTTCATATTTTATTATTAGTTGGTTGCTCCCTTCAAGTTTTACATTCGATGATCCTCTTTATGGTGTAGTAAAAGAAATAACTCCACTAGGAATTTTTCTTTCTACAATTGTAGGGCTTGCTGCTGGCGTAGGGATTGGATTAATTACTGAATATTATACAGGATTAGGTAAACCACCTGTAAGAAAAATTGCAGAACAATCTTTGACAGGTTCAGCAACAAATATTATAGCAGGTATCGGTACAGGAATGATTTCTACAGCAATACCAATAGTTTTAATTGTAATTGCAATTATAGTGTCATTCTCATTTGCTAATTTATATGGTATAGCGATTGCAGCAGTGGGTATGCTTGCTACTACAGGAATTCAATTAGCAGTAGATGCTTATGGACCAATTTCTGACAATGCTGGCGGTATAGCCGAAATGAGCGAATTACCAAAAGATGTTCGTTCTCGTACCGATAAATTAGATGCGGTAGGAAATTCTACTGCTGCCATAGGTAAAGGTTTTGCAATTGGTTCTGCAGCTCTTACTGCACTAGCATTATTTGGTGCTTATATGACTGCTGCAAATATCAAAAGTATAGATATTTCTAAAGCATATGTAATTTCAGGATTATTTATTGGTGGAGTATTGCCTTTTGTTTTCTCTGCTCTTGCTATGGGTGCTGTAGGTCGTGCAGCTAAATCGATGATTAAAGAAGTTCGCAGACAGTTTTTGGAAATACCTAAATTAAATGCTGCTCTTCAAGTTTTCAAGAAGAACGAAGGTAAAGATATCTCTAAATGGGACAGTAATGACGTAAAAGTTTATCAAGAAGCAGAAGGAGCAGCTGAATACGCTAAATGTGTTGAAATTTCTACTTTATCAGCGTTAAAAGAAATGATTGCTCCTGGGTTGTTAGCAGTGATTACTCCTATTGTGGTTGGATTTGTTTTTGGTGCAGAAACTTTAGCTGGTATGTTGGCTGGGGTAACTGTTGTAGGTGTGTTGCTCGCAATTTTCCAATCTAATGCTGGTGGAGCTTGGGACAATGCTAAAAAAATGTTTGAAGAAGGTGTAGAAATTGATGGTACAAAGTATTATAAAGGTTCTGATGCTCATAAAGCAGCTGTTACAGGCGATACCGTCGGCGATCCATTTAAAGATACATCCGGACCATCTATTAATATTTTAATTAAATTGATGTCAATAGTATCTTTAGTATTAGCACCTATTTTAGCTGGAATGTAATTGAAATTATTTAATCATAGAGCAAAGAATAAATTTATTCTTCGCTTTTTTGTTATTATTAGTATTTTTGTTAAAAAATAAAATTATGAAAAAAGCACTAATTACAGGAATTACGGGTCAAGATGGTTCTTACCTTGCTGAATATCTCCTTAAAAATAATTATGTTGTTCATGGTATAAAAAGAAGAAGCAGCATTTTTAACACCAATAGAATAGACCATATTTACGAAGATCCGCATATAGAAAATAAAAATTTTTACTTACACTACGGAGATTTATCAGATATATCAAGCTTAATTGAATTAATTTATAATATCCAACCTGATGAAATTTATAACTTTGGTGCTCAGAGCCACGTTAGAGTTTCATTCGATTTGCCTGTCTATACTGGCGATATTACTGGTCTTGGTGCAATTAGAATTTTAGAAGCAATTCGCAAGAGTGGCGTTAAAACTAAGTTTTATCAGGCATCTTCTTCAGAATTATTTGGTAGTGCTCCAGCTCCTCAAAACGAAAATACAAATTTTCAACCGCAAAGCCCTTACGCAATAGCAAAATTATATGCTTATTGGGTAACTGTTAATTATAGAGAAGCATATAATATTTTTGCTTGTAATGGTATACTTTTTAATCACGAAAGTCCTCGTAGGGGTGAGACTTTCGTAACAAGAAAAATTACTATTGGTTTATCTAAAATATTGGCTGGTAAACAAAAAACACTTTTTCTTGGTAATTTAGATGCAATGCGTGATTGGGGCTATGCTCCCGAATATATAGTAATGACTCATAAATTACTTCAATTAGATAATCCCGAAGATTTAGTGATAGGAACTGGTGAAACTCATTCTGTAAGAGAATTTATAGTAAATGCATTAAATTATTGTGATATAGAAATTGAATGGAAAAATAAAGGTATCGAAGAAATTGGAATAATTAAATCTATAAGAGATGATAGTAATCTAAAAGTTGGGGATATAATAATTAAAATTGATCCTAAATACTTTAGACCTACAGAAGTTCATACTTTACTTGCTGATATAACAAAAGCTAAAAAGATATTTAATTGGGATCCAAAAATTAAATTTAAAGATTTAGTAAAAATTATGATGGATTATGATTTGAAAAAAAATGGCATAGAACCTAAATGGGAAAGTAAAAAAATTTTAGAAAATAGTCAGTTAAATTGGTCAAATAACGAATTTTATGAAACTAAAATTTGGTAATGGATAAACAAGCAAAAATATATATTGCCGGACATGCTGGTTTAGTAGGTAATTCAATTTATAAAAAATTGATACAACAAAATTATAACAATTTAATCTATCCCAAACAAAGAATTGATTTAAGAAATCAATTAGAAACTGAAAAATATATTGAATCAAATAAGCCCGAATATATTTTTTTAGCAGCTGCTAAAGTAGGCGGTATTTTAGCAAACAATACTTATAAAGCTGAATTTATTTATGATAACTTAATGATTTCATCAAATATAATTAATTCTGCATACAAAAATAATGTCAATAAATTATTAAATTTAGGTTCTTCTTGTATCTATCCTAAATATGCACCACAACCAATAAAAGAAAGCTATTTACTAACAGGTGAATTAGAACCAACAAATGAACCATATGCAATTGCTAAGATAGCTGCTATTAAATTATGTCGTTATTTTAACGAGCAATATGGAACTAATTTTTTATCTGTTATGCCGACTAATTTATATGGTGGAAATGATAATTATAATCTAGAAAGCTCTCACGTTATTGCTGCTTTAATTAGAAAATTCATTATTGCAAAATCGCTCGAAGAAGAAAATTACGAATTTCTTCACAAAGATATTATAACTTATCCGATAGGATTTGGTCTTGATAAATCTTATGATGGTTCAATTCATTCATTATTAGAAATATTTTCTAAAGTAGGCATATTTAAAGAAAAAGTAATATTGTGGGGAACGGGGAATGTACTAAGAGAGTTTTTACATTCCGATGATTTAGCTGAAGCATGTATTTTTATTATGCAAAATTTCAATTATTCTGATATCGGCGAATTTATAAATATTGGATATGGTGGTGATATTAGCATTAAAGAGTTAGCAAATATAATTAAAGAAATTGTTGGTTTTAAGGGTAATATAGAATTTGATAGTTCTAAACCTGATGGTACTCCAAGAAAACTAATGGACTCATCTCGAATTTTTAATTTAGGTTGGAAACCAAAAATTGATTTAGAAAACGGTATTAAAAGAGAAGTAAATAATTATATATCGAAAATATCTGCAATTTTAGATCTGTAGTAATCTTGTTTTTCGGGGTCTTTTTCGATTAATTTATAATAAATTTCTTTAGCTTCTTCTGATTTGCCTTGTTTAAGCAGTATTTCCGCCATTGTTTCTGTATATACTATTTGGTTCCATTTATTTGTTTCTTTAATTATGCTTTTATTACTACGAGAAGCAATTAACTTTGCTATACATTCTATTGGGCTTAATAATTTATAATCATTTTTCTTATTAATTATTTTAGATTGGTATGAAATACCTTGTATATCTTCTATTTTAGAACTGTTAATTTCTTCGATACCGCTATCTTCATAAACTAGTGATATTTCTAAATTATCTT
>Ga0308419_1000606_pt1 | contig 25547 bp, 21 predicted proteins | sample HotsprSampleMS50_FD_203674 | JGI IMG/M metagenome (GOLD analysis project Ga0308419, IMG submission 203674) | Hot spring phototrophic mat microbial communities from Mushroom Spring, Yellowstone National Park, Wyoming, United States - 20090730_MS50 ... | reverse complement strand
TTGACTAAAGAGGAGTGGAAGATTGTCAAACCGCGCATTACGAGCGATGAAGTAAAGCGACTGCTGTTCCCGACACAGGGGCAACCTCGACCTGAAGTGCAGCACGGAGTGTATCAAGAGGCACAGCGAGAGGCACAGCAAGAGGCACAGCAAGAGGCACAGCAAGAGGCACAGCAAGAGGCGCAGCAAGAGGCACAGCAAGAGGCACAGCAAGAGGCACGACAATTGGATCCGCCGTTCGAATTTGGTGGTGCTACAATTCAGAAGCGTACTGTTGGCAAACAGAAAGCGCCGCAAACCACCGACCAAGTTGCGAAGGTCTTGGAAGCGTGGGCTGACGATTGACGGTTAACCCGCCCCCGCTTGGCGGGGGCTTTTTCTTTTTGGAGGGCTCGGTATGTCGTTCTTCACCACCATCTTACCGTCCAAAGGTCTGTATTGCCTTGCATATATGAAGGCATCTGAAAAGATGCCACCAAAACATTTGACATTTACAACAAAAGATGAACTGGATAAGAAAGCGATTGAGCTTAGTACACAAGGTTTCGATGTTTATTTTGCAGTTGGATCGTTGAAAAACCGATATATTGAAGTAAATGGTTGGAGGCATGTTAGAGTAAAAGAGAATATCCTCGCCTTACGTTCAATATTTCTCGATCTCGATGTCGATCCAGATAACCCAAAAAAATTCCAATCCCCTGATGAAGCGATCTCAGAGACGCGTAAATTTGCTGATTTGCTGAACTGGCCTGCACCTATCGTTGTTCGTAGTGGTAATGGTTATCATTTGTATTGGCCGCTCACAGAAGACATTACACCTGAGCAACATGGGGAGTTGATGCAATTGTTGAAGCGTGCTGCGCAGCACGCTAATTACAAAATGGATCGCGCCGCTACCGATTGTACACGTATCCTGCGTGTGCCTGGAACGAAGAATTACAAAGATGTCGATAATCCTAAAGATGTCGAGTTGCTTCGACGTGATGCAAAGTATTCCGAGTTCGATACATTGCTGAATCGTGTGCGCACTTACCTTGAATCAGTTGGTGATGCTACAGTTGTAAACCAGAACCTGCAAATCCCATCTTATCTGACCGATATCGATACAAATCTCTATCGTGAGTTTGCAGGTATTCCTCTCTCGTTCGATCGCGTCATATCAAAGTGCGGAGCGCTCAAGCGTTTTGTCGATATGAAGGCGCACACATCGTATCAGTTTTGGTTGCACTCATTGCAGACGTTGCGTTTCTGTGAAGACGGTCGCACGCTGTGTCATTCACTATCGTCGCAATCATCGAAATACGACGCAGCATTTACCGATCGGCTACTTGACGATTTTGAAGCAAAGAACATCCCGCCGACACTGTGCGAGAGGTTTGCGCAGATCGACGAATGTTATGATGTTTGCGCAATCTGTCCACAACGCAACAAAATTCGCACACCAGCTTCCCTTGGTCGAGATTTGGCAAGCGTTTATCGTCAAATGGAGGATGCGATTGTCGTTTCGTCGGGCACGCTTCCACCCCCGCCAGCACCGTACACGCTAACCGAAACAAGTGTGGTGCAGGAAGTAACGCTGAAGGATGGCTCGACTGATGTCATTACCATTTGCCCGTACCCTCTCAAACCAATCAAGCGAGTTTTCTCAGAGCGAACGAACGACGAATGGATCGTCTGGCATACAAAGTTGCAGAGTGATGGGGAGGTAGAAATTCGGTTACCTGCATCGACACTTTATGACAAGCGTGATTTCGCATTAGAAATTGCAAAATATGGTATATACATCGATTTGCGAACGCTTGATAATGTTCGAAACTATATGATCACTTACTCGCGCGAAGTGCAACGTCTTTACCCGCGCGAGATGATGTACTCACGTATCGGCTGGCGAGATGGGTTTGAGTTTTTTGTTTACAAAGATGTTGTGTATTACGTAAATGGAACAACTCGTCCGTGCGCCACCGACTTGGCTGATCGGTTACAGGACGCGCTTGTTACATCAGGATCGCTTGAACAATGGAAAAAGATTGTTTCGTTTTTTGAAGATTCGCGCTTTGCTGCACATCAGTTTGCTATTGGTACTGCGTTTGGTTCGGTACTGATGCCTTTTACTGGTCTGTCTGGCGGTATCGTATCCTTGGTCGGTAAGTCTGGTGAAGGTAAGTCGACGATACAGAAGATCGTCAATTCTGTTTGGGGACACCCGTTGAAGCTGATGCTTCCGGCAGAAAGCAAATCATCGACATACAACGCGAAAATCAGCTTCATTAACCAGATGAACAATCTCCCGATTTGCGCCGAGGAGATTACCAACGCGCCGACGGATGAGGTGGGTGCACTTGCATATGCGATTACGCAAGGTACGGAAAAATGGCGTGCAGATCAGCGCGGGCAGGTTCAGAAGAGTCATGGCGGCTGGTGCACGACAATGTTGTCTAGCTCTAACAGCTCGTTGCATGAGAAACTTTTCAACTCTGTCGGCGCAGTTGCGAAAGCGTTACGGATTTTTGAGTACCACGTACCGCATGTGCGTATCCACGATCGTGCCGAGTTCCGTGCTGGTGTCGATATTGCGCTCATGTCGCATTATGGGTTAGCTGGCGATGTTTATTTGAGTTACATCACTCGTAATCTTGACGCAATCAAACGGCGGTTAAGTCAGTTGATGATCGAGCTAGACGACCGGCATAAGTTCGTTGCGGAAGAGCGTGTGTGGGCCGCAGTCATTGCGACCAACATTGTCGGCATTGAGTGTGCGATGAAGTGCGGTTTGGTGAAATTCAATCTTGATGCGATCCATGATTTCGTCAATCAGACTGTCACTGCACTGCGTAACAGCATTGCCGACCTCGACGCACGTGCAAACGATGTGCTGTCGCAATTTATCAATGAGAACATCAACAGCATTATCGTCATCAATAAGGAAGGTGGTCATGAGTATGTTGAACATAAACCATACGGTTCCGAGTTGGTAGCGAGGTACGATGTATATAACAAGCGACTTTACATCGCAGTCACTGCATTGAAAGCATGGTGCAATCAGCATGGTTACAGTTACAACATGGTTCGATCAGAGCTAACTTCGATCATACCGGTATCTGTTGTCAAATGCAGGCTCGGTGCAGGTACTGGTTACCCATCACCACAATGTCGCGCTTTGGAGATCGACATGAGTGGTTGGGCAGACGATACCGTACATCAGTCGTTGAGAAATTTAGAGTAGATTGTTGAAACCGGTCATCCAGCTTCAACGCTAGTAGCTTGACAGGTTAATTTAGACGGTGTATGATGTCAACGTAGTTGTTCATTTTATTGGAGTGTGTTATGCAATTTGCAATTGTTGGTTTACTGCGTCAGGGCGGCGTCACTATCCGGGCATATCTGCCCGTTGAGGTAGTTCCTGATGATGTGTCACGCCAGTTGATGGATGCCGAGCATCCGTTCCTCGCGTATGCGGAGTGGGTGCGGCAGACGTATTTTGCAAACGAGGTCGATGGTGATTACGCGCAGGAGCATTTGGATTTGCTTACCAGTTGGTTACGTGAGTTGAAAGGATTTGGTTATAGTTTCGAGACGACGTTAGTCGAAGAGGGTACATTCTAAGGAGATGACCATGTTTGATTTGTTTGAAGTCAGTCAAGGTATGCCGAGGCGGGGTAAGGATGAAGAGAAGGAAGTGATCGAAACCGAAGCGCCGACTGAAATGTTCACAAAGCTCAATGCATATCTGCTAAAAGCGCCGATCGTTCAGTATGTAGCTTCAGCACCCGTCCGCGTCGGATTGTTTGATGGTGTTAGTTGTGCGCAATCTCATCAAGCATTGATTACTATTTACGGCAATGATGTGTTTTTCATCCTTCAAAGTTCGATATTGACAAAGCTTTTTGGGTTGAAATCCACTATGAACGAGCGGTTGTTTCGGCTGCCGAGTACCGTTCGTGCTAAGAAGTATCTGCCGATGCGTGTGACACTTGACCTTTTCAATTGCAAACTTCAACCACGGCAGCATCGGTGCTTAATTGTTTCGATGGAAGAGTATTGTGATCTGTCAGGTGCTGACTTCATGAGTAGGCGTTTGGATTCTATTAACTGGGTGAAAGTATTTTGAGAGGTGCTTATGATCGAGGTAAAACTTATCGACAAAATGGGCAGCGACCTAACTGTGGTCAATGCCGCTCGTGTGAGCTTTCATAAAGAGAGTAAGGTGTTGTCGGAGAAAGATAAAAAGTTCATCGAGTATCTAGCCAAATACAAGCATACTACACCCTTCCGGCATGTGCAGTTCCAATTCAGGTGCAAGGCACCTATCTTTCTTGCACGGCAGCTAGGGAAGCACCAAGTCGGGATGAGTTGGAACGAAGTAAGTCGGCGGTATGTGGATTCGCTACCCGATTTTTACTACCCGGAAGTGTGGCGTAAACGCCCCGACGATGGGATCAAGCAGGGTAGTAAGGAAGAACCGATCGCGCTAAACGAACATGTGCATGGTATGTATGATGAATTTTTACTCGGTGCGCAGCGCGTATATTTGCGTTTGCTAGAGATTGGTGTTGCGCCTGAGCTTGCCCGCATTGTGTTGCCGCAGTCTATGATTACCGAGTGGGTGTGGACAGGTAGCATGCTCGCGTTCTTCAACGTGTGGAAACAGCGCAGTGACGGGCATGCTCAATACGAAGCGCGTGAGTTTGCACGCCTGTTGGATAGTGCGATTCCAGAAGATTGTCGTTTCTCTTGGGATGCATTGAAGCAATGGTTGTAAGTGAAAAAGTTATGGGTGTTAACGAGTGTTGAGGTGTTGAAGCAATGGTTGTAAGTGAGAAAGTTATGGGTGTTAACGAGTGTCGAGGTGTTGAAGCAATGGTTGTGAGTGAAAAAGTTATCAAACGGTTGACGCACATGGGTATCAACGAGGCGACCTTGTATGCAGTACAGCTAGCACGAGGTGCAGAAGAGCCTAGGAAAGTACTCGACGAATTGTGGGAGCGTTCGCGTGGGGCGTTCGACTATTCTACTGCATTGGAGGATTTGGGGAATGAGCGGTAAGGCAAACGAGTACCAGGTAGCAAACAAAAGAGTTATAGCTGGGTATTACTATATGGTTGATGAAAACGAAGTCAATGAATTGTTTCGTCACTTGAACGAAACACTAGGAACCGTCGTCGTAGAACCTGTAGAGGAAGGGTGGTGTGATGACTTGATTGAACGTATCCGAAAAAGTGAAAACGTTGAAGTTGTGGCGGTGTAATAGAAAGGGAGAAGCCAAATGGCAGACGAAGTAGATGTTACGCAGGAACTGATCGAGCGTGAGATCGAGATCATGCGGCAGGCGATTGCTGCGATGAGCGAAGAGGCTACACCGATTGGTGAGTGCCTATGGTGTGGCGAAGTGCTCGATAATGGTCGGCGTTGGTGTAACGCTGAATGCCGTGATTCTTGGGAATTGTGGAGGCGGAGATGAGCGTGTGCGAGTTTACCACCTACGTGACGGATGCGGATGGTGAAGAGTGGGAGGTGCGGGTCGAAGTCACTGAGTATCAGCCCGGCACGCCGGAGTGGAAGGGCCCGCGAATGGAAGACTATGACCCAGGAACCCCGCCGGATTTGAGCTATGATGTGTATTACCCGGATGGCATAAGAGCGGACGATCTGATTGATGGCTTACCGCTGATCGAGAAAATCCGGCTTGAAGATGAGGTATGGAAACGCGCCCATGAAGAGTGGGAGCGTGTTTTGGAAAGGAGACGGTGCTATGAGCAATGACTGACACCCTGCGCGGCAAGCCCCGCCGTTCAGGGCGGGATCGGGGCGCGCGAACGGCGTAGCCGTCCTTTGGTTTTGTCTCAGATGTACTAGCGCACGACGGAAATCGGCGCACCACCACAGGATGAGGCGAAGTAAGACGGCGACCACAGAACGCCCACGACTGCGCAAGGAGTAATCCTCGCGTAGCGTGGCAGGAATCTCCAGCCTTCAGGACGGGGAGGATATCAAAAACCGATAAACATCTGTATAATGTTGCTACCAGCCCTTGGTGTGGGTTAGAAAACGTTTGGTGAGCTGCTATGACTAAACTATGGCAACAGCTAGAACTCGGGATCAAACACGATATGAGCTCAGATATATACGACTGGGCGGTTTCAGAACTTGCAGCATATCTAGAAGATATGAAATGGGATACCGACAACGAAATCGTTGTCGACGGAATTCTGATAAAAATCGGTTTTGCTGGCAAGAAAGGCTGTTATGAAGATTATTGGTTTATAATCGATAAAAGATACACCTGTACGTGTATCTTTAGCGAAGACCTTGCAGAGGCCATATTAAAACTCTTGCTTGAATATAAATCAAAACGTTCAGCCATTAAAAAAGCGAGGCAAACTATGGAAAAGGTAATTTCTCCAGCTAATGTTTACAGAAAGGTCACGACCGGCGAGCCGGTCAGCGACGAAGAAATAGCTGTCGGCATCGAGCATTTCAGCAAGCTGGCTGAGATGCTCAGGGAATCAGGAGTTGCATTCTCGATTACAGCAGCGGAATGCAACCGTGTCGTGGAAGTTCTAAAAGGATTCATGTGGGCGAGGGGCTTCAAAGAGGCGGACCACCCTTGACCCGGTGCGCGGCAGAAACGCGGCTGCTGCTATTCGTAAACGACTGAGCGATGAGCCATCGATGCACAGGAGAGATAAGACACCCCGCACACTCGACGTTCAAACCTTAGGACAGGTATTCACTCCGCTGGCGGTCTTTCCTCACGATCCATAGCTCGACGTCGATGCGCTCGCCGCCGCGCTCAACGACGATGTCCCCTGGGCCGAACTCGGATTCGTATGCGACGGGCGCTTTCTCTTTTCGCAGCGCAGCCTGGAGCGCGCACCGCTACCCGCTTCCTTTACCCGATTCCTCTCCGTGCAGTGTGACGACGCGCGCGCGGGCGGAACGTGGTGCGCTGGGAGCCTGTTGACCACTCCCCTAACCACCTAACACTAGGAGTCACATCATGACCACCAAGATTGAACTGCTGCCGCTGCCTTTGGGGAGCGTCGCCCATGAAGAGTGGGAAGTGTGCTTTGGAAAGGAGTAACCCCTATGTTGCTAAGCCATGACGAGCTTTTGGAACTGATCGAACGTGGTGTGATTGAGAACGCCAAACCAGACGCTGTAAATTCGGCGTCGATCGATCTTCACCTGGGGCCGGTGATTCTGGTCGAAGAACCTGGGAACGCGGTGATCGACTATCGCGCACGCACGAAACCGAAGATGCGCGAGGTGCATTTGCACGAGGACGGTTACGTGCTACGGCCGGGCGATTTTATCCTGGCGCAGTCAGTCGAGGTGTTCAACTTACCAACCGACATCAGTGCTGAGTACAAGTTGAAATCAAGCATGGCGCGAATAGGCCTCGAACATCTGAACGCGGGATGGGCGGATGCGGGTTGGCACGGTTCTGTACTCACGCTGGAACTGGTGAATATCACACGCTACCACTCGATCATCATCCGGCCTGGTGACGCGATCGGACAGATGGTCTTTTTCCGGCATAAGCCGGTACCACTGGAGCGATCATACGCTGTGCGCGGTCGGTACAACGGCGACAAAATTGTGGAGACGATCAAGGAGTAGGGGTATGTTAGCTAGCATTCTCAGTACTGTAATGGGCGTTCGACACACTGACGCGGATGATTGGGTTACTGTACGTGAGGCGGCAGAGTTGGTTGGGTTTAACGTCGATTATGTTCGCCTTTTGATTCGCCGTAATAAGTTGCGATATTTCAAAAAAGAGGATCGTAAGTTATGGGTAAGTAAAAAAGAAGTACAGGATTACGCTGAAAAGCATAAGAATTTACCGGAAGGTTACATCACGGTTGCGGAAGCCTGTAAAGTTACTGGCTATTCGCAGCCGACAATATTACGTCTAGCACGTTTGGATCGAGTTAAGGCTGTAAGGTTTAAAGGCAAGACCTACGTAAGTAAGCAAGATATGATCGAATATGCTCGACAATGTGGGCGTCAAGTGAGTTGCGATGGTGTTTAAATCATGGAGGTCGATGTGTTTGATACTTCTATCTTTGAAGTTCGTACAACGCAGCAAACTCTTGGGCGACCTGTATGGAATCATATTAGTACTGCAGCTAAAATGGTTGGTTATAATGTAAACTATGTTCGATCATTGGTTGGCGAAGGTAAACTTAAACGTGTAAGGCGGTACAGAGGGCGCGTGTATGTAGATATCAATGAGCTGATGCTTTACAAAAGACGCAATGGGCGAAGCCGATAAAAAAGAACCCCGCTAACTGCGGGGTTAACGCTAGAGGAGGCGGGGGAGGAGACATCAGCTACATGAAATTTTAATCGCGCGTATGCGCACAGTCAATTATTCATATCCCAAGCATCCCACGCATCAAGAGCGGTATAGACAAATTGGCGGTTGGTATTGTTGAGTATGATACCGTTCTTCGATTGCAGAGCATCACGTTGTTTCTGACGTGCAAACTGGATGAGATCGCCCCACGTTGTCGGTTTCATTTTGGCCTGTCGCTGTAACGTTTGTAGGTTAGCAAGCTGTTTTTGAATGAACTGGATACCTTCGACATCACCCGCGATCTTCGCTTCGTAGTACGCTCGCTTGAGCTGCAATGCATGCTTTTGCAGCTCAGACTGCACACGATTGATGTATGTGCGCGACAAATACACGTCACTAATTTGTGCAGGCTTAAAACCGATTGCTTGCATTAGCTTCTCATACGTAGAAATTTGTTCCGGCGGAATGATTCGAGTGCGCGCATCATTGACCAACCCTTCTCTGTCGTAAAGGTAAGTCATCAGCAGGTTACGCATTCCAAGTGGCGCAGCGGCAGCCAGACCTTTGACTAGCGCGTGCTCTGATCCCGTGCGGCTGTACTCGTTGAGGTACTCCGCCGACCGGAAGAACCCAAGAATGGTGCTCGCTGTCGGGCCAAGTATGCCGATCATTGCATCTTTTGCCGTTGCTTCCGCGTCGGTCAACCGAATGTTGTTGTACAACGACCCGAACATCTGATCGACAAAGTTCAAACCGATACGTGATGAAATATCGATGCCGAGAACACTCCGCGTTATCCCGCCGAGAATGAACGAGCCAACCTCTGGGCCAAAGATGCGCATGATCGTCTGTTCGCTCGTCTCATCAGGCAATTTATCGTCATCGCTTCCGACGGCGCTGGCAAGAAGTGCTACGAATGTCGTAGCGAACGGTATCGCGTTTGTACCAGCAAGCAGCATCGTGCTCGACAGCATTGACAGTAGCGCGTACTGATACCCGACCGCTTGTTCTTTAGTGATGTAAACATCTTCACTGAGCACACCATCGAGCACTCGTGCAACGAACGGCGCTTGTTCCGGGCCGCCAGCTTTGTCGAGGAACACACCGATCGACCGACGAACAAGCGCAAGTTCTGCGTCGGTAAGTCGTTGATTATCGGTTAGTTTTTTGAGAATCTCATTTGTCTTAGCTTTATCGATTTTCGCGTATTCCAGTCCAGTCTTGACAATATCAATCTCATCTTTAGAAAGTTTGGTTGGTATGAAGCCGTTCTTGATAATCTCTGCAAATAGTTCACCAATAACTAACGCAACCTTTTTGAATTGCAACAGGAGTCGCCCAGGGATCGACTGGAAGACGCGTGGCGCTGCGGCGTATGAGTAGTCACCTTGACTACGAAATACGATGTGGTCGGCATAGTTGATTGCACGCCGCTCGATCTCTTGGTGCGACATCTTGGGGTGCTTGCGCTTTAGCTCGGCAACGCGCATATCGTAAGCGGTCATTGCTGTCACGGCGCGGTTGATGATTTCTACCGTCCGTGCTGCGTTATGTAGTGCATTGATAATTTTCGCACCGAGGAATTTCGTTGTACTACCAGTTATGATGCCGAACTCTTGTTGCAGCCCTACGTCAAGACGGTTCTGTGTTTGCAGCGTCGTGAGCAGCTTGTTGTAATTGGGAATTGAAGAGAAGTCAAGCTCGACATTGTTCTTAATCGCATCAACCAGAATCGGTTTGATGTTAGTGTAGTGCTTCAGCATCGTTGTGATGGTTTTCGGGCCGTGCAACCCTACCATGTAAATACTCGTTACCCACGGCTGCATGAGCTGCGCTAAATAGTATGACGCGTTAGTCAACAGGTACATCAGTGTGTTGAACATCAACGCCTTCCGACCAAGGCGCTCATATAATGTGTCCTGCACATTGTCCGACGTGCGCAAACGTGCAACGATTTCATTGAAAATGCGCGCAGCTTCGGCGTTTGTTTCATCGGGCAGGTAGCGAATCTGTTCTCTAGTGGCAATTAGCGCGTGCATACGGTCATACGATGTCTTGGCTGCACCGTAATACGCGCTAAAGTCTTTTGCCCGTTCAATCAAGTTCAGAACGACATCAGTAAGCCGCACGCCTGCGATATGTTCCCGTTGCAGTTTCGACTGCGCAACCGTACTAACAGTATCGCTGACTTGAGCGTAGTACTTGATGATCTGATGTGCAAGCCGCGTCGTCGCCGTTGCTGTAGTGCCGAACGCACCTCGTTCAGCTTCTTGGAAAATCTGCAACAGATCGCTCAGTTGGAACATACGGTCGGTTGGCTCACTTGTTTGCAACCAATACCGTACATACAACCCACGACGAGCGAGTTCATTTGCGATCGCTTTAGCTTCTGCTTCTGTTTCAGCGCCGACATAGACATACTCGTTGCTATCCCGGCGTAATTGTTCGAGTGCTTCCTTATCGCCTGACTCTCTAGCTTCGATATAGGCTTCGGATTCGGCGACAATTCGATATGTGCCGCGTCGAAGCTGCGGTACATAACCGCGTGAGATTTGTGTATTGTGCGCCTCGGTAATTGCTTTTGCTGCCTTGAACGCTTCGGTAGCGACGTCTTGAAGCGGTATATCTTCCGGTGGTGAGCTTCGTACCGCGGTAAGCGAACGTTGGATTTGCTCTAGTGCAAGCTCAGTTTCGGCGACTTTGACTTCAGCCATCAACCGAATCGCTTGCTCTGCCGCCGCCCGTTCATTCGCGTTGAGCGTGTTGAAGAGTACCGGGTCAAGCTGCACATCCTTTGAAGTAAGCGGCATTTTTTTATAAGTAATTTGCCTTGCATCTTCATCAAAAGATATTGAAAATTTTTGTGCAGTTTGCGGTATGAACGGAAGTGTTCCGGTAGCAGAGTATGTGAGTAGCGCTTTAGATACGTTTTCAATCTCAACCGGAGTCAGCTTTGCGAACGCTGCCTCAAGTTGTTGACGTTTCACTTGCCATAGGTTTGACAAGTGATGTTGATAGTTCCAGAGACTTTCGAATTGCTTGATTGCTGGTGCGAACGCTGTAAGACGTTGAAACAACGTAGGCATGAAGTTGATAGTGTTTAAGAGCGATTGGCTAACCTCCCGTACTTTCATACGAAAATCCGGGCTGTCATTCAGAGTTACAACAATTGACGGGTGCGTAAAAGGAAGCTCGTTCGCATACTTAATCATTGTGTACCCACGGGCAGGGTACAGCATGTCGCGAATGATTTGCGCATCCGAATACTGCTTGCCTGTAATGTCAGCCCACCACGCCTTCAGCTTGTTGATGAGGTACGACAGCTTCCCGCTATCGTAGAGCACTTCTGCGAAATGAACGATAAACTCTTCAGTTGCAGCATGTCGTCCTTCTGATGTCGATGTGTCGATACCGAGCTTACCTGCAAGTGCTTCGATGTCAGCTTTACGTTCTGCGTAAACTTCCTTGAGTGTACGGTTGAGGTTGTTACCGAAAATGGCACGTAGCCCTGCGTGCCCGACGATCTCGTGGTAGATCGTTCTAGCAACATCTTCACCTGACGTATGCCGATTGATAACGACATAGACTTTACCAGTTTCAAGATCGTAACTACCTTTGATTGTTGGGTCACTTATAAACCGCTGCTTGATGCTGTATGGTAGCTGATCGACGCTGTCAACCACCGTGAGATTGTCGCGGTACGGGGCTTTCAACTTACTTTTGATCGTGCTGATTTCACGGATGGCTTTATCGAGCGTTAGACCACTCTGTGCCACCTTCCCACGACGTAATAGTTGTTCTTTGCTAGGCGCAGGTTGTTCTTTGCTAGGCGCAGGTTGTTCTTTGCCAGGCGCAGGTTGTTCTTTGCTAGGCGCAGGTTGTTCTTTGCTAGGCGCAGGTTGTTCTTTGCCAGGCGCAGGTTGTTCTTTGCTAGGCGCAGGTTGCTCTTTGCTAGGCGCAGGTTGTTCTTTGCTAGGCGCAGGTTGCTCTTTGCTAGGCGCAGGTTGCGTTGCTGTAACTTGCTCCACAACCCCTACGCTATCATCGCGTAGGGGTTGATCTTTTTTTGATATGCTGCCTCCGTTTGCTTGGACGATTCGCTCGATCTCCTTCCGAATCTTACTAGCCGATGTCGTCCCAAACAACTCTCTATACTCAGCATCCGACAAACCAGACCAACGTTTGATGCGATCGTGACGCCAATCACGTTTGTCTAGATTCTGCATCAGTTTGTTGATCGCCTCTGCTTGCCGCCTAAGCTTCGCCTGTTCATCTGGTGCTACTGGTGGTTGCTGCGGTTGGAACACCTGCTTGTTTCGTTGAGGCTGATACTCGATCATTTGTTGTTGTGGTGCGGTTGGTTGTTGCGCCGCCGCGGTACGCATCACCGCATCACGGAAATCATGAGCACTCTTGAATGCATCGACCAGTCTGGTATAAAGTGCGAGGCGAGTAAATAAGTCATCGCGCTGTTTGATGAGCAGGTTGCGTTGCTCCAAGGTAAGTGTGTTGTCGGTCTGAATTCGCTGATTGAGCTTCGTCACAAGTTCGCGGTTCGACCGCATTGCTGTGGTGATCGCAGCGTCATCACCTTTTCGCAACGCCGTAAGTTGCTGCGGTGTGATCTGTGTCGTATCGTAAAGTACTTTGAACGCTGCATTAGATAGTGTCGGATTATCACTGAGTGCAGCAACCGCTACACCCTTCAACGTTGACTTAACGCCTTCGTAGTTGTATGGCATCCCGAACGCTGCAGTCAAACGCGCCAAGCGATGTACCGGTGTGTCGGCAGGTTGAGCTGCTGCTTGCCTGATCTGCATAGGATCGAAGGTTGTGCCAAACGCTTCATTGAAGTGCAACGCAACCGTGCGTGCGGCAAGCTCGAAGTCTTCTGCGACTGGTGACTTTTGAGTGTCAGTCCGCTGACGCGTGGTCGAGTCTCGTTGCCGATTTTCTGCAACTACTTGCAATACACCTGACTCGACAGGTACAAGCTCATCACGACGTGGCGCAACCGGAACCAGAGCGCTTGCTTGATAAATTTTATCCAACGAGTAGAGCAGTAAAGTGTATTTGTGTTGTAAATCAATTAGCTGCTTTTGCGCGTCTTCACGCACCGCTTCAGGTAACGTTTGATCGTTAGCTTTTCTCTGCGCATCGTTGAACTGCGCATCAAAGTAACCAAGCAGTTCTTCACGTTTCTTCGGATCGTTGAGCGCTTCGAACGTATTACGAGCGCCGAAGATGTAGTCCAACGTGTGTTGTGCAGCTTGACCGGCTTCCGGTGTCTTGCGCTTGGTCGCCATCAACGCAAGTTCTGCAACGGTGTCAAGCGGTGACGACTCGGCATTGTTGAGAATCGATGCGACTTGCGCTGCTCGCTCGATCGTAGTTTGCGCAGGGGCCATTCGTTCGAGTTTGTCAAGTACTTCAGCAGCTTGACCACGTAATGCAGCCAAATTGACAAGGCCGGATTTAGCAATTTCCCAATCCGGTTGCTGCTCTTGCACTTTTGTCTTCGGCGTTGTTTGAGTTTGAGTTTGAGTTTGAGTTTGAGTTTGATGCAGTCCACCAAACGCGCCACCTGTTACTGCACCAAGCACACCGCCCTGTGCCGCTTCAGCACCCACACCGCCCCAGTTGATCTCACCTCTAGCTCCCAAATCGGTAAATGCTCGCTCGAATGCGCTCTGGATAAACTCTTCACCACCTTCGCCTACCGCCGATGCCACGATACGCTTAGGCACGTTCATCGCAGTCAGACCTTTTTCAAACGCTGCTGCGGTTTTGCTACCGACGTTGGCGGTATCTTTTGCAATCAAACGCATCGCTGCTGTGTCGATGTCGAATTCGCCAAAAAGCTTACCGCCAATAAGCGTCGTAGCACCGGTCACAATACCAGCCGGAATACCAAGCAGGCGTGCTGCATAATTGTCTGGGTTCTCTTGAGCAATGTTCGCACCTACACTACCGGCAGTAACGAGACCCTCTGCAGTCGCCATACGTCCGACGGGAGAAGCGAGAATTCGTCCGATCGTGGCAGCGCCAGCCGCCTCCGGTAGTAGTGTGGTGATTCCAGCAAGTGCAGCCAAACTACCGGCAACTTGACCAGCACCACTTACAAGGTAGTACGGGTTGTTGGCAATCGCACCAACAACCTCACCAGCACCTTCCAGAAAGCCTTTACCTTCGGCAGACTTTATCGCTCGTTCGACTGCAGCTTCCGCTTGCTTGGCTTTGTCCGACTGCATCGAAGCAATCTTCGATTGTACGGAACCTAAACCCTGATACAGAGAACCGTATACACCCTCGTTGGGGTTCAGCCCAGTGTAGCTGAGCGTGCCGAGCAAACCTTGACCAGTATCAACAGCACCGCGAGCAAACCCGGCAGCGACATCCTGCACAACTTGAGCAGCGCTATTGAGGATGCCACTAAATTGAGGTCGAAACTGTGGAGCGATTTGCGACGACTGTTGGATTGCCGAAGGTGTTGCTTGAGGTGTAATAGGTAGCAGAACGTTGTACGTTGAGGCGAAATCCTCAAGTGTCAAGTACCCCTTATCTTGGCTGTTTTGAGTATTGAAATCTTGCAACGCCATACGAAGCTCCGTTATTGTACCGTTGCACCTAGCCCTTCACGCGCTTTCTGAATCATTCGCATCAGACGCTCGATGCCGTAAAACATCACTGCTTCTTTCGGGAACACGATCTCACCGCTATCGAGTTTTGCCGGTTGTATACCATCGACGACTGCTGGGATGCTGTCGGTTGGGCTGTTCGGGTTCAGGTCGATAACCATTTTACCACTTGCATCAGTTGGGTCTCTCATTGACATGCTGACAACACCACCCTTGGCATATCCAAGAATCTCGTTCCCTGGAATCGACGCTGCTTGTAGCTGTGGTGCTGCCGGTTGCTGTGTCGGTACAGGCGGCTGCTGCGTAGTCGCTTGAAGGAATGTTTGAAATGGTACCGGATTCAGACCAAGTTGTCGTACTGTATTGACATAAACTTGGTAACGTTGGATTGCATCGGCTGGAACACCACCACCATTTGAGAGATTTGATGTAACAATACCGCCGTTAGCATACCCTGGTACTTGCGAATTGTTCATAGCCTTCTCTAGATATGCACGTACTTGTGCGTATGGCGCAAGCACCATCAATGCGTTGAAAATTGGTATTTGCCGTTCTAATTCTGCACGCGCATTGGGATCGGTCAGCGCTCGTTCCCTGAGCTTTGCAAAGTTTTGCTGAAATGCTGCAAGTGCTTCAGGATTACTTGCAATTGGCAGAGCAAGTTGTGCAGCTTGCATCCGCGCTTGAATTTGTGGTCGCTGATCCGGCATTATTGCGTCAGGTGATTGGCCTTGGTAAACGTACTGTTGAATAGCATCGTATAGATTCCTGTTCACAGTCACCATCGCTTGCGCAAGCGACCCCTGCACGCTTGCCATGTTTGCTTGATTAGTCAGCTCCGCCGACCGCAATCGACTGTTGTTCGTATCCAATGCCGCTGCATAGCGTTCGGCAGTTTGTGCATTACCAGTAAGTGCTTGCAAAATTGTACCAAGCGTATTAATTCTATTAGCGTTAAAATTGTCTTGTGCGCTTACATTGGAGTTAAAAGTGTTTGTCGTTGCGTTCAAGATAGCATTTTGGCGTTGTGTATCTTGCCCTTGCAAATTTGCATTATATTGTGCAAGCGTACTAAAGCGATTGTTCTCAGCAGCATCAAGTTCACGAATTGTATTTGTGATAGCGTTCAAACCATCCGCAGTCAGCCTACGGCCAGGTACATTTGTAGTTAGCCCATCCCGAATCATCTCGTAAAGGGTAGAGCGTGTTTTCTCGACATCTGGTGAATACGGTACTTGTGGAGGTTCGTAATTAGGTGACCGGTAATAGCTACGGATCAAATCCTGTGCTTGCCGGAACGCTACCTCAGGGTTGACTGGTTTTGGTGCGTAGCTATTGATTACACCAGAAAAATCTTGCGCCGCTTGTCGCCAGCCTTGTACGTAAGGCATGTCTGACATCGTCACATTGGGTGACGGAATTTCCAACTTGTCATGATTCAAAAAGTTTGCCTGTGCCATAGCTCACCTATGTCCAACGTCGAGGCATAGCTGTTGTGCCATCACCTACACGATCTCGGATGAATTGCTGCTTCGCCAGCATCACACCCTCTTTCCACCGTTGTTCGAACTGTTGCGCAGCAACTTGATTCGACCCATCTGGATCATTGTTACTCAACAATCGCGCCGAAGCATAATTCATCAGTGTCGGAATCCACTCACTGCCTAATGCAATTGTTGAATTGGCTGTCAATCGCTCTGGAACTACAGCACAATCGACTTCAAGAGTATATACCTGATCAGGTACAGGGTAAAGTTTGAGTGTCGATTGAGCTGCATCGGTTGAATACGCAGTCGGTCTACCAGTCCAACGCAAAGTTTTTGCTCGGCGTGTGTAAGGCGTCAGGTACCACACACTATTGTTCGACGCATCAACCAATGTTACTTGACGCACGTAGCAGACTGTCGGGTCAAGCGTGTAACTACTCTGACCAATGACGGTGCGAACAGTAAATGTATTGATTATTGCGTGCGTATGTCGAACAAAGATGCGGTAACCTTCCGACAGCACATTGATAATTTCATCTGTGCTAAACAAATACGGCTCCGCACTATCGCGAAGCACTTCGTTACGGAGCCGTGTTACAACGTCACTAACAGGCGTAGCCATTATCTACCTTTGATCAGTTCTTAGGTACATCCCACACATCGACATCATCTGATTGCTTCACAGGCTTCTTCTTCGTCTGCACTGGTTGTAGTGCAGTCTGTGCTTGATCGATCGTTGTTTTGAACGACTCGTCTTCCAAAAGTTGTGCACACTTCAAAAACTTACGACCAGAGCTATCGTAAAGAAAATCACTCATGACTACCTCCTTCGTTCAAAATGTGTGAGGGGTTATCGCCCTCACACATTACATTTTACCGGATATACGCAACAGCCATTGCTTCGGGTTTGATCATCTTGTACCCGTAAACCATCAGCCCGCGCATGATGTCACCGAAGGTGGATTGCGACCGCAGTGTTTCGGTCTTGGTGAGCTGGGTAGCGAAAGTCGCTGCACTACGAGTACCGGCAAGGATGACCGACCGCCAATCCGACGCGCCGGGGGATGGGTTAATCGGCAGCAGGTTGCTGTTATACACAGTGAACCGGTCGATGCGACCCACCATACCGTTACGCAGCGGCGAGGTACTGTCGCCAGTCAGTGAGGCGTCCTTGATGTCGGAGAGCTTGAGCATCGTGGTTGCCCAAAACGGCATGACTAGGAATCGATCAGTCTCCGGCACATTCTGCTCGTCGAGCACCTGACCCAAACGCAAGATGACCTCAAGAACATTCGAGGGTGACAATGTGATCGCGTTAGCGGTAGTGCCCAAATTGACGTTATGGGAGATTATACCAGCATTAGAACCGGTGTTCGCCGCATGAACGTTGGCCGGTAGGTACGCAAGCACTTCAGTGTCAAGCGCGATTTTCATTTGCTCCGCAGCATCCTGCGCCCACAGGTCAAGCTGGTTGATGTCCTGCTGCTTTGCGATGACATCGTCGATCGCGACTTGCCAGTACTTCCCTTTATCGATCAACAGTTCGATCGTACCGCCAGTTGGGAAATCGGTTTGCAACGGCATACCGATTTGATACGGACGAATCGAAATAGTCGGCGTAGTACGGATAATGACCTTATCACCCATGTTACGGATTTCGCCCTCATAATCCGTATTGGTGATTTGGCTCAGCACCGTTGACGCATAGTATTTGGCGACCAGTTTAGTCGACCAAATTTCAGGAATGAATGTACCAGAGTAGGTTGTCGGGTACGCATTCGTCGCGTTCGGATACGCCGTGTTCGGATTCGACGAATGAACAGGATATGCCATGATGAACTCCTTCTAACTTAACGGGTGTAATCTACCCGTCCTTCACGTTGAGCATTCGCGATTTCTCGCTCCAATTCTGCAAAAGTTTTAGCGTCATATCGCCGCTGATTTCGGTAGACCTCTGCAATTTCCGAACGAGTCCATACCTTTTTCTCAGGTTGAACTGTCGGTGTGCTGGTTCTACCTTTTGCCGGAGCAACCTTACGCTCAAGATCAGGTTTAGGTTTAGCTAGCGTAGGTTGCTGGGCATCTGAATTTAGTTTAGCATGTAACGCTTTATATTGCAAGAATATCTCCGCAACACCATCTGCGTCATATGCAGCCATATACTGGCGAACCAGATCGACACGTGCTCGATTAGATTGTAACCATGTCGCAAAGTCAGGGTCAACATCAATCTCACGCCAATCAGGAACAAGCTCGGTCAATCGACGTTCGAATCGTTCTTTTTGAGTTTCTTGAACGACGTTCGTTGTTTGAGAAATAGCTTGCTCTAATCGAACCAACCGTTGTTCGATATCTGATACTCCTCGACTGACATAACGTTTGACCATTGCCACAAGGTCTGCGCCAAAATCATCGATGTCTTTCTGTTCGTCAGCCGAAACAGTTTTGTTAGTTTGCGCTTGGGTAGTACTCAGTGCGTCGTTGAAATTAGCGATCAACTCCTGCAATCGCCGAATCTCGTCATCTTTCGACCGCACAATACCCGCCAACGTTTTGTATTTGTGCTCGATGGCTTCCAACTGTTTGCGCAGTTTTTCCATTTCATTAAGCTGTTCAGACTGCTTCTGAACTTGCTCTTGTGCTTGTTCCGGCGGTTGAGTAACTACCTCAGTCACTGGCGTCTCTGATGCTTCTGCCGTTTCGGACTGTTCAAGTTCTGGCTGTTGTGCGTCTACTGACGCTTGCTCTGAATCTTCTGTCTGGTTTTGCTGTGCAATGAACTGCTCGATCTCTTGCAAACGACGAGCGACAGGTGCCGGAATTGCACTGGTTTTGGTAACGTCAGACATAATACCTCCGTTCAATCAGAAAAGATCATCGACAATAAATGACGAACGACATAGATCGAACCTTGCAATTGATGGATGGTTGCAAGATTCGTTTCGCCAACTAACCTATCAACATACTCTTTCTCCATTACATTCAAATACTCTACTACTTGATTGTTCAAACGCAATCTTTGAAACTCACGTAACTGTTCTTGTGTCGGTTTAGCCATGCTAACTCCTTAAATGCGACGTGGAGACATGAAATCTGTTACAGGTCGTCCATCCATCAACTGCTCTTGAGAAGGTTGAGGCGCTTGTGGACGCACTTGTTGAGGCGCTTGTGGAAGCACTTGTTGAGGCGCTTGTGGAAGCACTTGTTGAGGCGCTTGTGGACGCACTTGTTGAGGCGCTTGTGGAAGCACTTGTTGAGGCGCTTGTTGCATACCCAACACCGCTGTCGGCGGGACAACTTTGTTGACATCCATTCCAAGACCTTTAGCGATTTCACGCAAGATAGATGCGCGACCTTGTACACCAACAATCTGGCTATCAATCGGATTTGCAGTGATTTGCAAGAACTCATTCCGACGCATACGCAAGGTTTCAAGCTGCATCAGACTTGCCACACCACGCGCGACAATTTGAGCATCACCTTTAATACTCTCATCCTCATTATACAACATATTGTGATCAAACAACGCTTGCAACAATGGCGTCATCACTTGAGTGTCAATATGATTGACAATAGATTTCAGACCTTTATTCGCAGCGTCTAACAACATTGAAAGTCCTGACGCTGTGCGTGCCGGGCCAGATACTTTATCCGACCCTGTCATGTAACGTGGGATGAACGAAAAATCGTCAGCCAACGCATAGAATCGCTCAAGAACGGTGAGCAATTCCTGAACGTTTGTATGAGGCTGGAAGAACATGACTGGCGGCGAACCGTTGCTCGATGCAAACTGTCCGTCAACAAACTGCCAAATTTTCCACGGGTGCAGGTTCGTAATATCCGTACCCGCTGGTACACGATCGACATTGATCGCTACTTGTGGGCCGGAAGCGATCGCCATGTTATTCACAAGCGAACGAATCGCCGCGTTCGCCACGCCTTGCACATCAGACAAAACGTCATAAATGCTAAAGCCCCAAAATTGGCCTGGGATTTCTTCGTAGCACGCTTTGTAATACGGTCTGCGGCCGAGTGGGTCGTCGTTCAATGTTGCCTTAATGACGATATCGTCAATCAACCACACGGTTGCTTCATAGTAACGTTGCGCATCGAGATCAGCATCCAAGCCCCAATCCATCAAGTCTTCACCAGAAACAGGGCCATGAAATTCCAACACGTCAATGTATTGGGATTTGACCGCGTCTCGCTTGTCTTCTGCGGAATTGTGAACTCCGTAGTACCGTTCGACCCAACGATACCCACCACCCTGCGCATTACAACGAGACAAGATTGTACGGATCGCAGCTTCATCATACCCATCGACACCGATCAAATCAGCCAAATCTTTCGCAGTCAGGGTGAGGTGCTCGATGAAGTATCCTTCCTGCGGCGTCGTTGCACCGGGGGCAGGGTAACAGTTCATTGGGTTCGGCGCTTCGAACTGAATAACGATTTTTGAGGTCACCTGTGGTATGAACTTACCATCAATGTTTTCCCACTGAAGCTGATCTCGCTTTCGAAAAATAGGGCCTTTTAGAATAGCACCAGGGAATGTTGTGAGATAACTGATGAATGTTGACAGCGCTTCCCGAAACCCACCTTCGTCAAGCTGATCAGCAATGACTTGAGCCATTTTTTCCGCACGTTGCTCAGCAAGATCACGCTGCCGCATATGCTCCATGTTGAGTTCATCTTGCAACATGCGTTCCGCGTCACTCGGAGAAACAACCTGACCTTGTGCAGTAAGAGCGGCAATACGTTGTGATACCTGATCTTTGATCGACTCAACAACATTTTCCGGCAAGCTCGGCAATGGCGTTGGTTCAATCGTCCACGGCTGCTCAGTATTCGCCAAAAATATATCTTCGAGCCATGCTTGAAGTACTCGACTTTTGTGTGCACAGATACGTGCATATTCTTCCGACCCGCCAACTTCCCGGATCGCAGCAAGTTTGTCGGGGGTGTACTCACCACGTCGTGCATACAACGCATTGACAAAACGTTGAATGTCTTTCTGCCTGTGCCGATATGCTTCATCAAAGCAATCGTTTACATAACGGGCGAGTTTTTCCATTTGCTCTCGACGCAACGCTTCAGCGTCGAGTTCGATTTCAGGTTTGTCAGTCTCGACCTCGTTCAAAACTTCAGAAGGCGGTGCAACACGAATCAACGTACTAACCATAATTTACCTCACTAATGTTTAATAGGCCGAATTTCTCGACGAACAGTGCGCGACCATCTCTTAGTATAATCATCAGAAGTACGCTCCGTATAAGATTTGCTACCTTGTACATCCTCACGCGCGCTTGCGTTTGCGGCAACACCGACATTATAAATCGTACTTGCAGCTTGCGCTAGTGCCCCACCAGCACGAATGCGTATTTGCGCAAGCGCAGATTGCAATTTTGCAGAGTAAAGTTTCGCAGTGTTGCCTAGTGATGCTTGTGTAAATCGTGTCTCTTCCGCAAGAATAGCAAGCTTGTTCTCATTCGCTGTATAACCAGCGTTTGCGCGTTCAAATGCTTCGAACGCTCGCAAATAATTTCCGACAGATGATTCGTATGCGGACAGAATCTGCATGTTTGCAGACAGTATGTTGTTGATCGCACTGAGATACGACTGCTCGGTGTCTATCGCTTGTCGCATGTTTTGAATTTCTAGCTCGATAGCGTCGGTCGATCGGCGGACATACTCTTCATACGCACCAGTACGCTGACGCTCCATACCGATGACTTGCGCATAGGTACGCACGTTGGTTTCGCTGACATTACCAGCAGACGCCTCAGCACGTATAGCAGTTTCGTAAGCGTCCAACTTGCTTTCATTCAATTTGTACGACTGTGCGTAATTTTCGATCGCTTGACGGTATGACTTCAGATTAGTTTCGAGAATGTTGTAATTTGTAAGAATGCCACGCAGTAGCGATCCATAAGCATCGAGCCGCAGCGTCGCATGTTCTGCCTTGATTGCCTGCACATCTGCTTGCGCTTTCTGTGTTGCAACGTCAGCTCGATAAAGGGTAATCTGCGCCTTGTAATTGTCGATAACACCGTTGAGCATATCAACTTGCGCAAACTGCGCCTGATTTTGTGCAAGCACAGCATTGACATACTGATTGTAATTATCTATGTGTTGTGCAAGAGCGCGAGTGAATACGTCAAAAATAGCAGCTAGATTATTATAAATAAGTTGTGCAGATTGCAAATTAAGTTTGTACAGTTGATAGTTGCGCTTGACATACTGCACATACAACTGAAAATGGTACTGCTCTACTGCAAGAGCTGATCGCACCGCTTGCGACAAAGTACTCACAGCTGACGCGAGCACTTCTTGATAAACTTTCTCAGCAGCATCGCTTTGCGCCTCGATTTCTTTTTGCGCGACCTGCTGTACTTCAGCATCGACAAACCCAGCAGGTAACGCGAAATTCCGCGCAGCCGCTTGTTCAAAAATCTTACTGATTGCATTTTTAACTTCGTACTTGAGCTTGCGTGTATCTGACTCGACTAAGCTACCTTGCCATGCAGCCCATGTTTGCAACTCGCTTGGATTGCTTTGCAGCCATCCCTTGATGACCTGTTTCAATTTTTCATCACCGACGTAATCAACGAACGGTTGAAAATTGAGTAGTGGCAGGTCAATTTGCTCGCTCGACAAATCATCCAGTGATAGTTCGAAATCCAACGGTTCCAAAGATACTGGTGTGAAGGTGATGGGTGTAAGGTTTTCAAGCGCCGGTCGCGTACCAAGAGTAATCGACGTGGTAGGTAAATCAGGTATGTTCGTCGGTTGCGGCACGTCAACATACCCGACAACGGGGTAATCTGTTGGTGGTGCAGTGACGTTTGTGGTTGGTAGTGCGATGTGATGTTTCGCCTGTTCGTAAACCAATGGCGGGAGAATCGGCGCGTTGAAGTTGAAGTGATAAACCGACCGCAAAGCGGAATACGTTGCACGAGCAAGACCTGTTAGTGGTGCGCTCCTAAACGTAGGCACAGTCGCAGAGAACGCAGATGGCTGACGTAGCTGACTAGTAACTGAGGGAATGTTAGTATCCAGCTTAAAGTCAGGTGGTTCAGGCAAATTAGGTGTAGGCAGATCAGTTTTAATCTGCGCAACAAGATCACTAATCAGCCCAAACAACCGGCTATCTGCCGGTACGGTGAATCCGTATGTATATTCCGTCATAGGTACCTCCTGGTAACGTTTGTTCAATAAGTAATTGGTCGAATCAACGTGACACAATCTTGCGCGTCTGAATTTGAAAGAGCCGTACTAACTGTATGCCCTGCCGACGTAGAGTAGCCCATTTGCACTGTTGCAGCAGCATTTACACGTACATCAGCACGCAACGCAGCAGCCCGTCCTGCTAATGTCGCTGCCTCAGCATCGGCCAATGTTTTGTACATATCTACATATGCTTCCGCAAGTTGTGTGCGCTTCTGTTGAATATCCTTACTCACTTGAATCGCCGCATTTGTCGCTTGCGCTGTAACGCTTGTAATGCCATCATTAATCGCATCTAAAACAGAATACTCAGTAGCTTTGATGCGCATATCACTATTAAAAACTGTACTACGTACATTTTCGTTCAAAGAAATATTTTTTGCATTTACCGCAGCAACATTATTCTGCGCTTGAGCTGCTGTGTTTTGTGCGATACGCTGCGCCAACTCTGCACGCAACTGAGCAACATCTTTTGCTACAAGTGTCGCAGCTAGGTTAGCATTGGACGAAACCACATCTGCACGAGCACCTTGCAGTGCAACTTTAACAGCCGCCATCTGGTTCTCGGCAATGATGGCGCGATTCCGTGCTTTGTTAATCGCGTAATCCGCTTCTGCTCGTACCAACTCTGTCAACCATTTCTGACTTCTTGCAACAAATCGGCTGTATTCAGCAGACGCTGCTTGAGCCTTTGCCTGCACTGCTTGAATCTGTGCATTGTACGCTGCAACTGCCGCACGCGCGGCACGATAATACACTTCCAACAACTGAACCTGCGTCATCTTAGCTTCCTGTTGTAGCGCGTATGCTTGCGCAATAGCGGTATTTTTCTGTGACTTTGCAAGCTTGATTTTCACGTTTGCCAAGTAAGTTTCGACAGCAGTTTTGACTTGTAACAGTTGTGCTCGATACTGTTGAGAGAACACCATGTACCGCTGGAACTTCAACTGCAACTGTTCACGCACTGTTTGAGCGATAGCAAACAGCGCTTCGCGCTCGACAAGTAGCTGCTCGAAGTCAAGCTCGATCATCGTTTCATACATCTTCGCAAGCTGTTCCTGCACAAGTGTCGCCAGTTGAAGCACTTCAGGATACATCTTCATCCGCACCCGACGGCGAACTGCTTTACGCCCAAGCGTCGCATCGGCTGCATAGCGCGTTACTACATCCGAGGCGAAAACGGCACGATCAGACGATCGACGATCGGAAAAGCCCCGCCGAACCCAAGTCGATGCAATACGCGTCATGGCTCGCGGTCTGATCGTGGTATCCCATAACTGCTCTTGCGCCAAGTTTAAATCTTCGACAGGCACACCGACATCATTGCTTGATGTGAATACGGACATCACCTTCGCAAGCGCATCGTCAATTACGTGTTTGTCATACTTAACACGTTTGAACCGATTACTTGCAACACTCTGCACACCAGCCAGCGCTGGTAGAGGTGGAATGTCTGGCAATACGAGTTGTTGCGGCTCAAGCATGGAGATGTCGATATCGGGAAGTGTCAACTGCGCAACACCATCGATAGCATCGACTGGTTGCACTATCACATCAATGGTAGGTACATTAGGAATTGGAGGTAAATCAGCCAAAGAAAGGTCGAGCGGCGCAGTAGCTTGCGCATTCAACGGCGGTTCGATTGGGAACTGTAACGACTCTACAGTAGGCGCTGTAATGTTAGATTGTTGAAACGAGTCGAGCTGAAGTGACGGCGATTTCAAATTCAATTTTGAAATCGCACCGACAGAGGGTATTGTCGGAGCGTCTGTAACTTTTGGCGAACCAGGTCGATACGGAGTAACACTTGCTTTGAACTGCGTATCGTTCAACGTCGGAAGCTCTTGTGCAGCGTTGCGATACAACGCTTCCGCTTGCTGACGTAACGTATCTGCC
>Ga0308419_1000603_pt1 | contig 25590 bp, 22 predicted proteins | sample HotsprSampleMS50_FD_203674 | JGI IMG/M metagenome (GOLD analysis project Ga0308419, IMG submission 203674) | Hot spring phototrophic mat microbial communities from Mushroom Spring, Yellowstone National Park, Wyoming, United States - 20090730_MS50 ... | reverse complement strand
GTATTTCTGGATTGCCGTTATATGTTGCTTCGTAGATTACATCTTGTTTTGGAAGTGGACCTACTATTTTATATGTTAATAATGTTCCTGCTGCTTGTGGACCACCAAATCTTACAAATGGACGTGGGAATTCTGTTGGAATACCTGATACTAATCTAGTTGTTCCATCATATTTTTCGCCTGCAAGAAGAATATCATAAGGTGCTTTATCATTAGGGAATAAATCTTTAATTGGTATAGTATATTCAATTAAATAATCTTCAATTTCACCAAAGCTATAACCATAAATTGAACCTGGAGGATATCCATATTGTGAATAATCGAATGCATAACCATTCCAGCAAGCATTATGCCCCATACCTATTGTATAGTTACCTTCTGCCTGAGAATATGGATAGTAATAACAAGTCATTACACGCATACGCCCGATACCATTTGCCTGATCATCAGGAATTGTAAATTGATATTGATGTAATTTATCATAGGTACAAGGGATAGGACCAAACCACCATGCAGGAGTTCCGCCAAGAAGTTGAGTTTGATTCTGACTTACTCTTAATGGGCTATTAATCCATTCTCCTGGATCGTGGAAATCGCCATCTAAGTTAAAGTCTATAAATAATCTGTGTGTATAATATGTAGACCATCCATATGAACAATAATCAGTACCTCCATATCCGTAGTAATTATACCAAGCCCATACTTTTACTATGTATGTTGCACCTGGCTCCATTTCGCCCTTTACACCAGTATATACATAGCATCCTTCCCATGGACCCATTCCTTGACCACCATTGCCACGGCTTGATCTATCTAATTTAATTTCGCCAGTCTTTGCATCTACTATTTGAACTTGTAGAATTGGTACTGTAAAGTAATAATCGTAATTGTATGGTTTTAAGTATAGTGGATAACACCAAAAGTTATCGGGATAGCCCCATTCTCTATTTAGTGGAACCATTTCTGGACCAGGTACGCAGTAATTAGTTGGACCTGTTCCTTGTGAATAGGCAATATTATTGCCTACTAAAAATATAGAGAAAAGCATAAATATACTTAATAATGCTTTTCCTATTTTGTTTGACATCATCATATTTAACTCCTTAAAAATGAACTAAAAATTAAAATTTCATTATTTTTACATTAAAGCAACACAAATTTGATTTAAATGTTACAAAATTGCTAAATTTTGTATGCGACAATAAAATATTTTTTAACTTTTTTAATCAGTTTTTAATTTTCTTTTAATTTTTCTTGCATTTATTTTTTAAGAATTTAAATTACATTATTAAAATTTATTAACTATTTTTATGAATATAATAAGGTTAAAAATTTATGATTAAGAAATTAATTAAAGTTGGTGGTAGTAGTATCTTAAACAAAGATAATTTTAATAATTTAATTAATTTAATTAAATCGAAGGATAATGATAATTCAATTTTTGTAATATCAGCCTTTGGAAAGACATCTCAAATACTAAGGAATATGGCATTTTCAGCTATAAATTATGATAAAAAGGATATAGAAAAAGAATTAAACAAATTATTTGATTTCTTTAATTCTCTAATAGAAGAAAAAGTTGACTTATCAAAATATTATGAAAATTTATTAAGAATTTTAATTGGTATTAATATTACCAGAGAATTAACATACAAAATTTTAGATAAAATTTTGGCTTACGGGGAATTAATTTCTACAGAATTAATTAAAAATTATATTTCTGATGAAATTTTTAAATTTGATGCAACCGATGTAATTATTACTGATTCTAATTACGGTAATGCTAATCCAATAATTGAAATATCTAAAGAAAAATTTTTAAAAATACTAAAGCATAACCAAGCAATTAAATACCTAACACAAGGTTTTATAGGTAAGGATATAAATAATAATATTACAACTATGGGTTTCGAAAGCTCTAATCTTACTGCTGTATTGTTTGCAAATTTTTTAGATTTAAAGGAAATTTTTATTTATACTAATGTAAATGGAATTAGGAATATAGATCCTAGTTTGTACAATGAAACAAAATGTATCTACTCGATTGATTACGATAATGCCTATAATTTATCTAAGCTTGGTTTAAAATTGATTTATCCAAAAATGATAGAAATAGCCAAAAAAAATAAAATTCAAATATTGTTTAGCAATTTTAATAATTCTGGTAAAGAATTTACTTTAATAAATTCAAATACACAATTGAAAGATTCTATTCTAATCTGCCACAAATTAAAATTTAAATCTGATAATAATAATTTTCTTCATTATAGTGATAATTTAATTAATTTTAAATACAGTATCGCTAATAATTCCGAAGATTTTTCTGATGTCATTTTTATACTATACAATATTAATCAAAATAATTTTTTTAAATTTATAATTAATAGTTTAGATATTAGTAAATTTAAAATTGATAATTACGACAATAATTGTATTAAAATAATAACTGAAAAAAATAATTTTAATTATATCTTAGAAAAATTAGTTTTATATATAAATAAAAACAATTAATGTTAGTAGAATTTTTAGCAAAAACAGATAGAGTAATAAGACCATATATTGTTAAATATTTTCCATTATTTAGTACAAAAATTTATTCATTATATAGAAAAGATTTTTTAAATTTATTAATAAAAAGTATTCCAAAAAAAATTCATCTATCAGAAGATTTGAATGTAAAAGTTTGGGATATCAGTTTTAACTGTAATCTTTTTAATTCTGCTGGTATGTTCAAAAATGGCTTCGGATACCTTTTGTGCTATAATCAATCAGCAGGAGCATTTTTAGCAGGAACTACTACCTATAATATTAGACTTGGTAATAAGAAAAACAATATAGAGCATCCATTTATCCCATTGCCAAAGAGTAAAGCAGCGTTAAATTGGTTCGGATTGCCTAATGATGGTCATACTATAGTTGCTAATAGATTATCACAAATCGAAAAAAAGAAAAACTGCCCTATTGGTATAAGTATATCAATTGATCCCGAAATAAATGAAAATTTAGGAATGAAATATTTAATAGAAGGTTTTAAATTATACGAAAAAGCTAATGTAGATTTTATAGAATTAAACGAAAGTTGCCCAAATGTAGAGCATAGTAATAATTCAAATAATTTATTAGATAATAATTTAATATTAAGATTAGAATACATTCGTGATAAATTTTTAAAATATAGAAATAGAAATTTACCTGTTGTAGTAAAATTTGCAAGCGATACTGATTTAGAGCAAATTCCCGAACTTATCAGATTATTAGTAGATATGGGATTCGATGGAGTAAATTTTGGAAATACAGTAAAAAATTATAATAATTATATTAATAAAATTGATAACGATGAATTAGTAGCATTCAACAACTTTACTAATACTTTCGGCGGTGGGCTAAGCGGCTATCCAATTAAAGGTGATGCTCTAAGAGCTTGCAAAATAGCTGTAGAAACTAGGAATAAACTTAAACTAGCTAATCAATTTGCTATTATACGAACAGGTGGTATATTTAGCTACGAAGATATAGAAGAATCTAACAGAATTGGAGTAGATTTAAATCAATGGTTTACAGGATATTTCGAAGAATTTTCTAATTATGGACATAAATTATATAAAAATTTATATAAGCAATGAACAAATCACAATTTATTGAGAAATTAAATAATATTGGTAAACAAATTTATAGCAACGAAGAATTAATTTTTGCTAATCAACTAATGAACGAAGTAATTCAGCTTCGGCTGGATGATAATTCTATTGCTACGGGATTTTTAATTAATTCAGCACTTGATAACTCTAAAGTTAAAAGTATAATTGAAACTAATTTCTCCAAAGATATAATCGAAAATGTTTTTCTTTTAAAAAGAATTGGCAAAGTATCATTAGAAAATAATAAATTAAATGTAAGTGATTTAAGAAAACTCTTCATAGAACTTACCGATGACGTTGCTCTAATATTTATTAAATTAGCCGAAAGATTAGTTAACCTAAGATTATCAGACCAAAATAAAAGCGATAATTTATATAATATTTCCGAAGAAGCTCTTTATTTCTATGCTCCTATTGCTCAGCAACTTGGCATAAGAAAAATTTATCACGAGTTAGAAGATATTGCATTTAGAAATCTTTTCCCCGAAGATTTTAAATATCTCTATACTATGATAGAGAAAAAAAGGAATATTTTCGACTCCAAACTAAATGCAATGAAATTCGATTTACAAAAAATTATGCAGAAATATAAAATATCTGCTAAATATCAAGCACGAGTAAAAAGACCTTACAGCATATATCGTAAATTAGTAAAACAAAAAATTCCACTTGAAAAAATATTCGACCTACTTGCACTTAGAGTAATTACAAATACTGTAGAAGAGTGTTATTTAGCACTCGGCGCAGTGCATAGCCAATGGATACCTATCGAAGGTAGATTTCGCGATTGGATTACATTCCCTAAGGCAAATGGATACCGCTCTATTCAAACTACTGTAGCTACACGCACAGGTGATAAATTTGAAATACAAATCCGAACAGAGCAAATGCATCAAGAAGCCGAATATGGCTCGTCTGCTCATTGGGCTTACAAACAGGGGGCTAAAGTAAATCAAAGCGATTGGATAAATAGACTAAGAGAGTTCCTCGAGAATGATGAATATTTCGAAAATCCATATCTTGCCTTTGATAAATTAAAAACAGAAATGAAGCGTGATTATATTAATGTGCTTACTCCTAAAGGCGAGATTAGACCACTTCCCGAAGGCTCTACCACACTCGATTACGCTTTCAGTGTTCATACAGAGCTCGGATACAAGGCTATCGGAGCTAGAGTTAATGGTAAATTTGTAAAATTAAATACTGTTTTAAAATCGGGCGATGTAATTGATATAATTACTAATAACAATGCTACTCCATCTCGTGATTGGTTAAATATTGTAAAAACTCATAGAGCAAAGTCTAAAATTCTACGTTGGTTCAAGAAAAATGAGCAAGAAATACTAATAACCGAAGGTAGAAATACTTGGGAAAAACTAAAAGATAAGTATCGAAAAAAATTAATTGGCTTCGACGACGAACAAAAAGCAAAGAATAACATTGCTAAATTAGGATTTAAATCCCAAGAAGATTTTTATTATGCTATTGCATCCGGTGGAATTAAATGCACTCTTTTTACATTAAAAAAAGTTTTTCCCGATGCTTTCCGAAAATCAGAATCCGACGATAAGAAAAAATCTTCAAGACATTTACTAACCAACATACCTAATATTAAAGTAGAAGGTATGGAAAATATCAAAACTACCATTGCTAAGTGCTGCAATCCTATCAAAGGCGAGCCAATAATTGCTTATGTTACTAAAAAGTCAGAAATTAAAATACATTCGAGAAATTGCCAATATATAAATTACTTACTTAATGATACTGAAAATTTAAAAAAAGCAGAATGGATAGACACAGACTCTATACAGCCAATAAATATCAAAATATTTGGCGATTCCTATAGCTCTATTTTAGTAACATTAGTAGAAATTGCTGCCGAGCAAAATATTAAAATCACTGATACGCAGAAATTGCTTACAAAATCGAAATCTGAAGGCTTATTAGCAGAACTAATGGTAAAAGATTTTGCTCAATTAAATAAATTTATTAATCTATTAAAATCCAAGCCAAATATCGAAAATGTAAAATAAATCTAAATTTGCTTAAGTGCTAATCGTCAAGCAAGTAATTATTGTATTAATAAAATGAATGAATTATTAGTAAAAGAACTAAAAGAAAAAAAAGAATTTATAGAAACAAATGTTAAAAATGCTTTGATAAAAGCACAAAGAAAGGATAATGTAAAAATAATTGCTGTAAGCAAAACTCATCCCGCTGAGATGGTCTATAATGCAATGTTAGCGGGGATAAATTCCTTTGGTGAAAATTATGTTCAGGAATTAGTCGAAAAATATAACTATTTCAAAGATAATAACTTAAATCAACCCGAATGGCACTTTATTGGGCATCTTCAGACGAATAAAGTAAAATATATAGTTCCTTTTGTTGATTTAATTCATTCTGTTGATTCTGTTCATTTAGCCGAAGAAATTAACAAAAGAGCCCGCTCCAACAATAAAATACAAAATATTCTTCTCCAAATAAATACCAGCGGCGAAGATAGCAAATCTGGATGCGAACCCGACGAAGCAGTAAAAATATGTAAAGAAATTTTTAATTTCGATAATCTTAAACTATTAGGCTTAATGACTATTGGAACATTTACAGACAACGAAATTCAGCAAAGGAAAGAATTTACTATATTAAGAAATAAATTAATCCATATTAATAGCGAGTTAAATCTAAACTTAAAAGAATTGTCAATGGGTATGACTAATGATTATCCTGTAGCTATAGAAGAAGGAGCAACTATAGTTAGGATAGGAACTGCATTTTTTGGATATAGAAAATATAATTAAAGGTGGTTATGATAAATAAAACTATAAAAGAATTAGCAACCGAATCTTTAAATTTTATTAGACAAAATACTAACTTAATGCCCGAAACTGGCATTATACTTGGAACAGGATTAAGCGGATTTATAGATTACATAGATGTAGAAGTAATTTTAAATTATTCTGAAATACCTCATTTCCCTACTTCTACAGTAGAATCGCATAGCGGAAGACTAATATTTGGAAAAATAGAAAATAAGCAAGTCGTTGCTATGCAAGGACGATTTCATTTTTACGAAGGATATTCTATGCAGCAAATTACTTTTCCGGTCCGTGTAATGAAACTACTTGGGATAGAGAATCTTTTAATTTCTAACGCTGCTGGATCGCTAAATCCATTGTTCAGAAATCGAAGTTTAATGATAATCGAAGACCATATCAATCTACTTGGCGATAATCCATTAATTGGCAAATACGATCCATTCTGGGGACCGCGTTTCGTAGATATGAGCGAGCCATATTCTAAACAATTAATTGAATTGGCTGAAAATATCGCCCTCGAAAATCGTATCAAAGTCCATAAAGGTGTTTATTGTGTAATTAATGGTCCAAGTTTGGAAACAAGGGCAGAATATAGATTCCTACGTTATATTGGTGCCGATGCTGTTGGAATGAGCACTATACCAGAAAATATAGTAGCACGGCAAATGGGATTGAATGTATTTGCAATATCGGTTATTACAGATGAATGTTATCCCGATGCCTTAAGACCCGTAAGTGTAGAAGAAATTATCGAAAATGCAAATGCTACCTTACCCGATTTAAATACAATATTTCATCAATTAGTTTTAAGAATTTAATTGGATAATTTTATGAAAAATCTTTTTATAATTGTGCTTTTATCATTTCTAATTGCTTGCTCTAGCGAAGAAAAAACTATAAATCCAATAGATACTAACCAAAAAATAATCATTTCTACCGATAATCCACCTAATCTAAAGATAATTTCAATTCCCGAGAATAAAATAATAGATGAAAATATCTTGCCATTAGAAGTATCTTCAAAACTAACTTATCCAATTACTTTTATCAAAGAATTTGGGGAATATCTCTATTGCTCCTCTCAAAAGGACTATAAACTAATAATTTTAGATAAAAAAACTTATCAATTGCATAAAATAATTGATTTCTCGGAAGAAAATGCAGAAGTAGGAATGTTTGCTTTTCCAAATTCTACTGATTGCTATTTAATACATCCAAACAAAAATTATGTTTCTGTGATTGATATTACTGTGTTTAAAGTAGTAAAAAAAGTAACAGTTGGGAACAATCCATCATCTATTTCTATAAGTGGCAATCAAATTTATGTTACTAATTTAAGCGATAATAGTGTCTCGATTATTGATTCTCGTACTCAAAGAGAAGAATTTAAATTAAACACCTGGCAGAAACCTTTGCTCTCTATCGTTACGCCGGGTGGCAAGTATATAGGCGTAATATCAGCAGGATTAGGAAAAATAGATAATAATCCAAATAAAACTGAAGCAAAAATTACTTTCATCAATGTAGGAAATCGAACCGAAGAAAAAGTTTTAGACATTGGCGAGGGATTAATCACCGCCATAGACCAATTACCTATTGGAGTATGTTACACAATAAATGATTGGCTTTATATTGCTACTAATTCTACATTGTTTAGGATAGATGGTAGGTCTTTGAATGCTGTAAAATTTGTTTTAAGAAAAAATTTACTCTTTATGATTAATGATGATGTATCACAAAATTTATTATTATTAAATGATAATAATGGTAAATATGAAATAATACTTGCTAATAATAGAACAGGCTCTATAACTAATGTAATTAAAGTTAATTACAAAATTGCTTATATTTATCCTTGGAGATAAATGTCTAAATCTAGTATAATTAATTTCAATTCCTTGCTCGAACTAAGTAGTCAGTTGTATCAATCTACTGATACTGAATTTATTCTTAATTCTACTCTTCTAAGCTTAATGGGTAAATTAATAATAAATAAATCAATTGCTCTTTTTAAAAATTTAGATACAAATCAATTTCAGATTTTAATTAGTAAAGGGAATTTTTATGTTAGTTATGATAATTTTGATTCTTTTGATACTTTTATAATTATTAACCAAGAAAACTATCCTATATTATACAAACAAAAAGTTCAATATCTAATTCCCATAAAAACTGATAATCAAGTAGTTGCTATATTCCTACTTGGTAAAAGTTTAATAGAGCATACTCTAACGGAAGATGAAATAATTTATATTAATTTAGTTTCTAATATTTGTGGTAATGCTCTAAAAAACGCAAATAATATAATTAATTCATTAAAAGCAAAAGAAAAAACAGAGCGTCAAAATCAATTACTTAAAACTTTGTTCGAGATTGGAAGAGATTTTTCTACATTTATTAATAGAGAACAAATAATTAAAAATCTAACCTTAAATATAATGGGGCAACTTACAGTATCACATTTTGCTGTATATTTGATAGAAAATGATAAATATTTCAACGAAATTATTAATCGTTTAAATATTAGACTTCCACAATGTATATTAGAAGATTTTGCAGCAAGTAATACTGCAGAAAGAATTAATGATAATTTAATTAAAAAATATCCAAATATTAATACCGAAATCCAAATAATAGCCCCTATGAAAGTAAAAGCCCAAAAAAAAGGACTTATGTTAATCGGCCCTAAATTATCTAAATTAGATTTTACAGAAAACGATATACTTTTTATCGAAGCTTTAGGAAATACTGCTATTGCTGCACTGGAAAACGAAAGATTGATTAAAGAAGAAATCGAAAAAAAGAAAATCGAAAGTGAATTGAATATTGCTTTAGAAATACAAAAAAATTTATTACCCAAATCATCACCTAATTTAAAGAATTTTGTTATAGAAGGAATTTCTATTCCTTCACGTTATGTTGGTGGAGATTATTATGATTTTATAAAAATTAACGATGAGAAATACTTAATTGTTATAGCTGATGTATCGGGCAAAGGTATCCCTGCATCGCTTATTATGTCTAATCTACAAGCAACATTGCAAATTTTGGCAGTATCAGATTATAATATTTTAGAAATAGTCCAAAAAACTAATAAGCTCCTTTGCAAAAATACATCATATGATAAGTTCGTAACGGCATTCATTGCTATTATCGATGATAAAAATAAAGAAATAGAATATATAAATGCTGGTCATAATGCACCAATTTATATTAGTAATTCTAAAATTAAAAAGTTAGATACCGGTGGTTTATTACTTGGCTTTTTAGAAGATCCACCGCCATACAAATCCGAAAAAATTAAGCTCGAAAAAAATGATATAATCATAATTTTTACCGATGGAGTAAACGAAGCAAGGAATAAATATAACCAAGAATATTCTGATATTAGATTAGAAAATATTATTTTTGAAAATAGATATTTGGAAGCAAAAGAAATTAAAAATTTAATTATCGAAGATTTAAAAATCTTTACTCGAGATTGCGAACAATATGATGATATTACTTTAATAACAATAAAAGTCAGTTAGTTTGGAGCTTGTTTTATGGCAATTTATGAATATAATAATATAATTCCTGTAATTGACGAAAGTTCTTTTGTTCATCCACTTGCATCAGTAATAGGCAATGTAATTATAGGTAAGAATGTCTTTGTTGGCTCGGGAGCATCTATACGTGGAGATTTTGGAGGAGTAATTATCAAAGATGGTTGCAACGTCCAAGAAAATTGTCAAATACATATGTTCCCTGGTGTAATTGTTACTCTCGAAGAAGATGCACACATAGGACACGGTGCTATTATACACGGTGCAAAAATTGGAAGAAATACATTAATTGGTATGGGAGCTATCATAATGGACGATGCAGAAATAGGAAACGAGGCCATCGTAGGAGCTATGTGTTTTGTTCCATCTAAGATGATAGTACCCCCACGAAAAGTAGTTGTAGGCAATCCAGCTAAGATAATAAAAGATGTAAGCGACGAAATGCTTAATTGGAAAATTGAAGGAACTAAGTTATATCAAGAATTACCCGAAGAATATTCTAAATCTTTCAAAGAATGCGAACCTTTAAGACAAATTCCCGAAAATAGAGTAATAGAATATAAAAATTATAATATCTGGCAAAATGTAAAAAAATAATTATAAATCTAAGATTTTATTATATTATAAAATTGATTAAATTTTTATTTATTATTAATTTGTTCATTATAAAAATTATTACAAGTTTGAATGAATATTTCAATGGGAATCCTCTGGTTGCAGAGCTGTTTTATCTTACACAATTTAACTACATTAGGCAGGAGAAAATTTAACTCTTTTTTTATAGCATTTTTGTTTTTCAATAAAAATAAATTAATTAAAGAATATTAAAATAATAAGTGGTTGTCTCATAACTTGGTAATTTTAATAATTTGTCATTCCCGATTACTCGGGAATGACATTAATTCGGAAATTTTAGACAGCTCCTTAAAACATTTTTTTTATTCTTCTCTTTGATTTAAATCTTTATACAAGAACCACCAATCAAAATTATCATATCTTCCTTTTTTATAAAAAGCTGATTTAATATCGGTTGCTGGTGGAATTATAACCTTATCACCAATTAATTCATTATTTGGCCAGTTTGCAGGTATTGCTACTTTATACTCATCAGCGGTTTGCATTGCTTTTATCATTCTAAGAATTTCATCAAAATTACGACCTAATTCTTGAGGATAATATAGCATAGCTCTTAATACTGCATTAGAATCTACGATAAATACCGCTCTTACAGTATTTTTGCCTTTTCCAGGATGGATCATACCTAAAGCTTTTGCAATTTCTCCATCATCAGCAATTATAGGAAATTGAATTTCAACTTTTAAAATATCTTTTATCCATTCTACCCATTTAATATGCGAAAAAACTTGGTCAATTGATAAACCAATTAATTCGGTATTCAATGCTTTAAATTCTTCGTATCTGTTCTGAAATGCAACAAATTCTGTAGTACAAACGGGCGTAAAATCTGCAGGATGACTAAATAATATAAACCACTTCCCTGCATAATCTTTAGGAATGTTAATCATTCCGTGTGTTGTTTTAACTTGTAACTCTGGGAATTTATCCCCAATTAATGGCAGACCTTTTAATTCTGACATTTTATATCTCCTTTTTTGTTAATAATAATTAATTATTCAAATATGCGGAATACATCCAGACTAATTTCTCCTGTTCACGAATGTAATCGCTCATAAGAGCGTTTGTACCTTCGTCTGTTTCTTCGGATAATTTTAGTATTTTTCTTTCTAATAAAATTAAAGACTTTAAGCTATCCAATATATTTTGCACTGTTAGGGTTGCATCTGATAGATTTTTTACTTCTTTAATTTCGGAAATTTTTAAATAATCTGTATAAGTATGAATAGGAACTGTTCCTAAAGTAAGAATTCTTTCTGCAATTTCGTCAATTTTTAATAGTAAGTTATTATAAAGTTCTTCAAATTTTAGATGTAATTCAAAAAATTTATCCCCTTTGATATTCCAATGAAATCCTCTGGTATTCATATAAAATACCTGATAATTAGCCAATAGCACATTTAGATTTTCTGCTAATTCTTTTGACTTTTCTTCATCGAGACCTATTTTGCTTAAGTTTTTCATAGTTTTACCCCTTTATTCTAATTTTTAAAATTTCCAATAATCTGTAATTTTAATTCTTTAATAGAAAAATTTTGAATTTTATGTTTATCGAAAAAATCTTTTAATAATAGATTAAGTTCTTCATTGTAGTAATCCCCAATTTTATTAGTGTTTATGCAATATAGATGATGATGTGGCTCTAATACAGCATCATATCTAATTATACCATTATCAGTTTTTACAGTTTTTATAATATCGTATTTTACGAATAAATCCAAAGTATTATAGACAGTGCTCAACGATACCGATGGATATTTCTCGATTAATTTATTATATATTTCTTCTGCAGTAGGATGATTATGCAATTCTAATATTGATTGATAAATAATCAATCTTTGCGTAGTTGCTTTTATTCCTTTTTCTACTAAAAATTTCCTTATATCATCGAATTTAGACATTTTTTAAAAATAGAATTATTCTAATTTTACAAACGTTATTAATTTATAATTATTTTAAAAAAATTTAAAAAAAACATTAAATAATTATCAACGTATTTATATTTTTGTAAAAATTTTTTTAGGAATTTATAATATGGTATCAAAAGAAGATGCAATTCTATTTAGTGGTGCTGCTATTGGCGCAGAGTACGAATTTGGTGTAAATGCAGAATTGATGGGCATAGAAGAAGTAAATTTTTCATTCGAAGGGCATGAAGCAGCACGCACCCGCGGACTAAGAGTACTTACACACGAAGAATTAAAACAAGGCGATTTTTCGCTGTCTTATGCTTCGAAATTAATGAATCGCAAATATCCCGAAACTCCTACTTTTAGAAAAATTTTACAATCTATATGGTACCAAATTAATAATGGTCAGGAAATTTTTGTAGTTGGTAAAATTTTAGAAGATAAAACTGTAAAAGGTGGCACAGGTTGGGGTGCAGAGTTTGCTAAGATTTGTAATAAGCCGCTATATGTATTTGACCAAGACGAAAACCGCTGGTTCAAATGGGATGGCGAAAACTGGATAAATATTAAAGATCCGATCATTACAAAAAATCATTTTACGGGCACAGGTACTCGTATCCTAAAGGATAATGGTAAAAAAGCTATAGCAGATTTATTTAAAAGAAGTTTTCAATAAATGAATAATAAAACACTATCTATTTTCTTAAACACTGATAGAGTCTATATTACAGGGCTTGTTATCGAAGAAAAAAGAGCAATACTCGAATATATAGACTCTACCAATCATCATTTTGATTTCGAAAATACCAGTAGCTCAGAGTCTAAAAATGCTCTCGACGAAATCGAAGTGATACTAAATGAATTGCCCTTTAAACCTGATAGATTAACTGTTACGATACCTTCGGAAAGTATTTTTGTTACTAAATTTCCTATTATAGCAAATTTTACTGACATTGAATATAAAAAATTAATAGAGTTTGAAATAAGGCAAAATCTGCCACAATTTAATTATAACGATTTTTATATTAAAATTATACCTATTGAAAAAGGTTATGAGCAATTTGCTCTGGCAATGATTTATTTAAAAAATGATTTTAACTTTTTGCAGCAATTTTTCTCGCAATTCGATTTAAAAATTTCAAATTTCGAGATTAGTCAGCTGGCTGCTCATAATTCTTTTATGTTTAATTATCCAGAAATGAGAGAAAAAAATGTTCTCATAATTGGGCTTCAAGGATTATTTTTAGATTATACCGTTATAAACAATGGTAATATGTTGTATTATAATCTTAATTCATTGCCATCACCATCACAAATTGGCGAAATTACAGAGAAGGAATATAATAAGATTGTAGGAAATATTACCCAAACTATAGATGCTTGCTATTTCTTTGGCGGTAGTCTAAATAAAGATTTATCTATGGCTCTTTGGGAAACATCTATGATGCTTGGAATTATGGAAGCAAAACGACTAAATCCCTTTAGAATGATGACCACTAATTTAGATAAACGGCACAAAGAATATTGCTCTCGTACTTTTCATATTTTCCCACCGTGTATAGGTAGTGCTCTAAAAGATTGGCATAAAGTAATAGTAATCGAATAATGAAAATCACTGGTGGCTACCTAAAAGGAAGAATTTACTCAAAAAAACTACCAAATAACATACGCCCAACTTCTGAATTAGTTCGCGAAGCTTTATTCAATACTTTATCTAATCTAATTGACTTTAATGATATTTATGTATTAGATTTATGTGCAGGGAGCGGTGCTTTAGGCTTAGAATCAATAAGTAGAGGTGCCCAATTTTGCCAATTTATCGAGAAAGATGGTAAAACCTGCTCAATTTTAAAAGATATTGCTAATAGTTTAGGTATTGACCAAAATAGTTTTAAAATTACTAATATAGATGTAATTAAATTTCTTAAGTTATATAAAGTTAATTCTGAAAATAAATATGATATAATATTTTTTGATCCGCCTTATTTTATTGATTTATACAATAGCGTTTTAAGTTTATTGGTAGAAATTGATTTGCTAAATCAATTTGGTCTAATAGTAGTAGAATATTCCAAAAAAATTGAATTACCTAAATTTGATTTTTTAAAAGAATTAAAACAAAAAACTTACGGCGATACCATTATTTCTATTTTCGAAAAGTTATAAATTAGTATATGGATCTATATCAATTCTCATCATTACAGTGCTCGTAGATAATGTCAATACAAAATTTGATAAAGCATTTTTTATGACTGTTCTAATTTTGTTACCATTCTTATCCAATATTTTACTCGATTTAATTAAAATCATTTGTCTAAAATTACCTGCTGCTTTACTAATAGAAGGCGTAAACGGACCATATATTTGAAACAAATCATCTCCTTTTGGTAATAATTGCCTAAAATTTTGCGAATAAATTAATACTTTATTTTCATCATCGCCGTAGAATTCAATTAATGCTAATCTTGAAAATGGCGGATAATTAGCACTTTTACGAATAATCAATTCTTTTTCGTAAAATTCTTCATACTGAGATCGAGACACACATTTAATAGAATAATTTTCGGGAGAATATGTTTGTATTACTACTGTTCCTTCTCGTCCTGATCTTCTACCAGCTCTACCAGATACCTGCGTTAATAATTGATAAGTCTTTTCATTGGCTCTGAAATCTGCTTGATAAAGATTTATATCAGCATTAATTATACCTACTAATGTTACTCTATCGAAATCTAAACCTTTTGCTACTATTTGAGTTCCTACTAATATATCGGTCTTACCCAGATAAAAATTTTCTAAAATTCTTCTATGATTGTTGTTTGATAACGCATCTAAATCGTATCTTTCTATTTTTACATCAATACTTTTGTCTTTAAAATATTTACTTAATTCATCTTCTATTCTTTGTGTACCGTAGCCTATTATCTTTAGATTATTCCCGCTACATTCTTTACAACATTCGGGGAAAGGCTCGATATATCCACAATAGTGGCATTTTAATTGTTTAGAGGTCTTATGGTAAGTTAATTTTATTGTGCAATTAGGACATCCAAAAACATAATTACAGTCTTCGCATTTTACAACAGGCGAAAACCCCCTTCTATTTTGGAATATAATTACTCCTTCTTTACGGATTACTCTATCAGTTATCATTTCTAATAAATAATTCGAGAAGCTCCCCATAGCAAGCCCTTTCTTTTTTACTTCGCCCATATCTATTGTTATTATTTTTGGCATTACTGCATTGTATGCTCTAGTAGTAAGAGAAAGCAATTTATATTTACCTATTTTAGCATTGTAATAAGTTTCTACAGATGGAGTAGCCGAGCCAAGTAGTAGAGTGCAATTTTCGATTTTTGCACGAATTATTGCTGCATCGCGCCCATTGTATTTTGGATTAGGGCTATCCTGTTTATAGGAGCTATCTTGCTCTTCATCTACTATAATAAGTCCAAGATTATTCATAGGAGCAAATATAGCAGAACGTGCACCAATTACTATTTTAACTTTATTCTCCGATATCAATTTCCAAACCAACAATCTATCAGAATCGCTCATTTTACTATGTAATACAGCAATTTCTTGCGATAAAGATGTTTTAAAGCGATCTATTAACTGCGGAGTAAGGCTTATCTCGGGAACAAGCACTATTACATTTTGACCTTTATCAATTATATACTTAATTATATGAAGATATACAAGTGTTTTACCACTTCCCGTTACGCCATAAAGGAAAAAAGGTGAAAATTCTTTTTTATCGTAAGCATTTTTTAATTCTTTGATAGCAAATTTTTGCTCATCGTTTAATTCATATTCTAATTCGTTATTTTCGCTTAATTTTACTGTATTTTCTTTTAATCCACTTTCTTCTATATATTCTAAGTTTATTAGTTTTTTATTTTTTAGATATTGAATAGATTTTGGATCGGTTTGAGTTCTTTCAATAAGTTTATCCTGAAAAACTGTTTCTCCAATAACTTGCTTTAGATATATATAGCTTAAAATTCTTACTTGCTCGGGCGAACGATATTCTAATTTATTTAAAACTGCATTTAATTTCTCTTCGTTATTGATTAATTCTTTATCTAAAACTAAAGTCTTAATTTTTTTTATTTGGGATTGTTTTTTTAATTCTTTTTCTATTGTTACAAACCCTTTTTTTTCTAAATTTTCTAATAAAGAGTAAATAGATGAGTGCCTAAAATGTCTTTTTACATTATTTATACTAATCTTGTTTTTATTAGTTTTCAATAAATAATTAAATAATTCAAAACTTTTAGGAGAATTTTTTTTTAACTTTTTATATTCATCAAAATTGTAATCATTATTTACAATAATATATAAATTACTTTCTGCTGAAATACCAGGTGGACTTGCAATTTTCAAAGCTTCGCCCCAAGACGACATATAATAATCTGCAATAATTTTAGTAAATTCCAGCATTTTACTACTGAAAAATGGCTTATTATCTAATACTTCTATAACTTCTTTTAGTTCTATTTTTGGTATATTTTCATCGTATCCTACAATAACGCCTGTTAGTAATCTTGTTCCGAAACTAACTAGCACTCTATATCCTTTTAAATCTTCATCGTTATTAATTAAATATGAGTATAATTGATTAACAGGTAAGGGCAAAGCAACTAAAGCAACTTTTGACATTGTTTTTCGTTTTAATATTTTAATTGCAAATAAGAAAAAATTTAAATGTAATAATTTAATTACTAATTTGTTTAAGTATAATTACTTTGTGGAAAAATTATGAAAAAGAATATCACTATAATTGCCTTTTTAATGTTATTTTTTTTTAATGGATGTAGTGCAAAAGAAAATGAAAAAGTTTTCGTTGAATCTCGTAAAGAAGATTTAGCATTAGCATCGCAGGAATTACAAGAAACCAATCAACAAATTACTGAATCTAGACAAAACGCCATTACTCGAACAATAAGAAACGCAAGCCCTGCTATTGTAGGAATTAATATAACAGAAATAAAGCAAGTAGTTTATTCTAATCCATTTTTAGATGATCCTTTTTTTCGTCGCTTTTTTGGTGAAAATTTTGGAAGAACAACACGCGAATACAAAGTGCAAGGTTTAGGATCAGGATTTATTATTTCTCCCGATGGTTACATATTGACTAATCATCACGTAGCAGGTAATGCTTCAAAAATTGTAGTTACTATGACCGATGGCAAGCGTTACGATGCCGAAATAATTGGCTCTGATATGGTATCAGATGTAGCATTATTAAAAATTAACGCAGAAAATTTACCTTATCTAAAACTTGGCAATTCAGATGACATTATTATAGGCGAATGGGTTATAGCTTTTGGAAATCCTTTTGGATTGTTTGATTTGAATGCTCGACCCACAGTAACCGTTGGTGTAGTTTCTAATTATGGAGTTAATTTTTTGCATCCCGATGAGCCATTTAATCGTATATATAGAAATATGATACAAACAGACGCTGCTATATCATCGGGTAATTCGGGTGGTCCATTACTAAATGCCTTAGGCGAAGTAATAGGAATGAATACAATTATTTATTCTACTGCTACTAATCGTCAGGGTGCGGGTTCTATTGGTATTGGTTTTTCTATTCCAATTAATAGAGTTAAAAAAATTGTTGAACTATTAAAATCGAAAAAAGAACTTGATAGAAACTTTTATACAGGTATAGATGCAAGAGAAATAGACGAGGGTATCCAGCGTTATCTCGGTATATCCGAGCAAGCAGGAGTTGTAGTCTTCGGCTATCAATCTAATTCTCCTGCAGACAAAGCTGGGATTAAACTTGGGGATATTATTGTGGCTGTAGATGGCGAAAAAGTAAGCAAACTTGACGATTATTTAATTTATATAAATGATTCTTTCGTCGGTGACAAAAAAGAACTTACAATAATTCGCGATGGCAAAGAAATCAAAAGAACTATAACCTTAGAAAAATCGTTAGGTAGAAGAAGTGGAAGATAACATTAGTATTCTAAAAGCTAATAACCTAATTAAAAAATACAAAAAAAGAGTTGTTGTAAATAATGTATCTCTCGAAGTAAAACAAGGCGAAGTAGTTGGTCTACTCGGACCTAACGGAGCAGGCAAAACTACTACTTTCTATATGATTGTAGGAATGATAAAGCCTAACGAAGGAACAGTATCTCTAAATAATTTCGAAATTACTAACAAGCCTATGTATAAACGTAGCCGTGCTGGGATTGGATATTTACCACAGGAAGCTTCTATCTTTCGTAAAATGACTGTAGAAAATAATATAAAAGCAATTCTTCAACTACAAAAAATGACTTCAACCCAACGCAAACTAAGGTTAGAAGAATTATTAGAAAATTTTGGTATTTCGCAAATTAGAAAAAGTAGCGGATATATGTTATCAGGGGGCGAACGCCGTCGCTGCGAAATTGCACGTACATTAGCTGCAAACCCAAAATTTGTATTACTCGACGAACCATTTGCAGGGATTGATCCTATCGCTGTAGAAGATATAATGAAAATTGTTTATAAATTAAAACAGCAAAATATTGGTGTTCTGATTACAGACCACAATGTCCACGAAACTCTATCTATTACCGATAGAGCATATATTTTAATTGATGGAAAAATTTACATATCTGGTACTGCCGAAGAAATTGCATCAAATCAGGAAGTACGTAAAAGATATTTAGGCGAGACCTTCAAATTAGAAAGATACGATTTCTAATTATTTTTTTTCAATATCTTTTAAACTTTTTTAATTATTTTTTGTCTAAATAATAAATTTCGTTAATTATTTAGGAGTTAGTTAAAATGAAAAAACTTTTTTTTAGCCTTACAATATTGGCAATTTGCTTTTTTAATTTACCAATCAATGCTCAATCATTAGCTGAAAAAAGAAATGAACTAAGGCAAGATATTCTAAACTATCGCCAAACAAATATGAAGCCACAATTTGACAGCTGGAAATCTGAAATCGATAGAACAATTACCAAAGACGAGCTAAACCGATTAAATCAATTACGTCAAGAGGCTGCTAAATTTAGAAAAGAAATGATAAATAATGCAAAAGAATGGAGTAAAGGGGAAAAAGGCGATTTTAAACATAAAAATAATCCTCACAAAGAAAAAATGAAGTACTTTCACGATGAACTAACTACAATAATATATAATCACAAAGATTTCTTTACAAATTTGTTTGAAAATGCAAAACCTAAATTTGAGCAATGGAGAAGCGATATCAAGTCTAAAATCGAAAAATGGAAAGAAGATAATCAAGAACTAATTCAAAATAGCGATTTCTATAAAAAAGGATTAAAAATGGATTTTCGTGATGGTATGGGAATTATGGGCAAAGGCAAAAATAAATTTATGATGGCATCTATTCTCCTTTATAATGGAAATATTGATAATTCAGAAGAAAATACTTATGGTTTAAGTAATATAGACGAAGATATAAATTCACAAAACACCATTTCCTATCCAAATCCTTTTGCAGAATATACAAATATTAAATTTAATCTACCAAAAAGCGGTGATGTAAAGATTACTATTACCGACGAATATGGTAAAATTATCGAAACTATCCAACAAAATAACTTAAATGAAGGCGAAAATGTATTCCCATATAAACCATCTAAAAGTATTCCTAATGGCTTATATTTCTATAAAATAGAATCAAATAACTATAAATTTACAGGTAAATTAATTTATCAGAAGTAAAATTTAGTTATTAAAAAATTATAAGCAATTAATTTTAATAAAAAAGGCTGTCTAACCAATACAAAAGACAGCCTAAAATTTTTTCTTCTTTAAATTACCTTGTAGCCATTATGCATTTTTTCCTCTGTTATTCTTAATTTTTTCCCTTGTAATTCCCAGGTAAATTGGAATCTATTGTCTGTATCCTGCTTTTTTGTATTACCTTTTGTCTATTGTATTAATTTTTATAATTTCAACTTCAACATAAAATTTCTTCCATTGAAATTAGAATAATAAATAACTTTTCTTGTCGTTAAAATTTATTATTAATTTTTTGAATAAAAAAATGAAATTTAATGTTATTTTAGAACCAGATGAAGAAAAAGGGTTTAATGTTATAATTCCTGCTTTAGATGGTTGCTTTACTCAAGGCGATACCGTAGAAGAAGCCTTAAAAAATGCAAAAGAGGCTATCTTATGTTACTTGGAAGGTCTTGAAAAACTGAATATAATTTATTCTTCTCCTAATTATAAAATTTATGAAGTTGAACTCGTAATATGAGTAAAACTTTTTCTGGGAAGGACTTAATCAAAGCTTTATGACGGATAGGATTTATTATTGATCATCAAAGAGGTAGTCATATATTCCTACATAATATAGAAAAGAACCTTTCTGTAATTGTTCCTAATCACAAAGAATTAAAAAAAGGAACTTTAATGAATATATTGAAAAAAGTTAATCTAACAATCGATGATTTAAAAAAATTTTTATAATTTTCTACCTTTATCTGAAATCATATTTTATAGGTACACTAAATTTATCATTCCTATTTTTTTGCTTCGTCATTCCCAGGTAAGTGGGAATCTATTGACTTTTCTTATATCTTAAAGTGGACACCGCCTCCTATTCCTAAGAATGTAGTGCTGCTACCTGAAGTAAATAGTATATGATATTTTAAGTTTGCACGTATTTCTAAGTTATTATTTATTGGAAATGCTGCTCCTACTAATGGTGTAAAACTAAAATCTGTGCTGGAAGAAGAAACTTTGCCAAAAAATCCGGATTCTACTGATGCTGTACTCATAAATACTAAAGTTTCTGCACCTATATAAGGTTGAAAATTACCCGTTGGTGTAATTCTATATTGAATACCTGCATTTATAGGTATTGTATAAAAAGATAATCCGCTAAATTTCTCGCCAAATGAAATATATCCTAATGAACCTGTAAAAGCCAAATTAGGGTTTAAACGGTAAGTAAAAACACCTGTAATACCAAATCCAGTACCATAAGCATCACCGAAATCACCTGTTGGTAAATTTAATGATTATTCACCTCCTAAGGTAATTTGTTGTGCTGAAGTGTTATTTGGTAATGTTAAAAAAGCAAATAAAGAAACAACTAATAAGTATTTTAAGTGTTTCATAAGAACTCCCTGAAATGTTAAAAATTAATATAACTTACAAATATAATAATAAATTTATTACAAAAATTATTTTTTATCAATATTGGCTAATTTTTCTTTTAGTTCATCTAATTTTTCGAATGTTACAAGATTTACATTATCCATAAATGGCTTTAATATATCTATTGGAACGGGAAATACAATTGTAGAATTTTTTTCTGTTGCTATATCAGCTAATGTTTGCAAAAATCGCAATTGTATAGCAACGGGGAATTTCATTATCTGCTCTGCAGCTTCTGATAATTTCATAGATGCTTGGAATTCTCCATCGGCATTTATAATTTTAGCACGACGTTCACGCTCTGCCTGGGCTTGTTTTGCCATTGCTCTTTGCATTTCTAATGGTAAATCTATTTGTTTTACTTCAACTGAAGCTACTTTTATTCCCCAAGGTTCGGTATGATCGTCAATAATTTGCTGAAGTCTAATATTGATTTTTTCTCTTTCTGATAGAATTTCATCCAAATCTGATTGACCTAAGATACTTCTTAATGTTGTTTGAGCAATTTGATTAGTAGCATACAGAAAATTTTCTACACTTACTACAGCTTTATCGGGATAAATTACTCTAAAATACAGTACGGCATTTACTTTGATTGATACGTTATCCTTTGTTATTACATCTTGGGGTTCTATGTCCATTGTGATTGTTCTTAGACTTACTTTTACCATTCTATCTATAAATGGCAATAATATTATTAACCCTGGTCCTTTGTATCCTATTAACCTACCTAAACGGAAGATTACTGCTCTTTCGTATTCTCTGATTACTTTTACTGATGAAGTTATTATAAATAAAGTGATTACTATAAGAAAAATTAGAATTTCCATTAGAGTCTCCAATAAATTTGATTTATAAAATTAACTAAATTATTTTAATTTACAAAGCAATATTTACTTTTGTATATTAAATTAACGGAAAATTAAAAAATGATTGAATTCGAAAACTGGGGTTTAATAGATTATAAAATTGCTTGGAACAAGCAGAAGGAAATTTATAATAAATTGTTTAATAATAAAGACTTAAAAGGCGTTTTTGTGGTATGCCAGCACCCTACTGTAATTACTTTAGGTAGAAACAGTAAAATCAGCAATATACTCTTCAAACCCGAATTTTTAGAACAGATGGGCGTCAAAATATACGAAATAGAGCGTGGTGGTGATGTTACTCTTCATAATCCTGGACAAATAGTGGGCTATCCAATTTTCAATCTTACTCACTTTAAGCAAGATTTACATTGGTTCTTACGAGAGATAGAGCAATCTCTAATAGATTTAATTGCAAAATATAATATTATTGGCTCTCGTGTAGAAGGTCTAACAGGTGTATGGATAGATGGTAAAAGAAAAATTGCTGCTATCGGTCTGCATTGCTCTCGATGGATTACCAGTCACGGATTTGCTCTAAATGTTAGTAATAACCTTTTAGAATTTTCATATATTGTGCCTTGCGGGATAACGGATAAAGAAGTTACTTCTATTAGTAAAGAATTAGGTAAAGAAATTGATATTGAAACTGTAATTAATGATTGTAAAGAAATATTTTTAGAAAAATTTAAATAATTTAAAAAAAATATTTTGATATTATGATTTTAAAGTTTATTTTTGTAGTCCCAAGTAAATTGGGTAGTAAGCGAAAGTAGCTCAGTTGGTAGAGCATAACCTTGCCAAGGTTAGGGTCGCGAGTTCGAGTCTCGTCTTTCGCTCGACAGTTCTAAACTGTCGCTTCCTCTTTATGCTGCATGCCTTGCTAGCACTCCCCCCGTTAGCAAGGTATTTTTTTTTAAATTAATTAAATAAAAAATTATTATATTCGTATAAGTTTACGTAAAACATTTTGGTATTATTATTGTCATAAATTTACTATTGTTAAAATATATATTTAATTAGAATATCTCTAAAGTGAGCAAAATATGACAATAATAATACATAGACTTTTTATATTAGTATTATTGCTAATATCTTTACAACATTTACACGCTAATAATAATGTTTCTATAATCAATTCTAATTATAATAATCTTAAAATTTTATATAATAACGAAAAAATATCCTTTAAGCCAATAAAAATTGACGATTATAATTACTTTAAGCCTATCGAATTTAAGTACTTAGAAAGCAATATTAATCAACCTTTTATAATTTCTGATAAATTAAATATTAATATCCCCACACCCGATGGTTTTTATTACAATTTTAAAGTATTAGAAACAGAAATTATTGAAAATTTTGATTTAGCTCCTACACCTAAAGTTGAATTTTCCAAAAATGGAAGCACTGAAATTTATAATTTAACTAATGAATATTACAATATATTTGAGAATAAAATTGTAGATATTGATTACAAAGGTATTGCAGGTAATAAATATGTAGCAGAAATTACAATTTTGCCTTATATATATAGCTCAATCGAAAGAAAACTTACTATATTTAAAAAAGTAGAGATTGATATTCATTTTTCTAAAAATTACTATCCAAATAATTCTAAAGATAATTTTAATTACGCTAATGCCATAAATTTCTTAGAAACTAAAAATTGGGGAATTAAAGAATTTACCGCACAAAATAATAATCCATCTCTACTTAATAACGAAATAAAAATGAGCCAATTATCAAACGGGAATTGGATTAAAATTGATATTCCACAAACAGGAATTTATAAAATAGATGCTAAAGATATTGAAAATTTAGGTTATAAAGTTTCCCAAAATGATATTAAAACAATCAAAATTTTTGGTATTGGTGGTAAAAATCTTAGCGAAAATGTTTCTGATGCATTAGAAAATAATTTAAAAGAACAAGAAATTATTGTTAATACTAACACTGATGGTTCTTTAGGTAATATTATTTTTTACGCTTCGGGACCGATGATGTTCGAAAAAGTAGGTAATAGAATACGGAGAAAAATAAATTACTATAATAATACTATCAGCTATCTACTTACCTGGGGTGGTACGGATGGTAAACGAGCAGAAGCAAAAGATATTCCTACGGGGAATGTAGTTAATTATCCTAAGTATTATACCGAACGTTTTGTATTCGAAGAAGATTTAGTAAATCCTTATTCTCCTGGAGCGGGACGCGATTGGTTTGGTAGATCATTTTTTAATATTCCATTTAATCCTATAATGCTACATAATTTAGATAGAAATGGCACAATAGAATATTTCTTTTCGCTGGCGCATCATTCTTATAATTTAAAAGCAAATTATCAAAACTTTGGAACATTTAAAATTTACGAAAACAATCAATATATTGGCGAAGTTAGATTATCACCGGATAGCGAATACAAGTCTGCAACACGTCAATTTAAAGAAATAAAAATTCCCGCAAGTAGCATAGCCTCAGACAATCGTTCTATATTAAAATTAGAATATTCTAATCCGAATGATTTATCTGCTACTCCATATTTTGATTATTTCGAAATCCATTATCCACGTAGTTTAGTAGCTATTAATAATACAATTAATCTAATTCCCGATTTTGATTTATCAGGTATTACACAGTATAATTTTAATGGATTTACAGGGCAAGTTTATGGTTTCGATGTTACAGATGATTCAAATCCACGTTTAATTAAGAATAATTCTTCTACAGGTGGTATGTTTGTATTAATAGATGAGCTAAAGCAAAATGAATTCAAAAACTATTTTATTTCTTCTAATTTATTAAAACCTAACCTATCTAAAACCGAAGTTGCTAATCTCAGAGATATAGACGAACCATCACAAGTTGTAGTTATTACACACAAAGACCTTGTAGGAAGTGCTGTAAAGTATATGGATTATCGCAAGTCTCAAGGTTATTCGGTATCATTATTTAGGACAGACCATATTTACAATGAATTTGCAGCAGGTAATCAAGATGTAGCCGCAATACGTAATTTCCTT
>Ga0308419_1000599_pt1 | contig 25659 bp, 34 predicted proteins | sample HotsprSampleMS50_FD_203674 | JGI IMG/M metagenome (GOLD analysis project Ga0308419, IMG submission 203674) | Hot spring phototrophic mat microbial communities from Mushroom Spring, Yellowstone National Park, Wyoming, United States - 20090730_MS50 ... | reverse complement strand
ATGATCGTCGACGAGATGCGCGACTACACACAGGAGATGCGTGATGAACTCCTTTGACCGCTTCTATCGTCTGCGCTTCAACAGCGCAGACGTGCGATATGACTATCCGTGGATGCCGGACATTCCGCCGTATGCGACGCCGATCTTCATTCACTCGAACCTGTATTCATGCGCCCTTGATGTCGCCAACGGCTCGATTGTCGATGTCAACCGCAATGTTGTTCTTACGATGTCGATGTCTCTAGACGCGAAAAGGTCGTATCCGAAGATCGTGGGACGTCTTTTCGGCGCGCCGTTCGACATCGATGCCTTTCGGCGCGACATCGACGCGATGGCGATCGACATTCTTCGGACGTTCATCGATCTGAGGGGATGTCGTTTCGAGGCTGTCCCCCATCGTCGGTCGCAGGCGTTCGGTCCGGCCGACATTCTCGTGACGAACGAGGATGGCGATCAGGCGCTATTGACGTTTTTCAAGCGCGGCGTATGGCAATCGGTTCGCTATCTGTCGCCGACGCTCATTCTCGATCCGTTCGGCGCGATCGATCCGGCGACGGCGGCATCGCTGATCCGGTTCTACCCGCCGTATATGGAGGACGCAGAATGAAATCGATAATCGATGTGTACCGCGACTATTTCGGAAACGTGTCGATTCTGTTCGACGGCGTTTCGTACCGGATGAGCGCGCAGTTGCCGTATGTGGTTCCGAGCATAGTGTATGCGCCGGTCGACAACCCGTTCAATGTCGGCTACATTCGCATCGACACGGGCGAAATCTGCTCGTCCGTCACCGGCGCGCCGGTCGCCTGTCTTTTCGACGCCGATATAAAAGCGGCATCGGAAATGGCGTCGAAGGTGATGGGACGCGCGATCGACCTGGGGCGGCTGCTGGCCGACCTCGACGCCTGCGCGCTGGATGTGCTGCGCGACACGGTCGATACGAAGCCGTTCGATTTGAGATCGATGGCGAAGCGCGTAAACCTGCTCGGCCCGGCATCGGTCGAAGTTCGATGGGCGAGAGGAGAGCCGCCGAAGCGCTTCCGTCCGCCGACTATCGAGTTTCGCGGACCGTCGGTCTGGGTCGTCGCCGCAACGCTGACGACGTCGCGCATGCTGCTCGACCCGTTCGGGGCTATTTCGCGGGATACGGCTCGCGACATCATTATCGGCATCGGCCAGGCGTAGGCGAAAAGGAGCGGAATATGGACAGAGAATCGCCGAAGCGATGGTATCAGCACTGCGTTGAAACCGTGTACGAAGATTTGGTCGAATCGATCGTCGTCGAATCGCTTTCCGAGCTATCGAGGATTGTCGAAACGTTTTATGAAACGGCGCTGCGCCAGGCAATCGACGCACTCGGCGACGAAAACGTCATCGACGGCGTCGTTGTCGAGGCGTATGCGCACACCCCGACGGCGCAGCGCCTCCGGTCGGCGCTGTCCATGCGCGCTGCGCTCGACAACGCCGACATTCCCGATGTCGGCGCGCTGTATCGGGCGTTCGTCGTTGTTTCCGGCATCGTTTCCGAAGCGGCCGACATGGTCGTAACCGGCGATACATCTGAGGACGCCCTGGCGCGGTTTCGACGGCGAATGCTGGATCGCGGCATCGATGCGCTGAAAGCGGCGATCGCCGATGCGCTGCACGACGAGTCGCTGGCGCGGTCGATAACCGCGTTTACGGCGATTCACGCCGTCTATGACGGCATAAGCATTTTGATCGACGATCTTTGCGCCACGATTCGCATGAAAAGAGAGTCAGACGGAGAACAGGAATGACTTCAGCCCCCTTTTCAATTGCCGACCTCAATGCAATCGCCGGACAGGCGTCATTTCAGTCGGTCATCGACGTTGCGCGTCGATTCGGACTTTCGGCGGTCGGAGGCAGATCGTCGTCGGCGCTGACCGACCTGCTCGACGGCGTCTACTCGATCATCGGTCCCGGCTTCGACCCCGAGCGCCGGTACGTCACGCTGGTCGCCTATCCCGACCTGGGCGATCCATATCCGGCGTATACGTATCGCGACCCGTCTCATCCGACGGAAATCCAGGTCGTCGACGTCCGTCGCATTCGAGAGAACGACCCGGACGACGAGCCGTTCGGCCGATGGCGCGTCGCTCGAGCTCCGGCGTTTGAAGCGACGGCTATCGCGTACCCGCTGTCGGCCGTCAACGGGGAGTATATGTTCAACCGACATCTGTCGCCGGACGTCGAGTTGACGTTGATCAACCCGAAAGACGGACTGCTGCCGCTGGCTCTTGCACCGGGCGAGCAGTGGATGGTTGCAATCGGATGTTCGTTGTACGACTGGACGTATGCGCAGGAGAACATCGCCGATCTGCGACATTCCGACGTTATCGCCGCCGAACGCGAGTTCTTCAACGGCCGTCGGATCGGCTGGCGCATGATATTCGACGAACCGGTCAACGCCGCGCCGGGCAGGGACGATCGGCTGGCGAAATTGATCCGGGGCGACATCGTCGGCGATCGTCCGCCGACGCCGGACGAGGTGATGCGCGTCGTCGCTGCGACCGGTCGGATGCCGAGGATCGCGCTCGCCGTTTTCCCCGAAGCTGTGCAACGATGGGACGATACTCCTCGATAGTCGCCTGCGTTTTGCGTCCGCCATACCCGGCGGACGCAAAACCGATCATACGGTTCTATGTCGATATCGGGCGAAAGAAGCGATCGTCGGATCAGCTGGCGAGGATGTGCGACGCATCGCGCATTCTATGCGCCGAATACGGCGCGAACTACCGGTACCATACGTTCGAGCCGGCAGCGCCGCTCGACATCGACCCTGCGATCCCGATGGCGCACATTACCGATGATAATAACGTCCTGTTTCGACCGTATGCTCGTCCGGTCGAGATCGATGCGCCGCTTGAGTCGTATGCCGTCGTCGATTCGACGACTCGCCGGGTCGCCGTCGTCATCGACGCCGTTCCGGTCCAGACGGCCGGATTTGCAATCGGAAAAATGGCGCGGAAGGCGAAACTCGTCGATGGACGGGATTCGGTCGGGTTTCCGGTCTATCTCTGGGCCGGACTTCGCTGGCCGACAGACCGATCGGCAATTCCGCGCATCCACATCGACGAAGCGCTCGTGCGGGCGAACATCGATATGGCTCGCCTGCTGGAGGGATCATGCTGACGTTCATTCCGTTGGGCAGCCCGATTGTTCCGATAGCCTGCGTCGGTCTCGACGTCATCGTCGCGTCGTTCTTCTTCGACAGGAAGGGAGTTCGCCTTTGCCTTCCGATTGCGTATCAACGCGAAGCGATCGAGGCGCTGGCCGGAGCGTTGGGGTATGACGAAAACGATGTTCGACTCATGGCGTTCGACGAGGAGCCGATCGACGATCACATCATCCGACGCATCGTCGACATCGGCAAAGCGCGACCGCCGTCGGAGCGCGCTTTGACGGCGAGAATGCTGGAACCCGGAACGGTGTACGTCCATTCCGACAGTATCGGAACGCTGGTCATCGATCCGAAGAGCGACCGGCTGACCCTGTCGTTAGAGAAGCGCAGCGTCGATATCGCCGTGTCGGAAAGCATGCCTCGCTATATGGCATTGTATCGAACGATGCTGCATATGGCGTCGTCCGTCTTCGATCCGTCCAGTCTGCTTCTGACATCGAAGCAAATCGACGACTGGATCGACGAGCGCACCCGACGTTCGATGTTTTCGTATGAGTACTTTATCCCGGGAGGAAACGCATGACTATTCTTTTCGCCGTCACCCATCCTCCATCGATCCGTCCGTTCCCGGATCGCATCGTCGCATTTCCGATCACGAATCGGGATGCCGAAGTTCCGTGGATGGCGTTCGACGCCGACGGACAGGTCGCATTCCAGAGCGCAGCCGAGAAGTCGCATGCGCTGCATTGCATGCGCAGCGTCGGGCTCGACGACGTCGCCGACGACATCGAAACGGCATCTTGCCTGTCGGAGCGGTCGGTGCGGCGCGTCATCGACTATTCCCGCTCCGATCCCGCCCGGCGATGGTGCGAAATGCTGCGCGAGCGGCTTCCGGTCGTCATCGACGCCGGCATCGTCGACGTTTTTCTCGGCGTAGAGGGGACGATCAATGTATCCGACAGAGAACAGAAGGCGAATATCGGCGTATCGCCGTTCCACATCGCATTTCGCCATCGCATCGATATCGTGCGTAATGCGGTGCGCGTGTTCGAGATGATCCTCGCAGGCGATGTCGTCAACCCGTATCGCGCTCTCTACGACCGCACGGCGCTCGACGTCGCATATCGCTCGATCATCTCCCGGAGTTGGGCGAATCTCGACTGGATATCGAGGATATAATGCTTTTTCCTTATCGAGTCGGAACGAAGCGGCAGCAGGTGAACGCATTGCTTCACCTGCTGCCGATCGCGTTCGGTCGCTACATCGAGCCGATGTGCGGCAACGCCGATCTGTTCTGGGCGCTGCGACTGTCGGGCGTTTGCGGTGATGCGCTGCTGGCCGACATCGACCCGCTCATCGTCGCCGCCTATATCGGCGTGCGGGACGCGCCGCACGATGTCGTCGCCGCGCTCGAGTCGATGGAACGGACGCACGAAGCGTTTCGGCGCTACCAGAAGGAAACGCCGGAGATGCCGCACGGCGAAGCGGCCCGGGCGATCTACCTGGGCGCGCTGTCGTTCAACGGCACCTGGCGGTTCAACCGGCGCGGGCATTTCTCGTCGTCGTACAATCACCGGCCGGAGCGGGTGCCGAAAGCGGAGACGATCCTGCGAGCTTCAAGTTTCCTTCAGGGCATCGACGTGCGGTGCTGCGACTACGAAGAGGCGACGTCGCATGCGCAGAAGAACGACCTCGTGTACTTCGATCCGCCGTACTACGGCGGCAGTCGCATGTACCGCGACCGGTTCGACCACGAGCGATTGAGGCGCGTGGCGGACGATCTTCATCGGCGAGGGGTGTACGTCATGGTCTCGTATCGGGCGCATCCGCACATCGACGCGCTGTACGAAGGATGGAATCGGATCGTCGTTCCGGTGCGCCAGAATGCGCCGGGCGACTCGCGCCTGCGCGGCTACGTTCAAGACGTGGCGTACCTGAGTTACGACACCGTCGCGCATTCGTTGCTCGATATCGTTTCTCTGTCCAGAGAAACGGGAGTTTCTTGACACGACTCGTACAATAGACCTATGAAGCGTTCGATTGCCATCGATCTGCCCGACGGCGAAACCGGCGACCTGCAACGTCGCACGTGCGATCTGTCGATCCTGACCGACGACCTGCGCGGACATCTGTTGCGCATGCCGCGACCGGGCGAGCGACGGCGTTCCGTCGAGACGATCCTGCTCGGAACGTCCGATATGCCGGATGTCGTCGTTGTATCGACGTATGCGGCGCAGGGCGACGACGTACTGATGCGTCCGGCGAGCATCGACGATCTGACGGCTGACGAGCGTCGGGCGCTCGACGACTGCGACCGGGACGTCCGGGCGCTGATCGTCCTGCTCGACGGCGACCGGCTGCGGTTTCGACAGGCGATGGCGGCGTTCGAGGACGCTGCCGTTGCCGCGTTGCGGGCGTGGAACGGCGGAAGCGTTCCGATCTGGCTCGCCTACCGGCGGTTCGGATCGGAGCGATTCCAGTCTGAGGCGGACGCCTTCGCCGAACGGTACTGCGCCGTCGTCGGAGAGGCGCTCTTCGAGGATGTCGAATCGATTCCGCGAACGTCCTTGTTTTCCCCGGCTCACCCGACGGCGCAACGCATTGCGGCGCGCTTCGAGAGCCGGATTGTCAGGGAGTCGACCGGCGCAATCCATGGTCGATGGAGCGACGAACGCGGACGGCGCATGCACTGGACGACACTGGCGGACGGTTCGAGTTCCGCCGAGGTGTTGTTCGGCAGCGCACGCCTTGCATATATCGAGGTGGATCGGGGAGGGAAAGTCCGACTGTCGCCAAAACGTTCCGAAATCGATCCGTTCGTCATCGACCTGGTCGAAGCCTTTATCGAGGAAGCCGTCGGCGACGACTACGGTCCGCTATTTCGAGGAGCGATATGAGTCGAACCCGCATTGCGCTGGCATTGCATGCGATTCCGTTTTTCTCCGCAACGGCATGGTCGCTCTACGCCGGATACGCCTTCTGGTCGGAAGCCATCGGCGATCCGGCGGTGACGATTATCCTGATGCTGATGATCGACATTACGGCGATCATCGGCTACCTCGTTCATCTGTTCGGCTACGACGTCGCACTGGCGCGCATTCGACATGCGCTGCCGCTGGTGAACTCGTTCGGGGCGATGCACTGGGTGCATGATCGCGCTTCGCGTTCGTTTCTGGGCGACGGCGGAGCGTGGGTCGTGGCGATCCTGGTCGTCGCAGCGAACGCGACGGTGATGTACGTCGTTATGAGCAGTTTCGACCGGCTCTGGTTCGGGATCGATGAATACGAGCGCATGCAGCGCATGAAGCGAATCGATGCGCTGCGTGAAGGACTCACGGCGATGAACGCCGAAGTCGGCGCATTCATTGCAACGATCAGCGACGTCCAGAACGTGACATCGCAGGTGCGCATTGCGCTTCCCGAGCCGGTGCGGTGCATGCGATGCGGAGCCGAGCTGGTCGTTCAGCCGGGGAAGAACCCGGAAATGGCGCGGCGGGCGTCTGCGAGATTCGGGTGTCCGAAATGCGTCGTCGATCCGGCGGGTGTCAATTCTTCTTCAGGAGAATCCGTATGATATTTCTCCCTCTCAATGTCGTCCTCGACATTGTTCGACCGGAGCTGACTGCGCAGCAGCGACGGGCGGCGAGGCGGACGCTGCGCAAAATTGCGGCGATTCGCGTGATCGTCATCAACGATTCCGCTCGCGTGCAGCTTGCGCCGTACATCGACAAGACGCTGACGACCGTCGAAGAAGATGTCGCGTTGAGCATCGAAGATATTCTGAAGCGCAACGTCGACCGGCTGGTCGAGGCAATCGACGCCGTCGAAAAGAGGGAAGGCGTATGACGTATGCGCTGCGCACTCTATTGGATCGCATGCGCGACCTTGACGATGCAGATCGATACGCCGTCATCGCCGTTGCAGCCGACGTCATCGACGAAAGCGTTGCCGCCATCGAACGAAGCGTTGCAGCCATCGAGACATATCTATTGAAGGAGGACAGCAATGGAGACAATCATTATTCCGACGTCTGAGCAGATTGCCCAGACGTTGCGCGACTTCGGAGCGACTCCGACGCCTGAGCCGGAAGGAGCCATCTGGACGGTGACGACTCGTGAAGGGACGATCCGTTTCGTCGTGCTCGACCGCCTGATGCGGCGAATCATCGACATGTTCGAGGATGCCGATCCCGACCGGTGCAACGATCTGGTCGATGCGATGATCCGGTTTGTCGAAGGAGAATCGCAGTGATCGTCGTCGATAGAAGCGCGGACGCGATCCGCCCGAAGATCAACGGCGTTTCCCTGAAGTCGATTGCGGTGCGAAACGTTTCCGATTCCGTCGATGCATCGCAGGCGCTCGTCGTCGAGCTGGTGCGTCTGGGATCGTCGTTGCCGCAACGTCTGGCGCGTGAAGGCGCGCACGACGACGATGTCCGGGCGATGCTGCGTTTTCTCTACGATGCCCGCCTTGCCGAACGTCCTGTCGTCATTGCATACCGGTTTCGGGATGCGATGGCATGCAATTTCGCCATCGGATGCGACATTGACGCGCAGACGCCGTATAGCGTCGTGTATCCCGACGAAACGCCGGTCGTGTTTTACGACTCGCGGACGCCGGTGCATTGCGGCGGCGACGTTGCGTTTGAGACCATCGCATACTCCGTTTTCCCTCTTGTCGATCCCGAAACGGCGGACGCGCTCTACGTATCGGAGCGAACCGATCGATTCGTCTTCGGTCGCCAGTCCGAATGGTGCGACGTCGCCGTGCATCTCCCGCCTGCAACGAGCATGACGATCGTTCCGTCCTGCATCGATGTGCGTCACGTCGACATCGAGCGCAGCCCGCATTCGCTCGTCGTGCGCAACCGGACGAGCGGCGAAACGGTCGATGTTGCGTTGCGCGTCGCCGAAGGCGACATTGCGTTCCTGCGCGAGTTCGATGCGCAGTGGCTCGATCTGCACCATCCGCCGTCGCTGAAGCGCGGCGAATGGGCGTACTCGATCGAGCGCGGCGTTTTCATTTCTGTCGGCGATCCGATGCGATTTCCGGGAACGACGCCGAACATCGTTCGCAGCCGCATGCGGCGCGCCGTTCATCGCGCCAATGAAGGTATCGAAGAACTCGCCATCTGGCCGCTTCTGTCGGCGGATGAGACGAAGTTCGCCGAAATCGCTCGAATCGATGGAGTCTGGCAGGCGCTGTCGCCGGTCGGCGAGGACAACGACAGAGGCGAAACCGTGCATCTTCCGATGACGACCGATATCGTCTGTTTCGCGCTTGAACTCGAATCTCGCAGATGCGTTGCGGTTCGACCGCCGATCATAACGGAGATGAATATCCTCATCTCCGCGACGACGGGCGACGGAAGCGAAGTAACCTTTCTTATCCCTGTAGATGACGGGAGGTTCACGTGGTAAACATACGAAAAATCATCACGCACGGCGACGCATTTCATCTTCCCGACGTTGCATCGGTCGTCGTTGCGGCGAAGGTTTTCCCGAAGGCGACGATCATACGAACAAATAGCGCAGACGACCTCGAAATGGCGTTCAAAACCGCATACGAATGCCTGTTTATCGAAACGGGATACGACCTCGATCGTCCGTTCGTCGCCAGACTGAACGAGATACCGTACTCAACGTTCGGCCACATCTGGGATGACTACGGCATCGACTTCGTAAAGGCGGTTCTTGAAGAACATTCGTTTCCGAACATCACGCCGGCGTTCGCATTTCGCATTGCACGCGCCATCGAGAAGCGCTGGACGTATGCCATCGACGTCGAAGCGACGGCGATGCCGTCGTTCGAGCAATTCCCGAACGTCGCCCCGCTGACGCTGCGATACGTCATCGAATCGATGAATCCGGCAGTCGAATCCGATGACGGCAATGATGCCGCATTTCGCGAGGCGATGCGCGTTTTCCGCGACGTGCTGACGGCCGACATCCTGCGCCATGCGCAGATGTTCCGCATCGGAGACGTCGTCGATCGCGCCATCGACAACTGGAGCGGCGACCCCATCGACCCCGTCGTGTTTGACGAAAACGTCAACTTCTGGCGCGAGCAGGTTTGCGCACTCGATGCGCTGTTCGTCGTCATGCCGTGGTTCGAGGAGAAGTGGCAGGCGCTGCCCGTCCAGGAACGTCCCGATACCTGGCGGGTGCGGGCGAAAGCGCCGAAAGAGTGGCACGGACTCGAAGCCGAAAAGTTCGCACAGGCGACAGGCGTCGCAGACGCCTTCTCGTGCCATTATCAGGGGTATGCGTTTTCGGCGAAGTCCGCAAGCGGCGCGATTGCGCTGGCGCGTCTCGCAGCGAAGGCGCACCTCGAAGCGAAAGCGGCGGAAGCGGCGAACGACGTGTAATTCTCTGGACAGAGAAAAGCGATGTTTCGCATTATTACGCATCCATCAGAGGATCGACAATGATCATGGGTCCGGCATCGGTTTTTGCATTCGTCATCGGATATGCAATCGGAAATCGATTCGCGCATTCATCGCATTCGATCGGGTCGCTGCTCGTCCATTGCAGTGCGACATTCGCTTCGGCGTTCGTTGCGGCGGCATCGGCGCATATATTCGACCCGACCGTTCATTTATACACGGCGATGGTCGTCGCCTTCAGCGTATCCGGCATCGGCATGCTGATCGGCGCAGTCGCGGGCTCGTTGCGCGGGGACGGGGGATAGGAACATGTCGAAACGATTCCATTACGGCTTTGCGATGACGGCCAGGAGTGCGCTGGCGACATTATCGGTTATTCTGCTGGCGATATCGATGGTCTACTGGTGGGGCATCCAGTCGAAATTGACCGATGACGTGATTGTTGCGCTGGCGTTTACGGCGATCGTCACGTTCGTGCCGCCGATTCTGGTGTCGTTCGTCATTCCGTCGTCGCCGGCCGCAATGCTGCTGCAACGACTGAACCTGCGCACGGCATCGTTTCCGGTCATCGTCGTCGCAGCCGGCTATATGCTCTGGTATATGTTCGATTTGCAGTGGGCGTGGTGGGCCGCGCAGCCGGTGACGAGCGCGTCGGACCTCGTTTTTCCCCAGGTCGTCATCGGCATGATCGGGTTCGTGCTGGTGCCTGCGCTGTTGTGGGCTCCCGTGTCGTCGGAGGAGCTGGCGGCGTACATGCGCCAGCGCCAGATGGTCGATGAATACGAAGAATACGCGAAAGCGAGAATGCTGACCCTCAAAGCGCAACTCGCCCGCGCCCATCTGCTTGCCGGCAAGAGCATCGCCCAGATGACTCCCGACGAACGGAGCGAGTTCGCTGCGCTGTTGCGGGGCATCCAGGAGGGGATCGAGCATTCGACGTCGGAAATCAAGAGCGCAGTCGACGCGCTCTATCGGACGCACGAGACGTTCGAGCAGATCGGAACCGCCCCCGATCCGATCGTGCGCACGACATCGATGTTCCGACGCGAACTGCTCGACGTCATCGACGACGAAGACGACGGAGACGACGATATCCGCCGGCGGCGACTACGTCGCAGGCGCTGAGTCGTCCGGCGATGTCGCCATACGGCGAACCATGACGAAGAACCGACCAAGCGGAAAGGAGCGCGGGTCGGTTTTTCGACCTTTCGGCAGGGCAATCGCGGCGTGGGTCGTGATCGGCGAGAAGAGCAGGTTCTGCTCGTCGAGCGCGTCGACGGAAAGCCCGAAACGGCGCATCAGGTCGACGCATAGCGTTGCGGTTGCGATGATCTGATCGTCGGGATACGGGTCGCGCCCGTCGTTGCGGTTGACGAGTTCGACGCCGATGGAGAACCGGTTGACGTTCGTTCGACCGCCCCAGGTCGACACTCCGGCGTGCCAGGCGGCGAACATTCCGGGATCGGCAAGTTCGCGGACGATGCCGGTCTTCGATATGACGTAATGCGCGCCGACGCGAGAAGTCGGGTTGCACAGCCAGGCAACCGATCCCGCTTCGCTTCCTGCGGTGGCGTGCAGGACGATGCAGCGCACCGGTTCGATACGCGGCTCAACATTCGGCGTCCGACGGGTTCGGTCGATGACCACGACACTCTCCTTTGCATACGGCGCATTCGACAATGCGGCGCAGTTCCTGCGTGATGACCTCGATGTCGTCGGCGTGGCGCTTCACCGTATCGACAACGGCTGCAAGCCGGCGATAGCGCTGGTCTTGCTGTTCGATACGAAGGTGGAGCGCATTGACGCGGCGTTGCATCAGAGCGATGGTGCGATGGCAATCGTCGCGCTCTTCGGTCAGCGCCAGCGTCTTCGACCTGAGTTCGAGATACCGTTTTGACAGCTCGTTCACCTCTTCGTTCAGCTTATCCGACGTTTCGATGTACGACAGGGTCGATTCGACGGACTGCCGTCCAACGGCGATGTCGACAAAGCGACGCGCCGTTGCAATCGTCCGGCGCACGCCGTGCGTCGCCAGCATTGCCGCCAATAGCGCGACAATGCCGAGCGACGCAAGCGATCCCGCAACGGTGATGATCTCTTTTGCGATGTCGATAATGTTCATTCGCCGTATCGGTCGACGAGAAACCCGTGCGTGACGGTCGCCGAGCTGAATACCGAAGCCGCCGGCAGAATGCAGTACTGCCAGACGTGCTCGAGCATGTCGTAGTTCGTCATCGGCGGCAGGATCGAGCCGGAATAGAGCAGCAGCGCATAGCCTGCGCCTGCGATGATGAGCGATATCAGGAACAGGACGACGCGCTTGATCTTCATCGAAAGCGTATGAAACCGGTCCCCGGCGTAGTACTCGACAAGGAACGACAGCGCAACGCCGATTCCGGCAGGCGTGGTCAGAGAGAGAGCGAAGTCGGCAAGGGTCATGCGACGATTCCTCCTTTTCAGTTCGTCTGACTTCCGGTAGACGGCGGGCTCGGCGATCCGATGGTGTCCTGGTGCAGCACGACGGTCGAGTCGCCGAAGAAATGCCACTTGCGATCCGTCGGAGCGTGCAGGACGACGGTGTATTTTCCGGTTCCGCCATACGGCAGACGCTCGAACGACATATCGCCGACGATGCGCGACAGGCCTGTTTGCGGATGTCGCAGATCGCCGTTGATCGTCCCGTAGATGAACTCGATAAGTTGCGGATCGACCAGCAGGTCGAACGGTTGTCCGGTTGCGGTAAAGCGAACCATTATCGCCTCCTCGACTAAACGTACCGATCTGATTATATGCAACCCGATCCCCGCAGGGCAATGAACGACCGTCGTCGGTGCTCGTCATTTGACACGGCGTGTATCATAGACTCAAACGGAGATCGATTCGTATGATTGTCGTCATCAACACTGCGATCGCCCGCTATTTGAACTATGTTGTCGACAACCCGAGCCTGCGTGAAATCGGCATCGATTCTCTGGACAGAGAATCGCACGGCGACGGTCTCGATCTGTTTTCGGACGAGACGTCCGTCGTTTACGCCGTCGAGCGCAGGACGCCTCGCTCTGCGCCGGGTCGCGGGCGGCTGACGACGATACCCTGCCTGTCGTCGATCGTTGTCAGCGCCGACATCGCCAATCGGTGCTCGATTATTGCGATGCCGTACATTCCGACCGAAGCGAACGCCGACCCGCCGTTTCTATTCTTCCCTGCGGTCGCCGATGAAAACGGATTTTTTCGGCTGGAGGGAAGGCTGAACGGCGCTGTGCAAAAAGGCGTCGTCGTCGGAAAAGCAATCGTCGCGCTGCGTATCGACGCCTACGACGATGCGCATGCCATCGCCGACTCGATCGAGCGATACGTGCGTCGCATGTCGGACTACATTCAGGAGTTGCGCGAGCTGATCGACTGCTGTCGTTCCGTTGCACCTTCCGACAGACAATGAGTCTATCAGGCGATGAATGAATCTATCAAAAAGGCGGAAAATCTGATTGTTTTCTGGAACGGGATGGCCTATCCCGTCCCGTACCCCATCGAAAGCGACGTCGATATTGTCGAAACCGGTTCGTCGGTCGTCATCACGTATCGCACGACGAGTCTTGCGACAACCGTTTTCACATTCGAGAGCGACGTCGAGTCGGACGAGGCGCTGCGTTTACTGACGCGATGGATCGACAAGGAAGGCAAGCCTATGTCGATGTCCGATCTTGCGACGTTGCAGAGTATCGCCGTAGCGTGTCGCTCTACGAAGATCGAACCGACTCCGGTTGTGTACCTGCGACGCGACGGAGAGGTCTGGCGGGTGTCGCGCACGATGCCCGAAGCGATATGGGCGTCCCCCTGGTCGCCGGACGACGCTTCGGCGGATGCCGTCGAACGCGCCGCCGAACGCGACGCCAACGAGCAAGGCGAGTTCGTCGTCCAGGTCGTTTATCGGCATCGCAAAGCATCCGACTGTATCGTAAAAAAGGCGATGGTATGACTCGAGTCTTCTGGATTGCGCTGTTTTCGTGCATTGCGGCATGCGTGCATCCCGTGGCGCATGCCGATGCGATTCCGACCTGCCCGACAACGACAATAACGTTCATCAATCATCGAACCGGGACGGCGCGGGTGTGCGTCGACGCTCCGGCGGAGCTATGGTCGCCGACGCCGGGGTATTTTCTGCGGTCGTTTCCCGAGGCGGGCTGTTTCGTACATCCCCGTCCGGGTTCGCCGGTCGACGTGAACGACCAGATTCGCGTCGGTCACGAGTACGCGCTTGTGTTCGGCTCTGAACGAACCGGATGTCGCGCCCGACCGACGTTCGTTGTTTATCTTCCTGTTCTATTGCGATGACAGCATCTTTCTGCTCTATTCACTGCGCGTCGCTCCTGGCGGCTGCGCATAGCCTGCGCAATGCACGTCGGCATTGCGATATTGTCAGCGCCTTCGTCGATCGCATGTCGTTCGTCATTCGATGCGACAACGTCGATGTCGTCCGGTTTACGCCGCGAGATCGCATCGACGTCGTTCTCGGCGAAAATAGCCGTTTGATCCCGGCGGTTGCGACTCTGTTCGGCGGAATGACTCAGGCAAGAACGGCGTCGATATCGGTGTCGTATGACCGAAAATACATGTCGTCAATCGTTGCGATGTTTGAAGACGACCGGCATCGGTATGTTCATCGCAACGGGCTGCACGTTGCAATGGCGATCTGCGACGATGTCGGGGTCGGACGGAGCGACATCGTTCTGTACGAACGGGGCAACATCGCCATCGCCTTTCGTTCGGCGAAAACGCCCGGTTCGATCGTCGTTGCGTCCTATGTGGCGCCGGGATTCGAGTCGAACCCCGATGTATATCGACGCGCCGTCGACGTGCGCATCGCCATCGAGCGCGCCATGGGAAGCGAACTGGCGCGTCATGCCGACTTCCGCCGTCTTGCGCTTGATCGCTGCCCGTCCTTTGTCGATGCGGAAATCGTCGAAACCCTCGTTTTTCACGACCTCGGTCCGACGATCTATGCGCTGCTGCCGAAGTCGAACATCGCCGACGTCGTTGCGGGAGAGAATATCCAACTCGTTCCGCCGGTCGTCGCCGTCGTCATCGACGGCGATGAGGCGAGTTGGGCGTATGCCGCAGGGTTGGGCGCAAATCTCCCGAACGACGACATTGCAATCGCGCTGATGCCCCGTGACGCCGAACGATGGCGCACGCTCGACGGCGAGCCGATCCTGACGGCGACAACGATCCGTCGGACGGCGGTCGACGGGATGCAGTGCATCATCGCCGAAGCGTCGTTCCTGCCGTTCGTCGAGCTGCGCAACGGACGCACGTTCGGCCTCGGCGTTGCGCCGTTGCAGGGCGTCGGCGCGTGTGCGCTCGCCGACAAAAACGCCTGCGTTCTGGTCGCGCCGTCGCTCGACGATGTCCGTCGCGCATCACCCGAAGATATCGAGCGCGCCGTGGCGCTGGCGCTGGCGAAAAGCCCGGTCGACATCGGCGCGGCGCTGCACGGATATGCGACGTCTATCGATGTCGACCGAATCGTCGGCGCGTTTCGGAATGCGATCGATGTTGATTGACGCACATCAGGAGGATTTCAATGGCCGTTGCTTTTTATGTACTGCCCCACAACAACGCGCTGCCTGAAAGCGTCGTTCCCCCGGACGTCGGACCAGGCGAATGGCGTCCGTCGATCAAGTCGTCGGAATCGGGGTTTGCGTTTCGACTGAACAGCATCGCCGTGAAGAACGCGACGTCTGAAGCCGACGCGTCGAAGCGCTTCCTCGACTGGGTTCGGGAGGCGGGATGGTCGGCAGTCGACGCGCTGCTCGACATGAAGGCGAACCCGTATGACGTCCATACCGTTGCGACATGCGTCGCAGCGCACCTCAACGACTGGAGTCGATCGTTCGGCGTCGTTCAGCGCATTCAAGACCTGTACATCGACGATTACGCCGTCTATACCGATCCGTATAATCCGGTGCAGTTTCGGTTTCTGAGCGAACGCAGGCGCGATGAGATCATCGTGTCGCTCAGAACGCCGGTAATGATGCGCGACCGATGGGACGATGACATCGGTTCGACTCCGTTCTCGTCTCTTGCGCCGGCGTTGTCGAGAACCGATGCCGCAATCTACGTGAAGAGCGGAAGCGACGTCGGAGTTCTGGGCGACTACAGCCCGCCGACCATCGAATGGTTCATCGACGACGCGGTCGAGTCGGGGATGCGCATTTTCAATCACCCGGGGACGGTGACGTTTACGTACCCGGACGATCAGCCCATTATCATTGCATTGCCGGGCGACGACTCTATCATCGGCATCGACGCGGATGACACATTCGCAGGAATCGACACGCTATATCAGGATTCCTGGGAATGGTCGACAGCGCTCCTGAAGCGTTCGATGTTCTACGTTCCGAAGCGCGAAAAGCCGGCGATTGCGCTGTACGACGACATTATCGCCTGGATGCATCGGAGTGTCGGGGTTCGCAGCGACGACTTCGATCGGTCGCTGGAGGCGCTGCGAAAGGCGCTGGTCAATCTGCTCGACATTGAGGTCGATATGGAATGCGACGAAGTGATTGCAAGCAGCGAGCGCTTCTACGACATTCTCGACGATCTGTTGCTCAACGGGTGCGATACCATAACCGTTTTGCGAAGGACCGAACGAGGGCTGCTCGTGCTTGCGTCCGACTCGAGTGCGAGGACCGATCGGCGAAAACTATATTTCGCACTAGGTCGAGGCTGATGACGGATTACGATTTCTATCTATCTATCTATCACAGGAGACGTGCAATGACGACTATCACCTTTCATATCAAGCTTGCATCCGATATGCAGGCCCGTCTGTATGCGATGAAAAGCAGCCGAAACGAGTTCTGGCTTGCGCAGATCGACGAGCGCCATCTCACGTCAGTCGAGCGCGAGCATCTTCTGCGTATGGCCCCGGCCGGATGCCCGAAGGCGCTCGAGTGGAACTTCCCCTATGACCCTGTCGGAAATGTGTATACGACAGCGTACTTCCCCGACGCGGCGTATGCTCGTCTTACTCGAAGCTTCTACGAAGTCAGCATGCGCAGCGACCCCGAAATCGCCCGCCTTATCATCGACGACGCCGATCCGTTGACGATCATTCACGCGGCGATTGCCGACGATCGCGCCCGATTTCTTCGAGCGCGTGCGGAACTCGAACGGCGTCTGCACGACGACATCATCCTGTTTCTGAACAACGCCCGCGCCCGAATCGAGGAGCTGGCCAGGCTCGGCGCGGATGCGCTGACGGAAAACGAGATCGAACGCGGACATCGACCGCAGAAGCCCGGATGGTACGACGCTATCGTCAACGAACGCATATTCGGACAGGCGATCGGCAACGACGTTGCGGATGCGTGGAGCGAACTTATCGATCGTTTCGATGCCGCACGCGCAGAGGCTCGCGCCCGTCGGGAAGAGGCGAAGCGCGAAGCGGAAGCCCGCGCCCGCGATGCCGAACGACGCAACCTCGAAGAGGCGCGAGCCTGGATCGAGAATTTCGGCAGCGACAGGCTGAAGACCCTTGTCGAACGCGATCTTCCGTTCTGGCGCGAGTACGTTTCCGAGCGCGTCCGGGTCGAATATCCCGAGTTCGAGCCGGTCACGACCGGTCGCAAGACGTGGCGCAATCCCCAGGCGGATGACATTCCGCCGACGAACGAACAAATCGACCTTGCGGATCGGTACAACGCAAGGATCGTTATGGTTACGATCAACCCGTACGGATATTCCCGCATCGAGCCTCGCGTCGTCATTCCCGAGGCGTTCGGCGGCATCGACCTTATCGAGCGCGACAGGGACGGAGGCGAATCATGATCGACTCATATCTTGTGACCTGCTATCGCGGCGACTTCGACGCCGATCTCGACAGGTCGCCTGCGATTTTCACCGATATCGGATGGGTGACGCTCGACAGCATCGCTGTGAACGTCGACGCTCCGCGCAGCGTTCTCAGCCAGGAGTTCGACTCCTGGCTGAGACGCGAAACGTGGCGGGCCATCGACCATCTGGTTCGCATATCGGCATCGCCTGCCGATATCTGGATGTGCATCGAACACGTCATCCGACGGAGTTACGCGCCGTGGCGTCCCTACGCCATCGCCTATGCGATCGACGATATCGACCTGTCGCACGGCGTTGCGCCGAAGCGCTCCCCGTTCAACGCCTTCGATCGCGCCGACGTCGTATTCCTCGACGACGGCGCAGACGATCGCATCGTCGTCGGCATATGGACGTCGACATCTATCGTCGTTCCCGGCGCGAAGGACGAGTACACGCTGTTCTTCGCGCTTCTGCCTGCGCTTCAGGCGACGCCCGGCGTCGATCCGGTGCGTTTCTGCCTCGACAGTCGTCTAAGTAACGTCATTCGCTATGATGACTTCGGCGTTCCCGAAATCAGCGGATCAAAAGTCGTAGAGCGAATCGAATGGTTCGCATCGGACGCGACGAACTGCAACGGCATCTGGATTACTCGCCGTCCCGGTCGAATAAGGCTTACGACCGGCGACGGACGGCGTCTCGATCTGATGCTGAACGGCAACCGTCCGCTGTTCGCGCCGAACCTCATCGTTTCCGAAGTTCTCGCGCCGGAGGCGACGATCACTCCCGACAGCGCGGACGGCGCGCTGCTGTATCTTCCGGTCGGCGCGAACGCGACAACCGCAATGCGCGAAGCCGTCGCAAGATGGGTCCGGCATGCGGCGTCGCTTGCGGAATGGCGTCACGACGTCGAGGAAGGCATCAACGTCGCCGGAGATGTCTGCGAGATATTGACGACCGAGATCGAGCATCGGATTGCCTCTTTCTATAAGGAGTAGCGCATGTCATCATCATTCGTATTCTGGAACGGAAGGAACGACGTTCCATTTCTGTTCGTCGACCCGTGCGGCGTCGAAAAACATATGCGCATCATTGCGCCGTTCGACGCATCGTATCTGCACGGCGCGTACACGACGACCGTCGGCGATGTTCGCATATCGTATCAGGACTTCCGGCAAAACGTCGACGCGATCATCGAACGCGAAGGCTCGGTCCACAGTCTGTTGCGATCGATGTACGCCGAAGGCGCAAGCGCCCGCGACATTGCGATATTCGCCGACGACCTTCGTCGCAGCGACGTCGCCGTCGCTCAGCCGCTGTCGGACGTCGACATCGAGGTCGTCAACGGAACCGAGTGCGTGCGATTTTCCTCCAACCCGGGACTGAAGGTCTGGCTTGGACGCTGCGCTCTCGTTTTCGGAGACGGAGTCGATGATGATGCCGTTGACGCCTGCATTATCGCCCGCGCCCCGCACGACTTGATTCGGGTGACGCTGCCCGACGGCGGCGAGCGACGCCTTCCGATCGGACGACGCATTGTGTCGGCGTTGATTGCGTCGCTGCGCGCCGTCGATTCGGACGCGCTGCGACGCATCGCCATCGCCGGTCCGATGCGCGTCGACGCGATTCCCGAAGCGTTGCGCGCTTCGGTCGAACTTCGGATACAAGGGGCATACGATATATCGACAGTTCGACCGGCGATGGGGCCGTACCGTCGAATTGCAACGGGACTCTTTCCCGTTTCCAGATCGATGATCGAAGCGTTTCCGCCCGAAAGCGACAACGTCCAGGAAACGCCGGTCGAAGGCCCTGTGGCGCTCAATCCCGTGTCCGTATCGATGTATGCGTCGATCGTCGTCGTCCGGCATGCGACCGGCGAAACGGTGATCGAAGTTCCCGTAATGGTCGATATGGCGCTGCCGACCTACGACATGTCGCCATCGCGTCGCTCTTCGCAACTGCCGTCGCTCGACGATGTCGAATATCGATTCCGAAAACAGTCGAACCCGGTTGTCGATTTCGTATTCATTCTGTCGCACGACGCGGATCGCATACGAAGATTTATGAGTCTGACGCCATCGCAACAGGTTCTCGAGCTGGCAAACATATTTCGACGCGACATTCGCAATTTAGCCGAGGCGACAACGCATGGGTCGAAAGCGGAACGGCATCTGACAGGCGAAACGGTCTATATGCACTTCCCGCTTGCGTTGTACGCAATTTCGCATTGGACGGTCGACGACGACGTGTCGCTTGCCGATGTTGAAGCCGCGCTGCGTCGCGGCGGCATCGAACTCGTCGGCGCTCTGCATATCGGTCAAAACGCCTGGCGGTTGCGCATATCGAGCGCCGGGTGCGGCGAGCGCGTCATCGTAATGCAACACGGCGCATAAGGCGAACGAGTCGAAACAAGGCGCACAGGCGCTTTACCCTTTTTCAGGAGACCCTATGAAAAAGTCGAGAACTCTTGTCTGCTGGAACGGAAGGAACAATACGCCGTTCCTGTTCGTTGACGCAAACGGCGTCGAGGATCGCATGTGCATCATCGCACCGTTCGACGCGTCGTATCTGCACGGCAGGTACACGAAAACCGTCGGCGATGTTCGCACGTCGCACCAGGATTTTCGGCGAAACGTCGACGCGATCATCGACCGCGAAGGCTCGGTTCATCGTCTGCTGCGATCGATGCACTCCGAAGGCGCAAGCGCCCGCGACGTTGCGATATTCGCCGACGTCCTTCATCGCAACGACGTCGCCGTCGCTCAGCCGCTGTCGCAGATCGTCATCGACACCATCGATTCGTGGAAGGACGTTCGATTTTCCGATGCGCCGGGAGCGAAGGCCGGCCCCGGACACGATTTGTTCATATTCGGCGACGACATCGACGATCATGGCGTCGACGCCTGCATTGTCGCCCGCGCCCCGTATGATCCGGTGCGGGTGACATTCCCCGACGGAAAGCGTCGACATTTTCCGATCGGACGATATGCGTTGTCGGCGCTCATCCAATCGCTGCGCGCCATCAACAGCGACGCGCTGCATTGCATCGCCGCCGCCGGACCGATATACGCCGATGCAATCCCCGAGTCGCTGCGCGCATCAATCGACGTGCGGCTGCATAGCGCCATCGATATGTCGACCGTTCGACCGGCGATAGGGTCGTACACAAGCCTCAATCCAACGCTTTACCCCGTTGTCGTATCGATGGACGCCACGATTGCCGTTGTTCGATCGATCTCCGACGAAGCGGTTGTCGAGGTTCCCGTCATGGTCGACATGCCGATCCCGATTTTCGACTCAATTTCGGTGACGCACTATGCCTCGCGCATGCCGACCTGCGACGACATCGAGCAGGGTCTTAACTCGTATGCGCGTTCGGACAACGGACTTGCGTTCATACTGTCGCACGATGCAGAGCGCCTGCGAGCGTTCGCGTCGTTATCGATGCCGGAACAGGTTCTCGAACTGGCGAATATATTCCGGCGCGACATTCGCAATCTGGTCGAAGAAACGACGGTCAAATCGAGGTCGGAGCGCTATCTGACGGGAGAAACGGCGTATCTTTACTTCCCGCTTGCGCTGCATGCGCTGTCGGAATGGACGATCGACAACGATACGGCCTTCGCCTCTATCGAAGGCGTACTGCACCAGACCGGAGTCGAGTCTATGACTTTCGAGCGCCTGCGCCGGGGAATATGGCGATTGCGCCTTTCGGGAGCCGATTGCGGCGAAAGCGTCATGATTCTGCATATCGACGACAATTGATCACAAGGCGGAAGCAATGAAGAAGAAATGGCTGATAGAGGAATCTATTATCACCGACGTCGTCGACACCGTGTCGGCGTTCGTCGCCCCCGAAAGCGTTCGCGTCGTTCCCGACGATGTCGATGCGCGCATTATTCTTCCGATGAATGCGATGCACGATCTGGTCGACGTCGTCTTTGACCGCGACAGGACGACACGCAAGGCGCTTGTCGGAAAAGCGCTCTTGATTGCGCTGGCGCACACGGCGCGCATCGACCGGCGATTTCGAGAGGCGATCGCTGTTGAAGCCGGGACGACCCGTTCCGTGCGACTGTCGCTGCGCGTGCATGCGCACACGCATATGACGCGGTCGAAAGCGGAAAACGTCGATGTTAACGACGGCTTCGGTCCGGCGCTGATCGTGGCGGAGTCGTGTTCGATCGTCGTCGATGACGGCGTATCGGAAGCGATCATTCCGATTCCCGACTCGGTCGGATTCGGCGTCGTCATCGTTCCCGACGATACGCCCGACGTTTCCTCGCTGCGTCCCGACGCGTCCTTCTTTCTCCGCCATGCGCGCCTGGTCGTTCATCCGATGCGATATCCGCACCAGTCGTTCGACGAGTTTCTGGTCGAAACGTTCAATGCGGCGCGCATGGCGATCATTACGGCGATGCCGGACGCGCATGCTTCATTCGACTGGGACGACGACGCCGGCGATGATGTCGTCGTCGAAGAAGACGAAGCGTCGGAATCGATACGATACACGTTGCCGCTTCACCTTCCGTTTATTTTTTACGCCTGTGCGCAGCTCGAACGGTCGATCATGCTGCGCATCGAAGACCTACACGGAATGATGAACGTTTTTCGTTCGCTGCACGCGGCGGGAGCGACGCGCATGTTCCTCGACGACGGCCGGGTCTGCGCCGTTTTCGACGATGGAACGGCGGTGCAACTGATTGCGCTGTGATGGAGACGCATATGGAAGAGTCCTGCATTTCGACGTCAATCGCATACAACGCAGGAACGGTCGTCATCGGACGCTCCGTTCCGCACCAGAATCGAATCGACACGCTCTTTCTCCCGTTCGACGCTCGCCTTTTCATCCTCCCGGAAGCGACGACGACCATCGGCATCGACGCCGACAGAAAAATGCGCGATCGGGTTGATGAATCGCGTCGCATTGCAAGAATGCGCGATCGGATCGATGCGTTCCATCGCATTGCGTCCGAGCGATACGACGGCGACGCGGCGGCGATGCTGAATGCGTTCCTTGCCGAAGGCGCAGGCGCGGCCGACATTGCGCTGATCGCCTGGCATCTCGGCGACAGAATTGTTCTGTCGCAGTCGCTCCGTCGGGTGGAAGTCGATATCGATGCCCTTCGAGACGACGACGGCCGTCGCTCATACCTTCGTTTCTCCAACGATTCGGAAGGAGCCGTCGCGTTTGACGCAGCCGCAGGTCCGCCGGATTGCATGCTCGCCTGTCTGCCGATGCGTTACGCCGACGACATGGTCGCTGTCGTCTATCCCGACGGCTCGCGTCATCGAACGCCGATAGCCCGCCAGGCGCTCTATCTGCTTATCGATGCGCTGCACCAGAGCGAGCCGTCGTTCCTCGATTACATCTATGTCGCCGTTGCAGAGCGCGACGTCGTTCCCGAACCGGTTCGCTCTTCGATTGAGATTCGCATTTCGTCGGGCTGCGATGTGTCGCGGACGACCGGGCGCGTGTTCGACTGGAACGGCGCTGCGCCGGATGATTTCCCGATCGGACTGGCGACCGGCGCGACCATCGCCGTTGTGCGGGATGACGGTTCCGACATCGTAAGCGCTCCGCTCGTCGGAGACGTCGTTCTTCCGTTTTGCGACGGCGAACGCATGGCGCGTCCGACCGCAGACGTCGTCGCATCGCTGCTGGACGTTCGATTCCCGCAACCGAAACGCTTCATCGTATATTCCGAAGACATTACGGATCGCACGATTCGTCTTGTGCGTGAAGCGCAACGTCCGAACGATCGACAACGGGCCGCCTCGCGACTGATCGCACTCGCAGTCCAGGCTTTTTCTCGCGGCGTCGCGCCGATGCTGGTTCGAGGGGACGACGAAGAAGATAACCGACGGCATCGGCGATATCTGATGTCGAGCGGCGTCGTCGATGACATCGTCGTCGACTTTCCTGCCGCGCTATGCGGAAATCGCGGCAAATGGACGGTGTCGGACGAGGCGATCGGGCGTCTGGCGCAAACGATTGTTCGCCTGCAAAGGTCGAACGTCGCCGTGCGCCTTGTTTCGTGCGCGCCGTTCGACGACGTCTGGCTGCTTCAGGCTGACGCCGGCGACGACGGTCCGGCATCGATCGTCATTTCGCGCAGCGCATCGAAAATCGACAAAGGGTGACACTGCAATTCCAATCAGGGAGGCTTTATGAAAAAACTATCATACAACTCCGGCACGGTCGTTATCGGCCCGTCTATTCCAGGTCGGAACCGGATCGTCACGCTTTTCCCGGGATTCGATATTCACCCGTTTCCGATCCCGACGGCGACGACGACGATCGGCATCGACGTCGAGAAGAACACGCATCGATTCGAGGCGCTTCGTCGGATCGCATCCGAACGGTATAACGGCGATGCGTCGGCGATGCTGCGGGAGTTCCTCGCCGAAGGCGCAGGCGCGGCCGACATTGCGCTGATCGCCCGACATCTGTCCGATGAAGTCATCGTCGCCCAGTCTCTTCGTCGGGTGCTGATCGACATCGAAGCCCTCCGAGAGGATGACGACCGATATTCGTACCTTCGCTTCTCCAACAAGCCGAACTCGGCCGTCGTATTCGACGCGGTCGCAGGCGCGCCGGAGCGCATGCTGGCCTGCCTTCCCGTGCGTCGGGTCGACGATATGGTCGACATCGTCTACCCCGACGGATTGCGCCGTCGCGCCCCGATAGCCCGCCAGGCGCTCCATCTGCTTATCGATGCGCTGCACGTCCACGATGCGTCGTTCCTCGATTGCATCTACGTCACCGCAGCGAAGCGCGACGTCGTTCCTGCGTCGGTTTGCGCTTCCATCGAAGTGCGCATTCTGTCGGCATACGACGTGTCGCGGACGACCGGGCGCGTGTTCGGCTGGAATGATGCAACGCCGGACGACTTTCCGATCGGGCTGGCGACCGACGCAACCGTCGCCGTTGTGCGAAGCGACGGGTCCGAAGTCGTAGACGTCCCGCTTGCCGGACATGTCGTTCTTCCGATCCACGGCGACGGCGACGACGATGCGACGTTCCCCGCTGCGAACATCGTTGCGTCGCTGCTGGACGTTCGATTCCCGCAGTCGAAGCGCTTTATCGTGTTTTCCGGCGACATTACGGAGCGCATGGTTCGATCGGCGCAGTCCGCAGGCGACGACCGGCGTGACGCAGCGCGGCTTGTTGCGAACATGGCGCGGGCTTTCTGCCTTGGCGTTGCGCCGATGCTCGTTCGCATCGACGAGGAGGATGAATGGCGACAACGTCGCTATCTGGCGTCGGACGACGTTCTTGTTGATTTTCCTGCTGCGCTATCGGAAGTGTACGGATGGAGGATATCGGGAGACGTAATCGGACGTCTGGCGCAGACGATCATCCGATATCGGCGCTCGAACGTCGCCGTTCGCCTGACGCCGTGTGCGCCGTTCGAGAACGAGTGGCTGATCCGTCCCGTGTATGACGACGACGACGATTTGTCGTCGATCGTCATTGCGCCGGCGTAGGGAGGTCGAAATGGAGCGCGAAATTGCGGCGATCGGCATTATGAAACCGACCGCGACGTCCGATTCGTGCGCGTACCGGCAATAGCGAGATTCTCTGGACAGAGAAACGCCGGATGCCAGAGCATCCGGCGTTTCTTTGACTATCGACGGGACCTCGGCCTCTTGCCTTCGACGGCATCGGAAGGTTCGGACGGCGCAGGTTCGACAGCGACGGCGGCATCGGTCGTTTCCGGTTCGTCGGACGTCGTCGTTTCGGCAGGCGATGCAGAAGGTTCGACATCGAACTCGTCTCCGCGCCACGGATACGTTTCGGATGCAATGTCGTATCGCATGCCGATCCGGGCGACGTGCTGTTGCAGCGCCTGGAGGCAAAGGTGCGATACGAGCGTGATCTGAGTCATCGGAACGCCGATCGTCGCAAGAATGTCGGCGTCGATCATGGCGACCCGCACGAACGCCAGGGTCGAGACCGCATCGCGGGGGTCGGCGACGGAGAAGGCTTCGGAGCCGTAGATCGACCGGTGGTGTCGATAGATGACCCGGATTGCGCGGTCGACGACCCGTTCGACATCGACATCCGGCGGCATCCGGCGCGACGTCATGCGGACGATATCGTCGATGATCGACTGAATTGCTTCGGGCGACGAAGCGGAAACGATCGCAGGTATCAGCATGGCAATTCTCCTGAATGAAGCTGGCGTTCGATTTCGGACATGATTTCGCGCTGTCGACGACGGTCGGCCATCGCTTTGACGGCGTAGTACCGGCGGTATTCCCCCCAGAGTCGCAACTCGGCGTTGAGGCGTTC
>Ga0308419_1000595_pt1 | contig 25808 bp, 27 predicted proteins | sample HotsprSampleMS50_FD_203674 | JGI IMG/M metagenome (GOLD analysis project Ga0308419, IMG submission 203674) | Hot spring phototrophic mat microbial communities from Mushroom Spring, Yellowstone National Park, Wyoming, United States - 20090730_MS50 ... | reverse complement strand
CTCCTGTACCGTGTGCTAAGGAAATAGGAAGGTGAGATTGTATAAGCAAATTTGGAAAAATCATTCCTGTTTAATCTTTGTGTATTCGCTGTTGCCAGCTTTCCACAATTTCTTTTATTGTTTCTTCAACAGTTTTTGTAATACTCCAATTTGGATAGTGTGATTTCATTTTTCTTAGATCGCTGTAATAGCAAATATGGTCGCCGATGCGGTTTTGTTCCACATAGGTATACACTTGCGGTTTTCCACTATATTTTTCAACTATTTTGAAAGCTTCCAAAATCGATACACTATTTTCTTTGCCGCCCCCTAAATTATAGACTTCGCCTGCTCTCGGATTTTTAACAAATTCATGGATAAACCTCGCCACATCAAAAGAATGAATGTTATCCCTGACTTGCTTGCCTTTGTATCCATAAATTTTATATTCCCTTCCTTCCAAATTGCACTTTACCAAGTAGCTCAAAAAGCCGTGCAATTCCACGCCGCTGTGATTTGGTCCAGTCAGGCATCCTCCGCGCAGGGCACAAGTTGGCATATTAAAATACCGTCCATATTCCTGAACCATAATATCTGCCGCAACTTTAGATGCTCCGAATAACGAATGCTTAGATTGATCAATCGTAAATGTTTCAGGAATTCCATGTTCATAGTTTGGGTCATCATAATCCCAGCGTGTCTCTAGTTCTTTCAGCTTAATATAATTTGGAGCATCCCCATAAACTTTATTGGTCGACATATGCACAAATGGTGACTCAGGACAATATCGTCGTGCTGCTTCCAATACATTCAGTGTGCCTGTAGCGTTGGTATCAAAATCGTCAAATGGGATTGCAGCAGCGCGGTCGTGTGACGGCTGTGCTGCCGTATGAACAATCACATCGGGTCTTATTTCTTTAACGAGATTTAATATGCCTTGCCTATCGCGGATGTCTAACTCATGATGATGGAAATGTTTTATCGTTTCTTGCAGTCGTTTCTGATTCCAGCGTGTATCGCCCTGCGGTCCAAAGAAGACGGCTCGCTGGTTATTATCTATACCGTGTATCTCAAACCCTTCGTTTGCGAAGTATTGACACACCTCCGAGCCAATCAAACCCGATGAACCTGTAACAAGTATTTTTTTCATTGCTATCTACGTTAAAATCTGTTTTATCTTGCTTCTGACCTTCTTTGGAAAGAAGTTCTTCAAGGCATATACAAGACTTCTCATGTGCCTCACCCAAGCTTCTTCCTTTATGGGATTATATGTGAATACGCAATCAAGCGATGAGATTTTATTATAATCATTCAAAAGAAGTTTATTCCGATATATATTGTATATTTCCAAAATATCAGGTCTGTTTTCAAAATTGAATAAGCTATCCCAGTATCGGAAGGGTATTTGTGGTTGATTAGGGTTATATGAACTAAAATGAAAAAATATCAGAGGCTGTGTTTTGTTCACATAGAACCTATCTCCTTCCTTGCTCAGGAATCGTTCCTGAAAGTTCCAGTATGCAACGTTATGACCTTCGTGCAAAAAGTAGAACTTTTCAAAGAAAACAGGTATGTAATTTGCCCATATTTGATCGACAAAGAGTCCTTTACCATTTCGCAAGCAGTATTTTCTTAGTCGGTTTCGCCACCATTCTATAAAGTCTATTGATTTTTTGCTATTGGAGAAGGCTATAAAACCAAGGTTAAAGACTCCAACCCATAAGCATAGTATTTCTAGTGGAATATATTGTTCTTCATTGATTGGCTTGAAAAAGTGAGGTGTTAGAAATACATCGTAACAACCCACCTTATTTTCTAAATCTTCTAATTTTCCAAAAAACATAATATCAGGGTCAAAGTATGCAACCAGCTCAAGATCTTTGTAACGCTTGAAAAAGTATTTTATGTAAGATGGCTTAACGGCTGTATTAAGCTCCACAATGTCATATATTTTGCACATCTCCTCAAACCCTTCAATGTTAATTTTTTCTACCTCAATTAGTTCATATGGATGCCAATAAGATTCAGGTAGTCGTCCATTAACTCTGTCTACTAAGCCGATGACGAAATGCCATTCAGGGTTATATTCATGGAAGGAGTCGGCTAGCGTTTTAGCTTGAGCCATATAATTAAGAGAGCACAGCGTAAAAGCGACTTTCATTGATGCTATGATTTAATTTTTGAATGCAAAAATATCAACTTGAAAATCCATGCCTGCAGGTTTTGGTCTTTCTATAAAAGGATGCTTTGCCACAAAAGATTCTTTAATGTGGTAGTCAAACCCGTTCTCTGCTAAAATCTTCAGTATATCATGGAGCGTTTGTGGCTCAGAATAATAGTGGTGGTATTCAACAAATATATTCTTTACATTACCTATAACGTCAGCACAGTCTTTCAGTATTTCTGTTTCCGCCCCCTCAACATCTAATTTTAAAAAATCAATTTCTTCGTTTAGAAAATCACGCAACCTCACAGTTTGAACCTTTATCAGACTCTTATCATCTAAGCCTTTTTTTATACGTCCAGACCAACTACCTTCAGAAAAAAATTCAAGCGTGGTATTTTCCTTCCACGCTGCCCGCTCATAAAGCACGACGTCTTCAAAATTAAAAGATGCTATATTTTTTTCAAGTGCGTGAAAAATAATCGGATCAGCTTCAAAAGCAGTAATAATGCTTTTAGGATATAGTTGCTTGAAGAAGATAATGCTTAATCCGATATTTGCACCAACATCAATAATCTTTGGAGATTCCTTTGGCGACTTAAACTCATAATTTCTCTTGATAAAAATTTCATCTATCATACCGATGTAACTAACAGAATCAACTATATGAATCTTCTTGTCTAAAAATTTTACCATAGCTGGCGTATACCTATTCATCTTTGCAACCCTTTGCAACTCTGTTGGGTTTACATATCTTCGAATAATCTCAATTATCTTTCTAGGACTGAGATCTAAAAGGGTTTCCACTCTCATAACATTCGCAAGTTAATATTCTTTAATTTACTTCTTACTTTTCTCAGAAAAATTTTAAGTAATGACTGATACAAGATGAATGACATCTGTAAACGACCTATACCATCATTGATGCCCAACTCTTGCTCTACTATCTTTTTCTGGTCATCATTTATTTCGTAATGAATACCTTTAAATAGGTCATAAATTTTTCTAAAATTACTGTATTTGAAAAGGTTAACTTTTCCTTTTTCCAAATTTATGTCGCTTTTGTTATTAAAAGCAGGCTCAATTCCGTATATGGAATGTGGTATTCCCATTTCGACTGAATAAAATAAACATGACGTAACCATATTTGAGGTTGTGTACTTAAATTGTCTCAGTATCTCATAAAAACGTTCGGCAAAGCGATAGTCAACATAATGACCCGCTGTGTAAACAGGGATTTTATATTTCAAAAAAAGCTTATGTTGTTCTTTTCTAATATCATGATAATGCAACTGCACAGAAATTGGATGAAATTCTTTAGGCAATGACATTAATTGTTCAATATATATTTCATAATTTGCTTCATCGTCTATGTCTGGAGTCGTGTGAGCAGGATAAGCTAACGTGCCTTTAGCATCAATATTTTGTTTAATTTTACGCGTTCTTCTATAAAACACAAAGGGTGAAAGAATCGTGTAACAAGGTTTTGTAGAGATTTTTTTCCATGATTCTACGAGGCGAGGGGAATGATAAAATTGAACGGGTGCGTCGCAGTCCAATTCTGATTTTAGAGGCTCGTCGAGCACAGCAGGTCCGTGATCAGTAGAAACATAAAGAGGTAGCCATTCTGGATAGTACCCATATTCTCTTAGGTATTTTCCAAAGCTGTAAAATTCTGCGGTCCAGTATCTGAATCTTGGAGCACATATAAGGCTTTCGCTGCTACATCGCCTTAATATCTCATCTTCCGTTAGACCCAAAGTTTGTTCTAATTTGTTAATTTCGACCATAAAACTTTTTGCAGTTAGATTGTATTGACATTTAATGGTCTAATAGTTCAAGTAAGTATTGTATGTGGTCTCTGGTTGCATTCTTATTGATTGATGCTCTTGTGATTTTATACCTTTTTTCCCGTTCAATCTTAGGGCAAAGATGATTTATTTCTGATACTATCTTGAGTGTTATATCATCGTTATTCCAGTAACCTGCAAAACTTATGGCTCCTAACTTCACAGCTCCTTCAATATTATTTTTCTGATTATCTGCAACTTGCACTGCAACTGTTGGTACTCCAACACATGCAAGTTCATATAGTGTCTGTCCGCCCGCTGAAATCGCAATATCCGCTTCAAGCATAGTTTTTTTCATACCCTCTGCATCTGGGGCAAAAATAAGCTCTACATTTTCACTTCTATTTTTCTCAATTTCTTCAATATGCTTAAAAGCTTTTCCTATCACCACTTTCTTCTTCAGATTTGGGTAGGTTGTATTGAGCTGCGCTAAAACCTTCGGGGTCATATTCCTTGAATCTTCACCGCCAAAAGTCAGCATCACAGTTCCAATAGTATCGGAAATTTCTTTTTCAGGAACGTCCCAGAATGCTTTGCGAAGCGGCATGTATCTACTCCCAAATAAGTAAGTAACATCCTTTCTCTTTTCAAACTTCCAATTTTCTGCGTCAAATGTCCCGTTAATGACAATTCCTTTTGGATACTGAATTCTAAGGTTATCATCAATACATACTAATAAGTCGACTTCTTCAGAAAGCCTCTTATAAAACTCCATATCTGCAAGATATGAATCAACTATTGCAATGTTCGTGTCACTTATTTTTTCAAAGAATGACGATTTATTTTCAAGCCAATTGATGATTTCAACATCGCTCCCATTCAGCAAGGATTGAATCGTATCATCTCCATTAACATAAAACTTTGGGATAATACCCTTTTCCTCGAAAGCTTGATAAAACGACATCAGGCGAGTAATGTGACCAAACCCAATTGTTTGACTACCCTCGGTGATGAGTGCCACTTTCATCTTCTCATAAATGTTATTTTCATCATTTTTGAAATTCCAGCACTGTTTTTATCACAAATTCCTGTTCTTCATCTGAGAGTGTCGGATACATCGGCAAACTAAGGCATCTTTCATAGTAACCCTCCGCATTAGGAAAATCTCCCTTTTTCCATCCCAGTCTCCTGTAGTATGGCATCAGATGAACTGGAATGTAGTGCACCTGCGAAAATATGTTTTTTGAGCGTAGGTAATTATAAAGCTCAAGTCTGTTTTCAACCTGAATAACATATAAATGATATGCATGATAGACATTCTCTTTTGGATAAATTATCTTAACATAAGAACCTGAAAACGCCTCATTATATCTCTGTGCAATTTCTCTACGACGTCTTAGCCACTCTTCTGCACGAGAAAGTTGCGAAATTCCGAGAGCAGCTTGCAAGTCCGTTAGTCGATAATTAAACCCAAGGTCATGCATCTCATAGTACCAACCGCCATGATTCTCTGTGAACAGCTCAGCATTTCGTGTAATTCCATGGGTTCTTAGCATTAAGAGTTTTTCATATAAGTCTTTTCTGTTAGTAGTAATCATTCCTCCTTCGCCAGTTGCAATATGCTTCACAGGATGGAAGGAGAATATAGCTAAGTCAGCAAGTGAACCGTCACCACAGTAGTGTTTGATATTGTTACCATCTACGAAATACCCACCAAGAGAATGGCATGCATCCTCAAGAATCCACATACCATACTTGTCAGCTACCTTCCTCAGCTCACACAAGTCAACTGGGTACCCTGCGAAATTTACTGGTATAATACCAGACACTTGCGGATTCCCCTTTACAATTGCTTCCACCTTTTCTACATCAATCAGGATTGTTTCAGGGTTCACATCACAAAATATGACTTCACCGCCACAGTATCGAACACAATTAGCTGATGCCACAAAAGTAATAGGTGACGTGATGACTTTCTGACCTTGTCTTACTCCGAGCGCTAAGGCTGAAAGGTGCAGTGCTGCTGTTCCGCTCGATACTGCTACTGCATACTTTGCTCCTACATATTGAGCAAATTTTTCTTCAAACTCTTGAACCTTCGGTCCCTGAGTCAGAAAGTCAGAACGTAACGTTTCTACAACAGCTGTTATATCCTCATCGGTAATATGATGCTTACCATACGGAATTCGTTTCATATTTTTCTTCAACAGAAAAGTTTGGGTCTATGTGCTTTTTTACTAAGTCTCGAATTTCCGAAACTGTTAGCCATCTCGTATTGGTCCCAGAGCTATATCTAAAACCTAACGGCATTTGCTTTGCATTATTCTTCTTTATGAAATCCTTCATATCTTCAGATAGAGTGTAGGGGAAAATCACATAATATTGTCCGAAATCATATGTATTTATTGAATCGTGCTCAGTAATCATCTCTTCATGTAATTTTTCTCCTGGCCGAATTCCTACAATCTCATGCTTGCAGTTCGGTGCAATAGCCTGTGCCACATCAACAATACGGTATGATGGAAGTTTCGGAACAAACATTTCTCCGCCCTTTGCGTGCTCCAGCGCATGTAAAACCATCTCTACACCTTCCTCGAGAGAAATACTAAATCTCGTCATTTCTGGATGAGTGATTGGAATAACACCTTCCTTGCGCTTTTGCAAGAAAAGAGGTATCACTGACCCTCGCGAACCGATAACATTGCCGTATCGCACTACTGAGAAGGCCACATCGTGATAGCCCTTCATACTATTGGCAGATATAAACAGTTTATCTGCACATAATTTCGTTGCCCCATAAAGATTAATTGGTGCAGCAGCTTTATCTGTTGATAAGGCAATAACTTTTTTGACGCCACGGTCTAACGCTGCATTTATGATGTTTTCTGCTCCTAATACGTTCGTCTTGATGAATTCTATGGGGTTATATTCAGCCGCTGGAACTTGCTTTAGTGCAGCTGCATGAATAACATATTCTACACCCTCAAACGCTCGGTAAAGTCTATCTTTATCGCGCACGTCTCCAAGAAAGTAGCGAATCTGTCTATACTTAGACTGCGGAAATACCTGCGACATTTCAAACTGTTTCAGCTCGTCGCGCGAAAAAACTACCAATCTTGAAATGTCTGGATACTTTTTGAGTGCAATCTCGACAAACTTTCTTCCAAATGAGCCAGTAGCACCTGTTACTAAAACTGATTTTCCTGAAAGCATACTTTTTTAGAGTTATTTTTTTGAACATCTAACAATTTCTTTTGTAAAAGCCAACAAGTCGTCAGGAGCAATATGAATTAGAACCCCGTTAGTAAACACTACATCAAAGAAATTGTCCTTAAAGGGTATATCAAAGCCAGAGCCTTGAATAATATTAATATATTTTTGTATTTTACGTGCTTTCTCTGCTGCGTAGTGTTGTAATTCTATTCCATAGAGGTTTTTAAAGCCAATTGCCTGCAATCCTTGTAATTGATAGCCTAAATTACAACCAACCTCCAAGATATTGGTACTCTCCTTATCTAAAAATCCTAAAAACTGCTCGTTCAGTGTTGTTTTGGCAATTCCATACCACTCTACATATTCCTTATCCCATTCCTCGATGGATTTGTAGATACTTCGGTCTGTATATTCTTTACCGAATTCTCCTTGCCAAAAATCAATTTGCTTGGTTTGCATAAAGGCATTATTAATTTTAGTTCTATGATTAGTTATTTTTTTACTTCAAAAATCATAACAGACATAAGCAATAATGGATTTGATCCAAATACGTTTTTTTCTATCTTTATTAAATTAAGTCTGCTGCTTTTAGCAAAATAACTATAGATATTCTTGTTGTAATCATTTATTTCAATATATCTAATTTTTAAGATACCATGAATCGTGGTTAAGTCAAATAACTCTTTGCAAGGTTCAAATAACACTATGTACTTAGGCTTAACTCGTAGTAACCTATCCAAAAATTCAGAGGGCATTTCTGGTATAGACACCAAGGCATAAGAAAAAAAGATTAAACTATCTTCAGGGATATGAAAATCAGGGAAATCTAAATTAAAGAAATTACATCTACCAGAAATCAGCTCTATTTTTTCCCTATTTGCCAGTAATTGTGACAAAGCCACTCCGCTTTCAGCAAATTCACCCGCAAAAAGTTTTTTCCTGAACGAGGAATTTCTTAGAGCTATATTCAAAATAATATTCCCGTATCCACTTCCAAGTTCAACCAATGACGAAACACTGCCAAGAAGCGGAGATAAATTTTGATTAACAATTTCTAAATAAATTTGATACGCCACGTATGAAGATGTTAAAATAAACTCGTTTCTATAGTAGATACATATTTGATTATCTTGTCTATATTGCAGTTTATCAACATCTTCTAATTTCAGACTTTCGTTTTGACTCACTAACTTCAACAAGGGATTCCATTTTTCATACTCATATTCTCGTTTTAATTCTTGTTCTGTTTTATTCTTTTTAGCAACACTCTCTAAGCCCATGATAATATCTATCCATTTACTATATTTTGGCAAATCGTTTATGTCTATTATCTTTTTATCCATAAAAAACCAAGGTTTCATATTTTAATAATTTAATTTCCTGATTTACTTCCAACAAATCCATCTTACAACTTTCGGGCAGAAATCTCACCACATTCGCTCCTATGATTTTACCCTCTATCAAGGCATTTGAAAAAATGCCAATTACCAAATCAGCATAAAACATCAAAGTATTGATAGATACTTCACTATTGACAAGTTGTATATTTGAATGCTTATTTTTACTGACAACATCCTCAAACATTTCCAATTTGTGATTTGGGTGTGGCTTTATCAAAAAGTACGCTTGCAAATTTAGTAAATATTTTTCAGAAAGTCCTGAAATAATCTTTTCTAACACTTCAAACTCATCAAAACCAAACTTTTCTTTGCCTCCTACTTGGCTCAATGGCTCGGGTACGTATAAAATATAACTTGCAGTTTTAGGCAAATCGAGGTTTGCCAAAAAAGTTTCTTTGTTGATAGCAGGTTTCCAAGTTTCTAAAAAACTACAATACGGGTTTCCTGCTATAAATAATTTTTTCTCTGGCAAGCCGTCTTGTAAGGCTAAATTTTGAGCTTTATCATCAATTACCCAAACGAAATCGGGCAAGATTAGGTTTTCTCCCCACACGAAACGACTACGAAAATTTGTCCAATGGTCTATAAAAGCACAACTCTTGACCTTTCGTTTTTGGGCTTCTTGTATAAATTTTAATTCAATTTTTGAAGTATAAGATGTTCCTGTGAAAAGCAAATCAGGTTTGAAAGTATCAAAAACTAAAAACTCATCGCTTTCTTGATAAGGCTTTACTTCTAAGCCAAAATCTTCAAAAAAAGCATAATTTCTGTCCGAAACAATTAAGAAATCGGTTAGTTGATTTTCCTTTTTCAGTAAATAAACTTGTGCCAACACTGCCTTTGCCCCCGCAGGGTCGCTAAACACAAACAAGCCTTTACCCTTGAATTTATCTAAGTTCATCAATATTTTCGACTACTTTGTAAAAGGCATTAACCACATCTTGTAAATCTTGTTCGCTCATATTACCACGCATATACTCGTGGATGAAAAGTTCCTCAAAGTGCATTTTTTCGGCATTAGGACAAATACCCTTGCTGTAATTAACCTTACCGTCGTAACGAGGGCAGTTAAAAGCACAAGATGTTGCTCGTTGCTGATAAAGCGGCTGCAAATATAAAGGCTTTACATAACCTGCTCCAATCAAGGGCGTATCTTCTCGCAAAAAGGCTGATGGAATTTCAGCTTTTACTGCATTAATAAAAACGTTTCTATGAACGCCAAATACTTCTTTTTTGAATTTGAAAGGCTGTACATAATATACGTGTCTGCTGTGAGGCTCTACTTTAGCAGGCTCGATGCCTTCTATCTTTCCCAACGCTTCATTGAAAAATTGAGCATTTCTCAGGCGTTCTTCTAACAACTTCGGTAGTTTTTTGAGTTGCTCAATACCGATAGCAGCTTCTATTTCGGTCATTCTAAAATTAAACCCGTAAGTATTTACTAAATCTGAAACGCCTTTGGATTCAACTACATTTTCGCCGTGATTACGAATAAGATATAATTTTTCTGCAATTTTATCATCATTTGTCGTAATAACACCACCTTCGCCTGTATGGATATGTTTGTGATAATTCAGACTAAATACACCTACATCTCCAATTGTACCCACGTATTTGCCTTTGTAAGTAGCCATTGGCGATTGAGCACAATCTTCAATTACTTTCAGATTATATTTTTTTGCGATACTCATAATTTCGTCCATTTTTGCAGGGTTGCCGAAAATATGCACTATCAAGATAGCTTTGGTTTTGGGGGTAATTCTGGCTTCAATGCTTTCGGGGCTTAATCCGAAATTATCTTCGTCAATATCTGCAAAAACAGGTACACCACCGTAAATAATAGGGGCTAGTGCACTGGCAGTCATTGTATAAGGTGAAACAATAACCTCGTCGCCGGGCTGAATACCGCAAGCCCCGATAGCAGCAAACAGCCCTGAAGTGTTTGAATTGACAGTAATTGCATATTTCACTCCAAAAGTTTCCGCCCATAATTTTTCAAAAGCTTGTACCATCGGCCCACCGTAGAAATCTTTGTGCCATGCCCCTAAGAACTGCGATAGATTGCCGCTTTCTAAAACTTTTAGCACAGCTCTTTTTTCTTCCTCTCCGATAGTGTTATAGGCAGGAAATAATTCCGTTCTTATAGGTTTTCCACCTTTGATAGCCAGTTTGGCTTTCGTTTTAGATACAATTTCCATTTTCACTCATTAGGTTGATTAGTTGAAGATTCAGATTTGCTATTTCTTCAAAATTATCGGTTATGGTTTCATTCTTTAAATATCTTTCCACTTCCGAAATCACAGGTTTCATGTAATCTTTTAGACAGTCTAAAAATATATCGTCAGGTTCTCTATCAAAGTAAGTTTGTGTAGGTTCGTTTTTTTTGTAGAATTCTATGTTATTCCCTCCATCTCTGACTACAATCTTTTGATTCTCGAAATAAACTTCTATCTCAAATATATCAAAATTTATGTCAGTGAAGCCGATTATGTTACATGGTATGGAATCCCAAAATCCAAAAGCTGTGATTGTAGGATCATCCCGAAAGAAGTCATATTTTTTTTGAAATATGCGGAAGCTATCAAAGTTCAGCGGTTTATTTAGCAAAAAAATCATCAACTGAAATGCATGAGAAGCATTATTCATAAAGCCTTTTTTATACTTAATGAGAATATTCCTAACTTTTTCTTTTAGCAGTATATCCTCTACACATTTCTTTAAATGCTGATAGCTCGGCTGAAAAGCTCTTATGTAATTCACTAAGATTTTTGTTTTCCTATTGCTCGCTTCCGCTATAAACTCCAACAGTTCTCCTTTGCTAGTGCTAATAGGCTTCTCACACAGGACTACTTTTGTTCCCACCTCTATGCATTTTTTCAAGTATTGTATGTGTGTATCTGTTGGTGCGGCTATACAAACCACATCAAAATCTTTTAAATCCGTTAGATTCTCTACATGACTAATTGAATATTTTCTAGCTACTTTCTGAGCAAGATTCACATTTATGTCAAAAACGCTTACTTCAAAATTTCCATTCTGTATGAGAGCTTTCGTATGAGTTAAAACACTCTCTCTTTCAAAATCATACATTGCTCCAATATTCCCACATCCTATGACAAGTGCTTTATACATTATCGTACAGAAGTCTATACTTCAATTCAGCCAGTTTCCAATCTACCTCATTGTCAATATCTTGCATTTCAAGTTCAGACACATGTAGAGGCAGAGAAAAGTCAGAAAAGATTTTCTTTTTAGTTAAAAATTTTTCTACTTGGAAGAAATAAAACTGTCCTGCATCATGGTATGCAACAGGCAAATCTTGCGAACGCTTATTCAGGTTTTCTGGAAAATTCATCATCAATCTTCCGTTTTCTATTTTAAGGCTCCTCCATATTGGGTAGCTAAATGCTACCACTGGGAACACACTATCTGCTTGATTTTCAACTAACAACTTAAACGCTTGCTGAAGTTTTTGTGGCGTTATGAAAGGTGCAGTCGGATAAAGACAACAAGCATAGTCAAAATTTCTTCCTATTTTCCCATACTCTTCTAAAACTTCTAAGAGCACATCAGCGGTTGTAGCAAAGTCATCAGAGTTTTTTGCTGAACGCATAAAAGGCACTCTAGCCCCATATTTTTGAGCTACTTCAGCGATTTCATAATCGTCAGTAGAAACCATTACTTCCTCAAAAAGGTCACTTTTGATGCTTGCTTCAATGGAGTATGCAATAATAGGCTTGCCTAGGAAATCCTTAATATTTTTTCTTGGGATGCGTTTACTTCCACCGCGCGCTGTGATAATTGCAAGTGTCTTATAGTTCATTTCTCCAACTCATTATCAAGAAATTTTACTACAAAATCATTTCAAAACTTAAAGCCATGCCTCTTTTCAAATCTTGTTTGGCAGTTTTACCCAAAACCATATCAAAATACTTGGGTTGCAAGCCTAATCCAGGGCGAATGATACGTATGTTCTCGGTAGTTAGTGTCTCACCAGCTTTTATATCCTTTACTACATAGATAGAACGCTTGTAAATTAAGCTTCCTTTTTCCGCTTCTGATACACCATAATACACTTTACCCAAGCCTAAGAAAGCACGGTTACATTCTTCTACCAATGCTTTCAGCTCAGTGGGTTCAAGCGAAAAAGCTGCGTCAACACCACCCTCTTCACGGCTAAGGCAAAAATGTTTTTCAATCACTCTTGCTCCAAGAGCAACAGATGCAGCAGCAACGCCTATGCCCATCGTATGGTCCGAAAGTCCCACATGGCAATCAAATAACTGAGCCATGTGTGGAATTGTAAGCAAGTTACTGTTTTCTGGAGTAGCGGGGTAGGTGCTTGTGCATTTCAACAGCACGATATCTTTGCAACCGTTTTCGCGTAAGGTTTCCACTGCCTCAGCAATCATTTCTAGGGTGCTCACTCCTGTACTCATAATCACAGGTTTGCCTGTTTGAGCTACTTTTTTGAGTAGAGGCAAGTGATTATTTTCAAATGAGGCAATTTTATAGCAAGGTACGCCTAAATCTTCTAAGAAATCCACTGCTGTTTCATCAAAGGGAGTGCTAAATGCAATGAGTCCTCGTTTTTTAGCATGTTCAAAAATGGGTTTATGCCATTCCCAAGGAGTATAGGCTTGCTGATAAAGTTCGTATAAACTTTTTCCTTTCCACAAAGATTTTTCATCTGCAATAAAAAATTCATTTTCAGCATAATCAATAGTAAGTGTATCAGCAGTGTAAGTCTGCAATTTAATGGCATCTGCTCCAGCATCGGCGGCGGCATCTACAATTTGCAGAGCCCGTTCCAATGATTGATTATGGTTTCCCGACATTTCGGCAACGATGAGGGGTCTATGATCTTGCCCAAGTGGAATGTTATCTATATAAACTACCTTCATTGGATTTTTGCATCTTTAACTTTTTACCATAAAGTTCTTGCAAATATTCAAAATTAGTTCATCCTTCTTGCCTCTGACAGGCAACTCCGACGCTTTTACAAGTGGCGTGTTGATACGAAGTACCTTCAAGAAAAAGCTTATAGTATAATCTAACAAATCCTGTATCTTCAACCATTGTCTGCTATACACCTCATTCAGAAAATCTACATATGCCATGTAAAAAGGTGCTTTCTTATAACTATGCTCAAGAGACTTTCGATGCTTAACATTCCAGTTATCTTGGACAAGTTCTATGTCTTTAATTAATACATCAGAATATAAGCCCTTATTTTTCATAGGCAAGGTTAACCATATCCAACCTTCCTTTACTCTTATTTTATTCCTGTTAACAAACCTTGTCTTACTGCTGCTGTCAATCCTCACGTTATCCAAAATAACACAAAGGTCGCTTGCATCGATTCTGTCAAAAAAGCCTAACCAAGGTAAATATGCTGGCTGTAGAATTGTTATTTTCATAGTTGCTTTTTTACTTGTACAAGAAAATGGTAAAATCTGCAGGATGGTAATTATGCTTAAAGACCATTTTACTTGTTAATGTCCTACAAAACTCTATAACTTCAAATGGGTTTGCATAAAATTCCCCTTTTTCTTGAGAATCAGCCCAGGCACTAAGAGAATTGAACGCAATCCCAATGCGAGCAGTCTCGAACATTTTTTTTATCATTTTCTTCATAAAATCGTAGGGTTTATCTTCAACCAGATAAAATATCCCACTCGCAAAAACGTAATCAAACCTCTCTATTACCTCATCTTCCAACAAATCCCTCACCTCAAAACTTGTCTCCGGAAATCTTTTTCGTGCTACTTCTATCATCTTCGGAGTTATGTCGATCCCTTTGTATTGGAAAGAAGTATTATTTTTTCCTAGGTACTCATAAAAATCCCCTAACCCACATCCCACATCTAAAATGCTCTTGCCGTTCAAATCACCTATCTCAGCCAAAATACGAAATCGTAACTCCTGTGACTCCTTGCTTCTCCAATTTAAAGAACGAACATCGATACCGTACTTATTAATTAAGTTTGTATAAAAAGATATATTCTTTGCATGAGAGCTGTTTCTATACAAAACATATACCTCATGTTCTGCATCTTGAATTTCAGAGCAGGGTAGAAAGCCTTGTTTCAAAAAAAATAGCTGGCTACGTTGATTCTCCTTTCTCACCCAAGCTAATATTCTGATTACCTCTGTCCATTTCTCAAATACCTCCTTTATGGATAAAGCCATGGCTACTGGTCCTATCCCCTTCCCTGTAAAGTTATCAACCAAGTAAATAGAAACGATAGCTTCTGTAGCATCTTTTTTGTCTTTTTCAAAACGAACTTGGCCTATACCAGTTCCATCTTTTTCGATAATGTAAACCAAACGATTAGGATTATTGACAGATGCACGTATCCATGCTATATGTTCGTCCCAGGAAACTTCTTTTTGTGAGGAACTAATCTGGATGATTGATGGAAGGTTTCGCCATTTAAAAATCAAATCAGCATCGTGCTCTTTTAAAGGCCTGATAGATATCATATTTTCTCTGCTATGACTTCCCATTCTGCATGTACGTTTGGTGTGTTAACGAACTCTCTAAGCTCTTTGTGCTTTAGGCTAATTATTTTCCAATGTGACTCAGGTAGTGCCTCTAATACTTCCTCATAACTATAAAAACACAAATCGCCAGCTCCAACTAATGTTCCTTCCTTTATATTCGTTGAAAGACCATTAGCTAATCTTTCTCTTTTTACAAAGCTTGTATGCGCTTGACTATAGGGGTTAAAAAAGAACTTACCACCCTTCATTAGCACACGATAAACCTCTGATATCACTCTCTTGCCTGCATCTAAACTGCAACACACGATAGAGCCTCTATCTATTACAATATCAAAGGTATCATCCTCAAAAGGCAAGCTAGTAAAATCTCCTACCACAAAATTTCCCTTTAAGTTTTCTTCTTGAAAGCGCTTTCTACAAAACTCAATAGCAGTAGGGCTTCCATCTATTCCTGTCACTTGAAAGCCTTCTCTTGCGGCAAACCATAAATTATTTCCTGCCCCCGAGCCTACTTCTAATATCCTGACTTCATTTTTAGCCTTATTTCTCGGATGGTTGATGACATTTTATATCTTTTTTCAGCTGTTTGCCCACTAAGAAGTCTAAAAATTTAGGAGCTAAGCCTGCTGCTGGTCTTGAAAAGGCAATATCCTCCCTTCGTAGAACATGTCCCTTAGGCAAATCTTTGCTGGCAACACAAGAAAGCCGAAAGTCATATCGCCCTTGTTGTTCTTTGGCTGTTGGCACAATTTTTGAGCTCCCTAGGGCTTTTTCTACAAAGCGAATAGCTTCCACTAAGGCTTTCATCTCAGCGGGATCAGCAGAAAAACGATGATCTGGACCCTCCAGGTTTTTGTCTAATGTAAAATGTTTCTCCACAAAACAAGCTCCTAAAACCACTGCACCCACAGCTGCTACAATACCTTCGGTGTGGTCGGAGAATCCTACAGGGTACCCGAAGGCCTGCCGCAAGGCTGGGATTCTGCGAAGATTTACCTCCTCGGGTGGTGTAGGATAAGCAGAAACGCAATGTAAAATAATCAGCTCCTTGCCACCTGCCTCTTCAAAAGTCCTAACGGCTTCGTCTATTTCTGCTAAAGTAGCCATTCCTGTAGAAATAACAGTAGGTATTTTCGTTTTTGCCATTTGAGCAATGAGTTCCAAGTTCACCAAAAAATCAGAGCCATTTTTGAGCAGAGGCGTGTTGATCTTCTGCAGATCTTCGATCCCTTTCAGGCTTGTAGGCGTACTGAAGAAAACAAGATGTAATTCATCGCAGTAGTTTTTCAACTCTTCTAATTGGGACGGTGTTAGCTCACAGCGTTTGAACATTTCGTATTGTGTCTCCCGCACTTTTTTACCTTGCGAGATATATTCATAAGGTAAACTCTTGTCTAAAAGGAAATCTTCTGTATAGTAGTTTTGAAACTTCACTGCATCTACCCCCACATCCTTTGCTGCTGCAATCATTTCTTTTGCTAAGTTCATATCCCCGTTATGATTTATACCTATTTCGGCAACGATAAAAACTGGATAACCCTCACCTATTATTTTATCTTGCACTCTTATCATAGCGCTTTGAAAACTGTTTTATACTTCAGATTTAGAACAAATAAGGAATAATTCTAAAGATTGATTATGATTGTCCGACATTTCGGAGACGATGACGAGTTTCCCAGATCGAGTTATATCGTGTATAAGTTTTCTTCATCATTAGATTTTTGGACCCTTAACTTTTTACCATAGTCGACCAATACTTTCTGTATGGAGCTTTTGATAACTTGAAGCCAAAGTTTCTGTCTCTAACGAATCAAAGACCACTTCCTTTTGAACAATAATATCGCCTGTATCAACTCCTTCATCAAGATAATGAATAGTTACTCCTTTTGGAGTTCCATCAATAAAACTCCAGAAATTCGGATCTGAACCTCTATTATACGGCAAATATGAAATATGTAAATTGATAGCTCTATTAGGGAATAAATCCAGTATTTCTTTCTTTAGAACATATCTATATCCATAACTAATTAAGAAGTTAAATTTGTTTTCTAACACATAGTCCACTGTGATTTTATCCAAAGTAGAGTGAACATCTTCTCCTTGCTGTTTTAGCCACAAAAAAACAGGTGAGTCTGGAGCTCCAAGAAACAAGATTTTCATATCCTAACCTGGATTTACTTGTGTTTGGATTACTTGTGTAAATAACTCCTCTTGAACAATCATTATCATTACACACATGTCTCAACACTCCCACTCGTAAGCCAATAAAATCGGGGCAGAATCATTTGCAATAATGTCAGCATGCTCTGAACCACCTTCAATCCTATTGTTGATATGAAAAAAAGCCACTTCCTTGGACTTTGTAAGAGGAGTACGTCCATCGCTAGCTCTTGCCCCCACCCACACGCTGTAGGTTTGTGGCAGTAATGGCAACTCTTTGAATGTACATCTGATGATGCCTTCACCTTCTATCTTTTCTGGTGTATTGCCGTCAATGAGCATATTTGCTGCAAACAGAGAGCCATAATAACTCCCTACTCCTATCCAGAAAAATGGTCTCTTGATTACTTCTTTTGCAAAATACTTAATTTCTACTGTCAGGCTTTCACCTGTCTTGAAATCTTGCGTAGTTTCTCCCTTGGAGTTCAGCAGTCTAACTTCCTCAATGATAACTTTTTCATCCTTTCCTTCCTGACCAATTATAAATCTTCCTGTCGGGTTTGATAGATATTTAGAAATAACATCTTCCACATTACCCATGCTTTCTATTCTTCCGTTCGCTATTAGTACAGCCTTCTTGCACAAGCCACGCACGGCTCCCATGTTATGACTTACAAATAGAACTGTCCTACCTTCGCTCCTGCTTATATCGTCCATCTTTCCCAGACATTTCTTCTGAAATTCCGCATCACCTACCGCAAGCACCTCATCAATAATCAAAATATCTGGCTCCAAATGCGCCGCAATCGCAAACGCTAACCGCACATACATCCCAGAAGAATAGTGCTTAATCGGCGTGTCAATAAACTTCTCTACTCCAGAAAACGCCACAATCTCATCAAACTTTTTGCGAATCTCCGCTTGCTTCATGCCTAAAATCGCGCCGTTGATAAAAATGTTTTCTCTGCCCGTCAGCTCACGATTCATCCCAGTCCCAACCTCCAAAATACTCGCTACTTTCCCCTTAATCGTAATCCTCCCCGTCGTCGGCTGTGTAATGCGAGAAATTATTTTGAGCAGAGTGGATTTACCTGCTCCATTCTTCCCAATTATCCCAACTACATCCCCTTGCTTAATCTCAAGGTTAATATCACGCAGTGCCCAAAATTCTGTCTCCTTCTTTTTTCCATTTCTTGAAAAGAGTGACTTAAAGCCGTTGGTAATCCGCTCATACAAAAAGCGGTCATCTTTGGCTCCAATCACATACTTTTTAGAGAGATTTTCTATTTTTATCGCAATATCCGACATCTGTGAAGAGAGTTTTGTTCAACTGTAATCGTCAACACCGATTAATCTACTGCAAACAATGCTGAGGTACGCCGTTTAACTAACTCGAGGTCAGCATTGACCATCAGCCGTACAAGTTCCCTAAACTTCACTTTAGGTTTCCAACCTAATACTTTTTCAGCTTTTGTTGCATCGCCAATTAATAAATCCACTTCAGCAGGACGCATATATTCAGGGCTTGTCCTGACATATTCCCTCCAGTCTAACCCTACATAGCTAAATGCTTCTTCCAAAAATTCCTGCACCGTGTGAGTTTCGCCTGTTGCAATCACATAATCGTCAGGTTTAGGCTGCTGCAGCATTAACCACATTGCCTCGACATATTCTTTTGCATATCCCCAATCTCGTTTTGCATTCAGATTTCCTAACACTAATTCCTTTTGAAGTCCTTTTTTAATTTTAGCTACTCCAAGCGATATTTTACGTGTTACAAAAGATTCTCCTCGTCTCGGTGACTCATGGTTAAATAAAATTCCACTACAAGCATACATATTGTAACTTTCTCTATAATTTACGGTAATCCAGTGAGCGTATACCTTCGCCACTGCATATGGACTGCGTGGATAAAATGGAGTTGTTTCTTTCTGTGGAATTTCCTGAACCATACCAAACATTTCGCTTGAAGACGCTTGGTAAAATTTCGTCTCGATTCCTGACTGCCTAATTGCCTCCAGTAATCGCAATGCACCAATTGCTGTTACATTTCCAGTGTATTCTGGTATTTCAAAACTTACTTTTACATGACTTTGTGCTGCCAAATTATATACTTCATCAGGTTTAATCTTCAGTAGTAGATTAGTTAAGTTACCACTATCATTTAGATCTCCGTAGTGCAAAATAAAGCGGTCTTTGAATCTTTCATCAGTATGCAGGTGGTCAATTCTGCTGCGCTGAGTTAAGCTCGTTCGTCGGACGATACCATGAACTTCGTAACCTTTATCGAGCAAAAACTCTGCTAAGTAAGAACCGTCCTGTCCGGCTACTCCAGTAATGAGTGCTTTTTTCATTTTACTTGAGCATTAATTGAGCTAATTCTCTAAAACTTACTTTTGGTCTCCAACCCAAGCTGAACATAGTTTCAGGATTTGAAACCAATCTTTTATATTCTGGCTTAAATTCTTTCTTTTCTACCACATATTCTTTCCAATCTTTTCCAATCTCTTCAAAGCATACTTTCACCCATTCCCCAATTGTATGTACTTCTCCACTGCCGATTACCGCCTCAAATATACTATCTTGATGCACTAATTTCATAATTCCTTCAGCTATGTCACCAGCAAATGTCCACTCTTTTTCTACAGACAAATCTCCAATTTCAACTTTCTCATTACTTCCGCTTTGAATTCTTCTTACTGCTTCTACTACTTTTTTGCTAACATGCCGAGATGTTCTCAAAGGGCTTTCATGATGAAATAAATATCCAACATATACTTTCAAGCCTAACTTACGGTAGTATCGTGCGGCATAAACTGAATGAATCCTTGACACTGCATATGTGCTACTGGCTTCAAATTCGTCTTTTTCCGAGATCGGGCATCCTTTGTTTTTAAATTGAACTCCGCTCCCTGCAATAAACACTTTCGTATGTGGTGATACTTTGCAGACTGACTCTAAAATATTCAGTGTTCCTGTAGATATAGTCTGATGATTTTCAAACAGAGCCTCATGATTCGTCGTAGAATTTGCAGCTAAGTGGAAAATGATACCTGGTTTATATTTCTTCACCAATTTCAAAACTGCCTCTAAGTCTGATACGTCCCCTATTTCTTCTACATATTCCCTGTTTGAGCGAGACACCCGAATTGGAATAATACCCCTCTCTCGACATAACTCGGATATATAATAGCCATCTTGACCACTACCTCCAAAAATTAAATAAATCATCTTTCTCCATTGCCAACTTTTTGAAATGCAAACCAAAGAAAGGTATAATTTTGATTCAAGAACTCAACTGGCTTTTCTTTTACACTGAAGTCCTTATCTCCAATTATCTGAAAACTATATTTTTTCGCCATTTCAATAAATTCTTTAATTTCCTTTTCTGAGAAAATCATCCAGTCCATACCATAGATTTTTTGATTTTTCACATCAATTTTTTCTGACCAGTAGTCAGTAGAGCCTATAAAATGTCCTCCTTTTTTTACAATACGCGACATCTCTTTTAGCAGCAAATCAGGGTTAAATCCATGCTCTATTACACTTATTGCTGTCACCACATCAAATGAGTTATCTGGAAACGGGGTATGCATAAAATCTCCGACCACATATTTTATTTTATCAGCGAACGGCATCAACATGACATCTGGATTAAGGTCTATGCCCGTTAAATTCTTAAATCCTGCTTTGTAAAGAGAGCATATTATTTCAGAACTAAACGCTCCAATATCTAGAATTGCTGCATACTTTGAGTATTTCTGCTCAATAAACTTAACTGTTAGCAGCACGTCCCAACTCTTTATTTCATCTCCAACAACGATTTCTCTTTTTCCAATTCCAAGTCTTCTTCCAAGTTTCTCAGCCATCCTTCTGAGAAACCCCTTTCTTTCTGATAAGTATGATATCTTGCGATAATCCAACTCAGCTCGCGAGCGATAAATTTCTTCTTTTGATTTTAAGACTTGCACTGGCATAGTTTTTACAGGTTAAATTCTTACTGTTTTTTTCTCTAATACTTCTTCTAGAATCTGCTCAAAACGGCTCAAGAAAGCATCTTCACTCCAAATTTCATAAAATTGCTCCAACGGCTTTATCCCGTTTTTAATTACTTCTTGCAGTGTTGTTTCCTCAAGACAAATACTGGGCTCTGTATCGTAGATATGCCGAAACATCGCACTTTTTGTTATACATATTGGTCTTCTTACTGCAAGCGCATAATCTATTACACTAGACACTCCTCTATAGCCTAAGTCGTCATATAAAAATGCATTTAGCGTGTTAGCCGACAAAAATTCTAGAATACCTTCATGAGTAAGAAATTCAGTTGAAATCTCTAACCTTATGTTCTTCTTTTTTACAATTGCACTTAGCTCTTTTGCATAATTTATAGCGTATCTACTTTTACCTCCTCCTCCATAGTCATGTGCTGGCATATTTATTCTAATTACTGCTGCATCAAATTCCTCCTGAACTACTCGTATCAATTTCTCAAAACCTTTATGCCTTCCTGCGAAACCGAAACTTCCAATCACAACTTCAGAACTCAAGTTCTTGTTCGTGTCATAGCTGGGAATGAGTCTCGGAAGACCTATCAATGAATAAGGATTTTCTTTTCTCATTGTAGGGTCTGCAATTAAATGCGCATCGAAAATATCCATGATTTTGATCACATTTGAGATAAATGCCGGTTCATGATGAAGCGCTATCAGTATAGCATCTCTAAACCTTCTAAGGCCACTAAGCATTTGAGCAAACTCTTCAAGAGAAACTATATTTACAATAATAATATCTGGCTTTAATAAAAGCACCTGCCGTTCAATCTCGTTAAAAAAATCACACTCTGCGTACATGAAGTTAAATTTCTTGGACTTCATCAGAATCTCAGCAACATTTACCCCATACTGATGAACACCACAGCGCAGTATTGAATTATTTATAAATAAAACGTTCTTTCCTTCCGTTCTTTGTACTGCCTTAAGTGATGTTAACGCAAGTAACTCTCTTTCTCTCCTGAATACTTCAGAATTTTTGAGTTCAGCAGGATAATTAGACTTTATAGAATTTATGATCCTCTTCCATATCCAATCTCTCACCACAGGTAGCTTTTTTAGTCTCGCCCTCACCCGTATAGTGTTGCGGATTTTGTCCAGCATCGTATCACTTTTTTTACCTTTATCACTCATATGTTACTGTTTTTTTACTATTTCTTTACAACATAAACTTCTGGCAGAGGGAAAATAAACCCTGTACCTTTCTCTACCATTTCCTTTTCTCGTGCCAAGAACTCCTCCTTGAAGTGCCATGGTAGCACCAAGTAGTAGTCTGGGTTCATTGCGCGCGATTCTTCTTCACTAATGATTGGTATATCTGTACCTAATGTTTTAGCGCCATATTTGTCTGGATTCCGCTCTGCAGCATAATCAATTATGCGATGGTCTATATTGCACCACTGTAAAATTGTGTTACCTTTCGTAGATGCTCCGTAAATGTGGATTCGTTTTCCCTCTTCCTTCAACCTTTTTAGAAGATTGTATAGCTTTTCTTTATGAAGATTAATTCGCTCTTGAAATCGTGTATATGGCTTATCTGTATCTAATTCTAAATCGAATTCCTTTTGTCTTGTCTCATGTATCAAACTTTGATACTCAGGTCTGTCATATAAGTCATTTTCTATATGCGTTGCAATACAGCGTATACTCCCGCCGTTAATGTCATTAAAACTAATTTTTACAATCTTTAGACCCGCTTGCTTCATAATATACTCAAGGACAGCCAAGCTGTAATATTCTAAGTGCTCATGACAAATCGTATCATATGAATTCATTTCTAACATCTTTGGCATATATGACATTTCAAATATCCAGATGCCATCCCATGCCAGATACTGCTTCACACTTCTGGCAAACCCAACTGGGTCTTCTAAGTCATAAAACATTGCAATGGAAGTGACAATATCTATTTTCTTTTCTCCAATTAGGCGTTCTAACTTGTTAGAAGGGAAAATATCTTGCACCACATTTGCTTGCTTCACTTCTTTTGCCACATCGGAGGGGTCAATGCCAAATTTCTCGTAGCTGGTCGGATAGTAATTAAGTAAAGTTCCATCATTACACCCAATATCCAACACTGCCGCAACCTCTTTCCGACCAGTTATATCTAAAGCTTCTTCTACAATGCCTCTCAAATGATTTCTCATCGTGTTATTTGTTCCCGAACGATACCAATATGCTGAATATAGTATTTCTGGTGGAACCGAGTGAGCTATTTGCAACAGCCCACACGCTTTTTCATCTCTCGTTACATCACACCTTACTAATGTGCAGGGAATTTTACGCAATGGTGGAATTTCTTTACCCGGTTTTACAAAAGAACCTTGTAAGTACTGCTCTCCCAAATCAATTACTTTGGTAAGAGCAGTGGTGCCGCAAACTCTACAAGTTTTGCGATATATAAGATGCATATTTAATTTTTTGTAATTTCTCCTGAAAGATAAATCAACTCATCTATTTTTTATTTCAGATGCTTTTCACATTAAGAAGTGTTTTCTGAAATTGCTTATCTATTTCATGAATGCATTTATTTCTCTCCAAGTTTAGAGCCGCTAAGTTTTTTACAACGATATTCTTTTCTTCGCTTGGCACTTTCTCGAATTCATACACTTTCTCTTGCTCATGCCAAAGAAGACAATTTACCTCAGCTAATCGTGCAAATACCTCTCCAATACTTCCTCTCACTTCTGGAACATTATTACCCTCTTTCTTGTAGACTTTGTTCGGCGCAAATACAAGCTTCTCAATCGCGATCTGTCCAGACAATGCAGCTTTTATGTAATCATCAATTTCATCTTGCAGCTGTCTTTCTTGAAGACTTAGACTTGCAAGTTGCTCTGGATCATTAGAATGATACTGCTTTAGCTTTACTATAGTTAATTTATCACACAGAGAACCTAACGTTTCTGCCATACATTTTTATGATTTTTTAGGTATTATTAAATAATTCTGACCATCTATCACTCTCTCAAATCTATATCCAATACTAAGCACAAAATCTATATACTCCTGAAAATTTATACCCAATTCGTCCTGAAAAAGATGTTCAAATTCAAAAATAATAGGCATTCTATTCCTCTTAATTGTTTCTACAGCACCCTTCATTGCTAATAAGTCATATCCCTGAATATCAATCTTCATAAAACTAACCTTCTCGGGAATATTCAAACTGTCAATCTTCAAACTTTTGACAGGACAGCCTGATGGATTATTAGGCTTCAGCCCATATGAGCCATAAGTCTGAAACCTCTGAAAGTCAATTTCAGGATAAAAATGCACTTCATTATCCTTGTCGGCTACTGCTCCGAAAATAGCCCTCACATTTTTGCAATTATTTAACTCCACATTTTTTTGCAATATACTAAAAACAAACTCACCTGCTTCAAACGCATAGACTTTCCCTGTTCCATTAAGCATCTTCGAGAATAGTATAGTCATCTGTCCAAAATTAGCTCCCACATCAAGGACAGCAGTATTTGGCTTGATGAACTGTTTGGCACATTTAACAATATTCTCATCATATATCTCTCCTCTAATTATTGTATTCGCAATTATATCGCCTCCCGCATCTAACGGCAGATAGTAATTTCCTGTTTTAGTCTCAAAGAGACCAACGGTTTTTCCGTTAAGCTCTATTTTTTCGACAAGTTTCTTCTTTGCATTAAGCTTCAACTTTTCAACTTTTTTTTTAAGCCTATTAAATATCATTTTCAGTCTTCATGCATTTATTTTAGAACTACCTGGGACGTTTCAGATATGCCTCTTGTACTCCAATTTAGAGACGGTCTGACTACACCAGGCATATGACCACTAAAGTTATTTCTTGTTATCAATAGAGTCTTGTCTAAATCTTCCCTTACATTAAACATCAGCACGTTTTCTAAATAAAAGTGTACTTTAACGCCTTTACCACATGTTGCCATTCCTAAAGATACATAGTAAGTTTGAGCATTCAGAAGGTTAGCAGGTATAACACACTCTGCAATATACTCTCCTTGGGAAGTGTTGTCTGTCGGTTTCACAGGAGCCATCGATACGAAAGCCACTTGTCCCATCACAGTTTGAAAATTTAGCTGTGGATAAGTAAACAGATTTTCGTCAATCTCTCTATTTTTTCTTATTCTGTATCGTAATCCTATGGTAATGGGCTCATCTATTTCTACTTCCGTTACAATTTCTCCCTTGTGATTTTTTACATATGCGTCCAGTAATGTAACCGTATCATCCCCTATGTTCCTCATCTCATTTGTTATTCCCATACTACTCGCCATCTTATAGTATTCAAGTATAACATCAGATGGTTCACCAGATGCAACCAAGCGACCTGCATGAAGCATAAATACCGTCTTGCAAAGCGAAGCAATCATCGGCATACTATGACTGACAAACAGTACAGTTCGCCCTTGCTTCTTCGCCACATCGTCCATCTTTCCCAAACACTTCTTTTGAAATTCTGCATCACCAACCGCAAGCACCTCGTCTATAATCAAAATATCTGGCTCTAAATGCGCCGCAATCGCAAACGCCAAACGCACATACATCC
>Ga0308419_1000590_pt1 | contig 25934 bp, 21 predicted proteins | sample HotsprSampleMS50_FD_203674 | JGI IMG/M metagenome (GOLD analysis project Ga0308419, IMG submission 203674) | Hot spring phototrophic mat microbial communities from Mushroom Spring, Yellowstone National Park, Wyoming, United States - 20090730_MS50 ... | reverse complement strand
TGCCCCCGCCGGGCGTGCACCACCTCGGCGGGAAGGACGTTGGCGTGGTGGAAGAGCTTGTTCGCGTAGAACGGCAGCACGCCGGTGAGCGGCCCTTCAAAGTCGACGCGGCGGCGAGGAGCTTGCCGCCTGCCGAGCCCTGGGCGCTCCCGCTTGCAAGCTTGGCTTCGTGTACTTCGTGTGGGCCGACCCTTGGATGGCCGCGGGTCCGGAAACCTACGCCAGCGGGCTTCTGGAGACCTGCGGGTTCGCCAACGCGGTCCCCGCGTGTCCCCGCCGCTACCCGGTGGTGGACCGGGATTGCGCCTTGGCCCCGGAGGTGGCGCTGCACCTCTACCCGGACGAGCCGTACCCCTTCGCCCTCCCCCGGGACCTGGCTCCCTGGGGGCTTGCGGTGACGCCCTTGCCGGCCCTGGGGGAGGGCCTCAGCGGCGCAGCACCTGCTCCGGAGGCAGCATCGGCGAAGCCGCAGCAGGCCGACCCGCGCGAGCCGGCCGAACCTCCCGCCCCGGGGGGGCAAGCACCGGACCTCGCCGCTGCCTACCGCCTGGACGGCCGCATCCTCTGTCTTGCAGCGAACGGCGCCACCTTCACCTGGTACCCTTCCCGCACCGCCCGGGGGCTGCGGGCGGCCCGGCGCCTGGCCACGTTTTTCGCTGCAAAACCCCTTTCAGGGTCTCAGTAGCCCAGGGCCAGCCCATCCTTGCGGGACTCGCTGGCGCCGAAGTAAACACCGCTGGCAGGGTCGCGGTAAATCGCCTGGTAGCCGCCGAACACGCCCCCCAAAGCCTCCACCAACCGGTGGCCGCGGCGCAGCAGCTCGAAGCGCACCTCCGCTGGCACCCCCGACTCCAAGGAAAGCCTGCCGCCGTCGCTCATGGTGGTGCCCGTGGGCTCCGCGGAACCCGTGTGGTAAAAGCGCGGGGCGTCCCCCGCCTCCTGGACGTTCATGCCGAAATCCACGATGTTCACCACGATCTGCACGTGGCCTTGGGGCTGCATGTCGCCCCCCATCACGCCGATAGCCATGAGCGGCTTGCCGTCCTTGCCCAGGAACGCAGGGATGATCGTGTGGAACGGGCGCTTGCCCGGGGCCAGCCGGTTGGGGTGAGAAGGCTGGAGGTTGAACAGCGCCCCGCGGTTCTGCAGCCCGAAACCCAACTCGGGGATCGCGTACCCCGAACCGAACCCAGTGTAGTTGGACTGGATCAGCGCCACCATCCTCCCGGAAGCGTCGGCGGTGGCGAGGAACGTGGTATCGCCCCGGGCCAGGGCAGGGTTGCCAGGCTCCACCGCAGCCGCAGCCCGGCGGAGCTCGATGCGGCTCGCCTGCCGCGCCGCGTACTCCTTGGAAAGCAGCTGCTGCACCGGCACCGCAGCGAACGCTGGGTCGGCGTAGTAGCGAGCGCGGTCGGCAAACGCCAGCTTTTTCGCTTCCACCATCAAGTGCCAAAAGTCCGCCTTGTCGCGGCCAAGGCTGCGCAGGTCGTAACGCTCCAGGATGTTCAGCATCTCCAGCGCCGCGAGCCCTTGCGTGGGCGGCGGTAGCTCCCAAACCTCAAAGCCGCGGTACGTCACGGAAATCGGCTCCACCCACTCCGAGCGGTGCTCGGCAAAATCCTCCAGCGCGAAGAAGCCCCCATTGGCCTGGGAATAAGCCACGATTTTCGCGGCAATCTCCCCGCGGTAAAAGGCATCCCGCCCTTTTTCCGCCAGCAAGCTCAGGGTGCGAGCCAGGGCCGGGTTGGCGAACACCTCCCCCTCCTTGGGTGCTCGCCCTTGGGGGAGGAACACCTCGGCGAACCCGGGCTTGCCCCGGAACACCGCCGCCCCTCGGGCCCAGGCGCCGGCGATCACCTGCGGCACCGGCACCCCCTCCCGGGCGTAGGCGATGGCCGGTGCCATGATCTCCGCCATGGGCAGCTTGCCGAACCGCTGGTGCAGCTCGAACCACCCGTCCACGCACCCCGGAACGGTCCACGCGTAAGGGGTGTGGAGCGGCACCGTGCCATCCGCGGCCCGTGGCACCTTTTCCGCTGTCAGCGCTTTCGGCGCCCGCCCGGATGCGTTAAGCCCGCAGAGCTTGTTCGTGGCAGGGTCGTAGACCATCGCGAAAAGATCCCCGCCCAAGCCGCACGCCACCGGCTCCATGAAAGCCAGGGCAGCGTTCACCGCGATGGCCGCATCCACGGCGCTGCCGCCCTTTTTCAGCGTTTCCACCCCCACCAACACCGCCAAGGGGTGCGCTGCCGCCACCATCCCGTGGCGCGCCACGGTCACCGAGCGAGTGGCAAAAGCCCGCCCTTCCGGCCGGTCCGCCGCCGCCACCGGCGTCCCCATCGCTACCAGCGTCCCCATCGCTGCCAGCATGGAAGCCAAAGCGCTCCACCGCATACCACACCTCCTCGCCAACGCTACCGCACCCTCTGGGTTTTCCAAGCCGCCAAGGAAGGGCGACCCTGTTTGCGTGCCGCCAGCTCCGGCTCTCACGGGCCTCAGTGGCCATTCCCGGTGCCATCGAGCACGCGAGCAACCAATTTGCCCGCACGAAGGCCTTTGCTTGCAGCAATTTGCTACTTTGCGCCCGAGTTACGAGGTGCAACTCATTTGCCAGGCGCAAGTTCCGCCGCTGCAATATGTTCCAGCTGAAAACCGACACCCGCCGAAAACGTCCGTGCAATGAGTTTGCCCTCGCGGAGTCTGTCGCACAGAGCTGGCCACCGGCTGGTTTCTCGGTCGTTCCGAGGCCGTCCTCCTCCCGGGCGATGGGTCCTCCCGCTAGCTCGGCACGTTCCGTGTGCGCAACACTTTGATAGCCAAAGAGTTCGCGTGGCTCGCCATGGCAGCCGCTCCGTTGTCCCGCCAGCAGCCCTTCGCCCCCGCAGCTCCCAGCGAACCCCACGCCCCCCGTGGCAAGCTTCTTGCGTACTTCCCACCCCGAAAGGAGGTGCCCGTGGCACGGTTGGGAAAAACAGCGGAGCAACTTCACAGCATAACGCCCCAGTCAAAGGAGGGAGCAAGCATGAAAGATCGCCATTTTCGTAACCGGGAGAGGGTTCGGTTCGCTTTAGTGGTGGTCTTGTTATTACTGCCGTTGTTTGCTTGCATGACGGCGGGTCCGCAGCCCTCTCCGGAGCCCACGATCCCCCAAGCACCGCCGCTCACCTACAGCTTCTCTTACGAACCGACGAAAGAGGCCAATCCAGCCAAGGTCGCCATCGCCCTAGGTCGCATGTTGATCCAGCCCGAAAATAAGTGCCCTAGCAACCGGGTGGCTGATCTTCTCTCCGAGATGCCTTCCGCACTCCAATCTGCTTTTCAGGCTACGCTGATTGCAAAAGGCTACACGTTGAGCGGGCCGTTCGATTCCCGTGAGAAGATGACCTATGCCGAAAAAGAGAAGGCGATGCTGCTCCTTTTACCTGAGCTCAGGGTGAGATGCTCTTGCGCAGATTCTGGGTCAGAGAAACTCTGGGAAGGGAATGTCAGGACCACACGGACAGAAAACGTTGGTGAGAAAACCAGGCAGTATCGAGAGCAGGACAATATCACTGTTCATCGCGGTACCTTGCAGGTGGCGTTTTCGCTCGACCTCGTGTTGTACGAGCCTATCACAGGCGAAAAACTCTGGCTAAAGAGCGTCACGCCTTCGACCGTGAATGAGTCTTACCAGTATTATGAGCGTATCACGGACTACACGATTTGGGAAGGGACACTCGGTGACGCGCTCTTGGGCGGTGGCTTTGTCAAGCCCTATGATAAGGAGGTAAACGTCATCACCAACTCTGACACGAGGCCAAATGCTGCTGCAGCTGCTCTTGAGAAACTTTTTGCCTCGTCAATGCAGGAATTTTCGAAATACTTCGACCCCCGCGAAATTGCGCAGGTCGTTGAGGACGCGAACAAGGTCCGGAAGCTGAAGCGATACTGAGTAGTTAGGCTCCAAAGGGTCTCCGTCTCTCTTGCGAGGACTCGCTCAGGACAGGCGATAGAAGCGCCCCTTCCGGGGCGCTTTTCTTTTGCACCAAGGCAGAGAGAACATCACCGAAAATTCGGTGGCTTGGGGAGGATTCTTTGAAAGTTGGAAAACCGGGTACGGTTGGCGTCTGGTCCAGGTACGCAAGCCCCGTAGCCAATCCGCGCCTTGTGAGGACCCACGGGCTTGGATAGCAGGTAGTCAGCCGGTGTCGCTTTGCCGGGGCCAACCTGCTGGGGCTGGAAGACATCGGCGAATCTTGATCTGTCGAGCACCGTGCTACGCGTTCCGAGGGGACCCATAGGAGAACGCTCGGCAAGCGATAGGGCTGCCTACGCGGTTACCTGGAGGGCTGCCTGCGTGGCACGAATCTTGCGGTTAGGGACATTGGAGGTGCGCCATGGGCTGCCGGGGCTTTGTGGTCGTTTTTGCCGGTTGCGCGCTATTCCTCGCGGTTGGTTCCGAGGGCGGTGGGCCCGGAGAGCCATCGGCGAGCAATTCATCGGAAGTGCGGCCGGCGAGTGTTTTAGCGGGGCTGGAGCGGGGGTGGGTGGAAAACGCCGGGCAGTGGGACGAACGAGCTGCGTTTTCCGCTCCCGGTTACTTCGGCACCACCTGGGTCACCAAGGAGGGCGAGCTGCGGCATGTGGCGAGCAAGCGCGAGGACTGCGAAAAGCCAACCTCCGAGGCCGGCGAGCCGGAGTCGGCTGAAAGGCGCCTCCGCAAGCCCTGCCCTGTCCAAAGCTGGGTGCTTGCTGAGCGCTGGGTGGGGGGCAAGGTGAAGGGCATCCGCGGCGAAGAGGAGCTCGAAACCAAAGTGAGCTACTTCCTCGGCAACGATCCTGCCAAGCACCGCTCGGGTCTTGCCAGCTACCGCTACCTCTCGCTGGGTGAGGTTTGGCCAGGAGTGGAAATCAAGCTCCAGGCGAGCCAGAAGACCGTGGAGAAGCTGTTCTACCTGCGTCCTGGAGCAAACCTGGGGAAGGTTCGGGTGGAGCTGGAAGGAGCCCAAAACCTACGGCTTTCCCAGGAAGGGGAGCTCGTCCTCGAAACCGGTCTCGGGGAGCTAAAGCTTTCCAAGCCCGTGGCGTGGCAGGAAAGGGATGGCCAGAAGCTGCCGGTGCAAGCGTCGTACCGTCTTTTCGGCAAAAGCCGCTACGGCTTTGCGGTGCAGGGAGCCGATCCCCGCTTGCCGCTGGTGATTGATCCGATCCTCCAGTCCACCTACCTGGGGGGAAGCGGGGACGATAAGGCCTTCGCGCTGGCCATCGCCGGCAGCGGTGTGGTGTACGTGGCGGGATGGACCAACTCCACCGACTTCCCCAACACCAGCGGCGGCGCGCAGGCAAGCAACGGCGGCAACTACGACGCCTTCGTGGCGCGGCTCAATGCAACCCTCACTTCCAACCCCCAGTCCACCTACCTGGGGGGCAGCGGGAGCGATGGGGCCCTCGCTCTGGCCATCGCCGGCAGCGGTGACGTGTAGGTGGCGGGGTACACCGATTCCACCAACTTCCCCAACACCACCGGCGGCGCGCAGGCAATCTACGGCGGCGGCGGCGACGCTTTCGTGGCGCGGCTCAATTCAGCGCTCACCCAAAACCCCCAGTCCACCTACCTGGGGGGAAGCGGGTGGGAGGAGGCCTGGGCGCTGGCCATCGCCGGCAGCGGTGACGTGTAGGTGGCGGGGTACACCGATTCCACCAACTTCCCCAACACCACCGGCGGCGCGCAGGCAAGCCGCGGCGGCGGCAGCGATGACGCCTTCGTGGCGCGGCTCAATGCAACCCTCACCTCCACCCTCCAGTCCACCTACCTGGGGGGAAGCTTTGACGATGAGGCCTACGCGGTGGCCATCGCCGGCAGCGGCCAGGTGTACGTGGCGGGGCTCACCGCTTCCACCAACTTCCCCAACACTTCCGGCGGCGCGCAGGCAAGCTACAGCGGCGCCCTCGACGCTTTCGTGGCGCGGCTTTCGGGGGATCTTCGAGCGGGCAGCAGCTGCAGCTATTCGATTTCCCCCACCTCCGCCAGTGTGCCAGCTTCCGGGGGCAGCGGCACCGTGAGCGTCACCACCCAAGCGGGGTGCAGTTGGACCGCCACTTCCAAGGTCTGGTGGATCACCATCACCTCCGGCGCCAGTGGCTTGGGCAACGGCACCGTGGCCTACTCGGTAGCGGCCAACACCGGCGCTGCCCGTACGGGGACGCTTACCATTGCAGGCCAGACGTTCACTGTGAGCCAGCAGGCTTTCAGCTGCAGCTATTCGATCTCCCCCACCTCTGCCAACGTGGGTGCTACCGGGGGAAGCGGCACCGTGAGCGTCGCCACCCAAGCGGGGTGCAGCTGGACCGCCAGCTCCAACGCCTCCTGGATCGCCATCACCTCCGGCGCCAGCGGCTCGGGCAACGGCACCGTAGCCTACTCGGTGGCGGCCAACACCGGCGCTGCCCGCACCGGCACCCTCACCATCGCCGGCCAAACGTTCACGGTCAACCAAGCGGCAGGAGGTGGGAGCTACAGCTACTCCTACTGGTTTCCCTCCGCAAGCCGCGCCGCGGGGCTCAACAACAGCCAGTGGCGCACCGACCTCGGCATTCTGAACCTCTCCTCCTCCCGCAACGACGTGCAACTCGTTTTCTACGGGTCAGGCGCCCAGACCACCCAGACCACCTACCTGGCGGCGGGCAGCCAGTCCATCCTCGTGGACGTGGTGGGGCAGATGGGCGCCTCGGGCAGCGGCGCGCTGGAGGTGCCCACCAGCTTGCCGGCCATCGTTTCCTCCCGCACCTACAACCTCAACGCCGCGGGGGCCAGCTGCTACCCCAGCGGCACGTTAGGGCAGAACTTGGACGCGTTTACCGCGGCTGAAGGGTTAGCCACGGGGCAGGTGGGGGTTTTGCCGCAGCTTACCGAAAACAGCCAGTACCGCACCAACATTAGCCTGACCAACGCCGGGGCTAGCGGAGCCAGTGTGAAGGTGGAGCTTTACGATGGCAGCGGCGCCAAGCTCGGCGAGTACACGGAAGGCTTAAACCCCGGGCAGTTCAAGCAGCGGGTGCAGCCGTTCAAGAACGTGGCAAATCAGACGAACCGGAGCCGAGGGTATGCGAAGGTGACGGTAGTGTCAGGCAGCGGCGTCGTGGCGGTGGCATCGGTCATCGACAACGTGACCAACGACCCCACCACGGTGCGCATGGTGCGGCCGTAGCGCTTGCCGCCGCGGTCCGAATGGGCGCATGGGAAGGAGGGCTTCGGCCATCCTTCCCTTTTCCAAGGGCAAGGGAACCGACCTACGAGGCGGAAATTGCGCCTCCACACGTGCGCCCGGACCGCAGGGGCGCGGTGGGCGGTACCAGCGCCGGGGTTTGGAGCGTGCGGCGAGGCTCCAGAATGGCTGGGAGAAGAAGGGTCGGCGCTGGCCACGATCGAGCACGCGAACCGGGCCGCTGGAACCCTGCATGCGTTCGAAGTGGGCAGTTTGGGAAGAGACGTTGCTTTTTGTTGGTGTCTGTGGCAGAATAGCATAAGATCTTGGGGTGGGCGTGGTGACCAGGCGCAGGAAGCCGCCGCCAGAGGAGCCGGGGAAGCCGGCCGCGGGAGAGGGGCAAGGGGCTGGCAGCGCTGCCCTGGCCTCGTCCAATGGCAGCGCAAGCTCCACGGAAACGTTCGACCACGCGCAAGATGCGGCGCATGCCGCTGCGGTGGCGTGGCCGGCGTTCCCCCAGCGCTGGCGGCCCGAGCGGCTTCTGGGTTCCGGGGGCCAAGGGGATGTTTGGCTCGCCTGGGACAGCAAGCTGGAGCAGTACGTGGCGATCAAGGTGCTTCCCGGCGAGCTGCGCGGGCGGCAGGTGGTGCGGCTGCGCCGGGAGGTTGGGGAAGGGCGCAAGCTCGCCCATCCCAACCTGGTCCACGTGTACGAGCTGGTGGAGTGGGCGGGACACCAAGCGGTGGTGATGGAGTGGGTGAGCAGGGGAAGCCTCCGCCAGAAGCTTGCCCAAGGTCCCTTGCCCCTGGCCACCGTGGTGGCTGTGGCCGAGCAAGTGCTGGAAGCGCTGGCTTACCTCCACGAGCACGGCTACGTGCACCGGGACGTGAAACCCGGCAACATCCTCCTCACCGAGGACGGTCGCTACAAGCTGGGGGATCTGGGGCTGTTGCTCCCTGCCGGAGCGGAAACCGCCACGCTCATGGCGGTAGGCACCATGGCGTACATGAGCCCCGAGCAGCTTCTCGGCCAGCAGCCTGGGCCACCCAGCGATCTTTACGCGCTGGCCGTAACGCTGTACGAGTGCCTCACGGGCACCTTGCCGCCGCGACCCGAGGAGGGGCTCTCCCTCAAGGCCTTGGCGGTTCCCAACCCCCGCCTGGTGCGCCCCGACTGCCCCAGGTGGTTGGGGCAGCTCGTGGTGCGCTTGGGGCGGCCTGATCCGAAGGATCGCTTCGCCGACGGCAGGCAGGCGCTGGAAGCGCTGCGCCGGAGGAAGCCCCTGGGGCTTCGAAGGTTCATCCGGGCGGGCCTGGCGGCGGCTGGAGTGGGGGCAGCGGTGCTGGCGCTGGGGTTGGCGCTGCGCCACGGCCACGAGAGCGCTGTGAGCGTGCGCAGCGAGGGGCAGGAGGCCGTAGGGGTGGGGAGTAACGGCCAGGTGGTTTGGCGGTACGAGCTCCTGGCGCCGGTGGTGCAGCACATGGCTTTCGATGTAGACGGCGACGGCAAGCAGGACTGGGTTTTTGCCGCGGGTCGGGAAGAATGTGGGCTTCGGGACGGCGCCCCCAACAGCCAGGTACTGGCGGTTTCCGCCGCTGGGGAGGTGCTCCTGGATTTCAGGCCCGACGATTTCTTGCGCAGGGCAAGCCGCCTCGCGCCGCCCATACTGGTCCCCAAGGTGCGGGGGTTGGACCTTGACGGGGACGGGGCCCAGGAACTCGTGGTGCACCTGCGGCACCGCTGCCTGGGGACCTCGTACCTGGTGGCTTTTTGGCCAAAGTCGCAGCGATGGACGGAAATCCTCGCCCACGAGGGTGGCTGGATCTTGGACTTCGAGACCGTGGGCGGCGAGTCCCCTCCCGCGCTGGTCTTCACCGCGTTGAACACCACCCTGGGAGGGTGGGTGGCGGTGGGGAAGGTAGCCATCGTCCCGGGGGCAATGTTAAGCGGCACGGACTTCGGGCTGGCCGCTATTCCCGGCTTGGAGCCGAAGGAGCTGGCGAAACCCCTCTGGTACACCCCGGTGGAATCGGAGTCTTTTGCCTTCGGGACGAAAGCGAGCTTCGGGGAGGAAGCAGTTACGTTTTTCGCCAGCGGTGGGAACTTCCAGTATGGCGAAGGGTTGCGGGTGGACAGGTGGGGCAACCCCAGTGGAAGCCCCCTTTGGGGCAGGGACCGGGGTGCCCTCCGCTGGTCCGCGCTGGTATCGGTGAGAGATTGGTTTGACGGATTCCTGCCCGGTGCCTTCCGGGGCCCCGCCGAGGTGGCCGAGGCGGAGCGGCGATGGTTGGCGGGAAGCCGCGAGCTCCTGGTGGAGCCACCGTACCGGGCAATCCACGCGATTTTCGCAGCCCGGCACTACGCTGCCGCGGGGGGCGCCACCCAGGCCCGGGCGTTGCTGGCGCGGGCCTGGGAGGACTCGCCCCTTCCCGGGGTAGCCTTCGCCTACGGCCACCTCTTGGCGGTGCAAGGGGATCGGGAAAAGGCGCTTTCCGTGCTGCTTTCCGCGCTGCAAAACCAACAGGCACGCCCCGTTTCCTTCCGCATTTCCCAGCTTTACAGTCGCGTGCTGCTGGATGAGGTGGAGCTGCCCGAGTGGCAAGAAAAATCCACGGGTTCTTTCGTCCACGTCGGTCCCGCCGAGCCGCTGGAAAAGGCCCGGGCGCGGATCTGGTACGAGGAACCGGGGGACAGCGACACCACCCTGGAAAGCCACGATTTGCTTCCGGAAGGGGCGGCTTTTGGGGCCTTGGCGGCGTGGCGGCGGGGCACCCTTCCACCTGGTGCAGCGGAGGAGCTCGCCCGGCAAGCGGAGCGCAACCCCGATGCCATGCCTGAGTTCCTCCTCGCCCAAGGGCTTGCCCGGGCCAGCGAACGACGCTTCCCCGAGGCACTGGGGCTTTTGGACCAAGCGCGTGGGAGGATTCTCAACGAGCGCAGGGAGCGGTGGAACTTCTTAGCCTTGCATAACTTCGAGCTGGTGGAGGCCTGTCGGGCCAAGGTGCTGCTCGCGGCGGGCAAAACCCGCGAGGCCCGAGCCCTGGCGGAAAGCTTGCAACCGCTGCTCGTCCCGGGCAGGCTCCCCGCCAACCTGGTGACAGAGGTCTTGGCGGCCACCGAGCCCGCGTCCCAACCGCCGTGGCCCGCCCCACCAGCTTCCCGTTGAGTTCGGGGCGCGCCTTTTTTTGGAAAAGGCTCCAGTGGGCTGGTCGCACGCTGGCAGGATGTCCCTTCCCCCTGCGTTGGGAGCCAGCCCCCCAGGGGGACCACGCTTTTCCCTTGGCCCGACACTAGCTTCCCGGGCCGATGACCACCGTGGTGCGCTTTCCCTCCTCCACCTCCACGGTTCGTTCCACCACGGCGCCCTCCGGAAAGCGCACGGTGACGCGATGGGTGCCGGCGGATACTTTTGCGTCGACCACAGGCAGTGGGCCAAAGGGCTTGCCATCCACCGCCACCTCGGTACCTTTGACCCGCACGCCGAAGTCCGGGAACACCGTCAAAAAACCGAACTCTGGCAGCCTCAGGATGATTTCCGAGGTGGCTTCGGTTACGTTCACCGTGGTGGTGGCCCAGCGAAACCCGGGAATCCCGTAAGTAAAAAGGTGCGTTCCTTTCGTAAGTTCCACGGTTTGGCGCGCCACCTTTCCCAAATCCTCCCCGTCCACCTTCACGTGGGCGGGGGGCACCAGCGTGAGCTCCACCTTCACCTTTTCCACGTGTGTCTCCCGGGGGCCGGGCCTTGGGGTAGGGCTCGGGACGGGCGCAGGGAAGCTCAGCTGGTCGGCCCTCGTGGGTTTTTCCAGCGAAGGCGTTGGGGGAGCGAGCCGTTGGGACGGAGCGTTCGTGGGAAGGGTTTTCTGCGCGTCGTTGCTCGCCGAGCCGCGCCACCACAGGCCAGCGAAAAGCAGCGAGACCGCGCCCAGGGCGAGGAGCGTGAAGGGGAGGTATTGGTGCCATCGCTTGGGTGCTGCCTGGTACGGGCTCAGCCCCAGCGTACCGAGCCCTCCCCGCGGGCTCTGGGGAACCGCTGGCGGGGGGATCTGTCCCACGCTCACCCCGAGCTCCGCCGCCAGGGTCTCCAGCTGCCTTGCCACGGTGGCGGTACTCGTGGGGCGAGCTTCAGGGTCCTTGGCCAACAAGGCGAGGATCAGCTGGCTCAATGTTTCTGGGATCTTTGGGTTGATTTTTCGGGGATCGGGTGGGTTTTCATGGACGATCGCGTAGAGCACTCTGCCCAGGTCATCTCCCTGGAATGGGCGGCGCTCGGTCACCATCTCGTAGGCTACCGCACCTAGGGAGAAGAGATCGGAACGATGATCCAGAGGCTTGCCCAGGAGAATTTCCGGGGAAAAATAGCCCACCGTTCCTAACGCCTCCCCGGTGCGTGTCAGGCCAGTGGTTTCGTGAACGAGCTTGGCAATGCCGAAATCCAGAAGCTTCACCTGGCCATCGGGCAGGATGCGGATGTTCGAGGGCTTGATGTCCCGGTGGATCACGCCCTTTTCGTGGGCTGCGGCGAGCCCTCGGGCCACCTGGACAAGGACGGAAATCACGAACTCCAGCGGCAGCGGGACCCTGCCAACGAGAAGCTCCAAGTCCACACCTGGCAGGAACTCTTGCACCAGGTACGGCGCTCCCTCGTGGATGCCAAAGTCGTAGATAACCGCCAGGTTCGGGTGGGAGAGCGATCCGGCAATGCGCGCCTCGCGAAAAAAGCGATCGGTTGTTTCCTTGTCTGCAGCCAGCGAAACCTTGATCGCTGCGTCCCGGCGGATGAACGGGTCCCGGGCACGGTAGACGGTGCCGAAGCCGCCGCTTCCCAACGTTTCCAGCACCTCGTAGCGATCGATCTTCACTGGGCTTCCTTTCCATCGTGCGGTTCTGGGCGAGAAGCTGGGATGGAAAGCGGGCCGGCTGGTTCTGCCCTTTGGCCGGCAAGCCGGGGAGAAAAACCGCAGGTACGGGCGGCGAAAGTAAAGGCAGCAGCGAGGAGCACGGCGACCCCGACCGACCGCAGTGGGCTTTTGCGCCGCCTCTGTGGCGCTGGAGCAAGCACCACCGGAGAAGCGAAGCTTGCCGCGCGAGGGAAGCTGCCGACTTCGCAAGCTGCGGCAGTGATGTTGTCGCTGCTGCCCCGGCTCAACGCCAGCGCTGCTACGGCGTCCACAAAGGCTTGCAGCGAGGGGGAACCCCAGGCGAAATGCAGCAGGTCCGCGGGAGTGACGTGCTCGTGCAGGCCGTCGCTGCAGGCCAAGAGGATTGCCGCGCTGTTTTCCGCAAGCGCGGTGGTGGTGACCTCCAGCCCGGGGAAATCCTCCTCGCCGAGGCCCCGGAGCAGCCCGCCACCCACAGCCTTGCGCGCCGCCTGGGGATCACCCACGGCCCCGGTGTCCACCAGCGCCTGGGCCAAGGAATGGTCGTGGGTGAGCTGGAGCACGTCTTGCTCGGAGATGAGGTAGATCCTCGAATCCCCAGCGTGACCAACGGTCACGGTACCCGGTTGGACCACCGCTGCGGCCAGCGTGGTGCCCACCGCTGGGAGCTGCTCGCGGGTTTTGAGCTGGAGAATCGCGCCGTTCGCCACAGCCGTGGCGTCTTTCAGCACCTCTTCCGCGCGCGCGCCGCGGCTCAGCTTTGGAGCTAGCCGAGCTAACGCTTCGATGGCGAGCTGACTGGCCTGAGCGCCTCGGGCAAACCCACCCATGCCGTCGGCCACGGCGATGCAGCAAAAGCTAGGCAGGAGAAGGCAAAACGCTGCGTCTTCCTGCCGCTCCCGCTTTCCCTGCAGCGAGCATAGGGCCACCCCCTTGGGCTGGTGAGGCATGAGCTAGCACCGGGCAGCAGCTGATTCGGTCACTTCGTGTGAAAGATCAAAACCACCTCCCCCATTTCCACTCGGTCCCCCTCGGTGAGAGCAACGGTTTCGTCCACCCGGAGCTCGCGTCCGTTCACCCGGGTGGGGTTGGAGCTCTCGGGGGCGAAGTTCGTGAGCATCCAGCGGTTGTCCTGGTAGGTGATCTTCGCTTGCCTGCTGGAGACGGTGAGGGAGCTGAGCTGCACATGAACGTACGGTGCCCCGGGGAGCCGCCCGAAAGTGACCTCCGGGATCGCTTGGTTGGGCACCCGGAAAAAGCGGATTTCCTTTACCGTGTCATCGCCCGCTGCGACCTCGAAGCGACCAGGCAACACCTTGATGGTGCCGGCAGGAGGTTGATGGATCTTGATGGTTTTTCCGGCGACCACTTGAGGTTCGGGAGCCACCGGCGGGTTCGGCGTTGCGCTCGCCAGGGGAGTTTGGGCAAGCGGGCCGCTGGCGATGGCGTAGGGGTTAGGTTCCTCCCGTGGCCGCGACCGGCGGAGCAAGAGCCCCCCACCCACAAGCAGCGCCAAAAGCCCCACGGTACCTACTGCAATCGGCAGCACGAGCCGGCTGTCCCACGTGCCAGTGGCCTTTGGCTCCGCCGGGGCAGGAACAGGCATAGCTTGTCCCCCAGGCGCAGGCGCTGCAGCAGGCTCAGAAGCCACCGGTGGCAGCGGAGCACCGCTCGCGCTCTCCTTTTGCACGCTCACCGTCACAGCGCTTCCTGCGGATTGGGTTTCCCGCGTGGTTTCCGTCACGATGAGCTCCAGCTCTTCCTCGGAAATGAAGCGCTTTCCCAGCTGCTCGGTCACCACCCCCCGAACCTGGTAGCGCTTGTCTATGGCAGGCAAGGGACGGGACGTCCGCACCAGCACGCTTTCCCCCCAGTTGGTGCGGAGGAGGTAAAAGTTGCCCCCGAGGCCCGAGACCCACTGGGCCACGGTGCCCTCCATCTCCACGGGCTCGTTGAGGGAGGCCTCGCCAAAGCGCTCGATCCGCCGGTACTGCTGCGCCCCGAGGAGCGTGCCCAAGAGCATGAACCCCACAAGCCAGAACACTTTTGCCTTCATGGCTCCTCCTTTCTCGACCCCCAAGCCCAGAGGGGTGCCCTGGACCAGGACCAAGCTTCTTTTCGCAAAGTCTATGCCAGGCAAGCTGCGGCGGCGGTGTTCGGGACGGAGCGGAGTTGGCTTGCGCTGCGCCTGGCTCCTGGTGGCCGGCGTGCAACACCATTTGCGTACTCGGGTGGAAGGCAGTGGGCGTTCGACCTTCGAGGTGCTATACTGGCCACAATGTACGGCTTGTGGCAAAAGCGTTGCGCTGGGAGCAAGCGAGTTGCTCAGTTGATGGAGAGCTTCGGGCCGGCGAGTGCTGGGGAGGCGGGAAGAGCACCTGGTTCGGTGGGCAGCGCTGCTTTAGGGTGATCGGCAATGGCCAAAAAACCGGAAGCTGGTTGGGTGCTGGTGAAGGAAAAAGGGGAAGGGCCCGAGCTGCTCCCCTTGGCGGGGGATGCGCTGCTGCTGGGGACGGCCAGGGACTGCCACCTGGTGGTGGCGGCCCGGGGCGTTTCCCGGCGGCATGCGCGGCTGGAGGTGCGGGAGGAAAGCGTTTTTCTGGAGGACCTGGGGAGCAAGAACGGTACGTTCTCCAACGGGACGAGGATTGAGGGGAAGGTTCGGCTTGCAGCAGGGGATCGCCTTTCCTGCGGCGCAGCGACGTACGTGCTGTCGAAAATCGCTCCTGAGGATCTGCGGGTGGCGGTGAAGCTGGAAAGGCCTTCCCAGGCGGGCTGCGATCCTGAAAGCACCACGGAGGAGGCATCCCAAGTCCCTGCGAATTTTTTGCAGGCGATCGTCGAGCTCGCCAAGCTTGCAGAAAAAAGCCGCTCCGAGCTGGCAACTGTGTGCCAAATCGTCGCGCGAACACTCCAAGCCCATGGCTTGCTGCTGGTCAGGGGCGGCTTGGGGAGGGCAACGGAAATCCTCGCAGCTTTCGGAAGCAATCTGCCCTTGGCAAGGGTGGAAGAGCTGGCGTCTTCCCTCGCTCGGCAAACGCGTTTGGGCAAAAGGCTCGTGTGTGGTTTTGAGAAGCAAGAGCTTACCACGGCTTTTGCCATGGGCGGCGACGGACTTTGGCTGGCGTTGGCATGCACCGGAGAAGAGATTTGCGGCAGATCCGTGTTTCTGGCGGGCGTCGTGGAAATCTTGGCGCGGAAGTTGCTTACCTTATCGGAAGGGGATGGCGAGGAGTCGGTGAAAGCCCACGAGCTTCTCTATCCGGCTGGGCACGTGCTGTTGCCTTCGCGACCCATGCAGGGGGTTTACGGGCGCATCAGGGAAGTGGCGCGGGCCGATTTTCCGGTGCTTTTCCAAGGTGAGACAGGGGTCGGCAAGGAACACATGGTGAAGGTGTTGCACCTTTCCTCGGGCAGGAAGGGCCAGTTGGTAGCGGTGAACTGCGCCGCCATTCCCGCAGAGCTTTTGGAAGCCGAGCTTTTCGGCATCGAGCGCGGCGTGGCCACCGGCGTGACGGCCCGGGAAGGGAAGTTCCAGCAAGCATGGGGGGGTACCCTTTTCCTGGACGAGGTTGGGGAGCTTCCCTACGCGCTGCAAGCAAAGCTGCTCCGTGCCCTGGATCAGGGGGAGGTGGTGCCGTTGGGGGCGCGAAAGCCGCTCAAGATCGACGCGCGCGTCGTTTCCGCCACCAACCGAGAGCTTGCCAGCAAGGTCCAGGACGGGCGTTTTCGTGCCGACCTGTACTACAGGCTCGCCGGCATCGTCATCGAGATCCCCCCGTTGCGGTCGCACCCCGAGGACGTGCCGCTGTTGGTGACATCGTTCCTGCAGCGGGAGGCCGAGCGGTGGAAAAAGCCGCTGCGGGGGTTGAGCGAGCGGGCCCTGCGAGCCCTCGTGGCCTACAGCTGGCCGGGGAACATCCGGCAGCTGGAGCACGAGGTGCGGCGGCTGGTGACCGCTTGTCCCCCTGGGGGGCTGGTGACCTACGAGCTGCTGTCCCCGGTAATCAAGGCGGCAAGCGTGGGCAGGGAGAGCGAGCCGGTCACCGGGAGCCTGCGCCAGCGGGTGGCCCAGCTGGAGCGGGAGGTGATCAGCGAAGCGCTGCAGGCCAGCGACGGCAGCTTGCAGGAAGCTGCCAGGCTCTTGGGCATGAGCCGTTACGGCTTGTCCCTCAAGCTCAAACGCCTGGGGCTTGTGGCTGGGGAAATCTCCCAGAGCCGCCCCTCGCGGCGGCCGAGGCGGTGAGGCTCGATAAGGAAGGCGATGGCGCCGGTGATGGAGTTTCGTTCTGCGCTTCGAACTCGGCCGCATTTGCTTTCCCGTGACCTTGGCATTGCCTGGGGGCTGGGATTATAAAAAAGACTTTCTATGGAGCGAACAGCTCGCGGGCCGGGGAGCAAGGCGAGCGCCTCGGCTGTTCTCGAGGCGGCGGTGGTGACGCTTCTGGCGGGGGCTGCCTTTTGGCTGGACATGCGCCACGAGTACCGCCCGGAGCTGCAAGCGCACCAATCGTTGCTCGCTGCCATGCCTTTCGGGTGCGACAGGTAATCACCTTGACCTTCGGGTCGTTGGGGCACGGGGACGCCGCGGACCTCGCCTTCCTCGAGAGCTGGGGGGAAGAGCCTGGGATTTTTCTCGCAGCGGCGCGGGGGTCCCCCGTTGCCATGGGCAGTTCCGGGCTGGTAGCCTCCTTTTCCCGGGCGGAAGGCCGTTGGCAGGCGGTCGTGCACCACTTGCCCAGGCTGCTCTTGGGCGGTGGCTTGGCGAGGGCGAGAAGCACCCCTGGTTCTTGGCCTTGAGACTTCCGGCGCTCCGCCGCGGTTTTTCAGCTACGGGCGGATGGGGTTTCACCGTAAGACTGGCGTTGCGCTCCCCAGGTTTGGCCGTCCGGGAAAAAGCTTGCCGATGTTCCTCGCGGCGAGCAGGTGTCTTGGAGGGACGGGGTATTGCTCGCCCGCTCCCTGGTGGTAGCCGGCGGCACCTTGGGCCTCGGCATCTGGGTTCCCGAGGCGGGGCTGGCTTCCAGGGCTTCTCCGGGGTGGGTGGTACTGGTGTTCCTGGCCTTGCTCGCCAGCAGCGGGGGGTTGGCGTTGCGGCAAAGGCTTTTGGCCGAGGAGCGGCAGCAGGCAGGGCTTGCGGCGGACCTCGCCCGTCGCGAGAAGGAGCTTGCAGCGCAAATCGCCGAGGAGCAGTGGCGGCTGCTCCTGGCGGGGGCGAAGGAGCTGATGCTGTTCCTGCGGGAGGAGTTCGTGATGCGCGCAAACCGAGCGGCGGCAAAGTTCCTAGGCTTCGAGCATCCTGGAAATTTCATTGGCCGCTGCTTCCTGGCCTTGGTAGCCGCCGAAGAGCAGGGGAGGGTGGCGAAGCTGCTGCTGGCGGCGGCCGTTTCCCTCGGCTCGTCCACCACCTACCTGCAGGGCGCAACGGCAAGCGCCGTACCGTGGAGATCCGTCCTTGGAAGCTGGAAGCCGGCGAGGGGGTGCGCTGCCGCCACCATGCCGTTGCGAGCCAGCGTCACCGAGCGGGTGGCAAACGCACGCCCTTGCGGCCGGTCCGCCGCCGCCACCAGCGTCCCCATCGCCACCAGCGTCGCCATCACCGCTAGTATTGAAACCAGAACCCACGACCGCGTTGCCGCACTTTCTCGCCAACCCTATCTTACCCCCTGGCGTTTTCCAAGCCGCCAGGGGAAAGCGACGCGGGTAGCTTGCCGCGAGTTCCAGCTGGCACCGGCCTAGGTGGCCATCCCCGCTGCCAACACGCACCCGAGCAACCAACTTGCACGCACGAAAGCCTCTTCTTGCAGCAACTTGGTGCCTTGCGCCCGAATTCCCCGCTGCAACTCCTTTGCCATGCGGAAGTTCGGCATCGGCAATATGTTGCAGTCGACAACCGGCACCAGACGAAAACGCCTGTGCAACGAGTTTGCGCTGGCTCAGATTGTCGCACTGGGCTGGCCGCCGGCTGGGTTCCCGGTCGTTCCCAGGCCGCCTTCCTCCCGGGCGATGGCTCATCCCGCTAGCCCGCCACCTTCCGTGTGCACAACCATATCACAGCCAAAAATTTCTCGCAGCTCGGCATGGCAGCGGCTCGACTGCCCCGCCAACAGCCCTTCGCCCCCACACAGCTCCCAGCGAACCTCACCCCCAGCTTGGCAAGCCTCTTGCTTCCTGCCCACGCCGAAAGGAGGTGGCCATGACCCGACGCACAACGTTTTTGGCCTTGGCGATGGTGGCGGTTTTCGTTTCGCCGGCGGCATTGCTGGCCCAAGAAACAAAGCCCTTGACCAACGACGATGTGGTGAAGCTTTCCAAGGCAGGACTTGGGGACGACGTGGTCATCGCCAAAATCAACCAGGCCCCCCAGGTTGACTTCAAGCTCGATACGGACTCCCTTATCGCTCTCAACCAGCAGGGGGTAAGCAAGGCGGTGATCGAGGCCATGCTCAGAAAAGCCACGGCGCCAGCTGCTGCGGGCTCTCCCCAAGCCCCGCCGACTAGTACTGGCCCGTTTGGTGCCCCGGGGCGGAGCTCCTGCCTCTGCGAGTTTCCAAACTCAGGACGAAGAAGAGGTTATTCTGCGGACTGCCGATAAAACCTTCAAACTGCAATCTGTTCAGGGCGACCTGAGCACGGTTTACGCCTACGCCGTTTACCTGCTCTTCTTGGACTTTCCCGGCCTTCAGGCCGACGTGCGAATCGCCGACAGGCGCCCAACGATTGTTGTTCGGTCGAAGAAAAGCCCCCGCGGCCGCCTTTTCTTGGTTCGCGCAAAGCAAGACAAGGACGACAATGTCCGTTCGGTTAAAGTCGGTAAGGCAGGACTGTTTGGGGCAAAAAGCTGGAATTCTCCTGACTCCGACTGGGTAGTCGCGTGTGACGTGAAAGATCTGGGCAACGGTACCTGGGAACTAGTGCCCAAGGGCGCTCTTGCTCCGGGTGAATATGGCGTTCTCTTCCGTGGAGGCATCACAGGAGAGTTGGGACAAGCAGCAGAACTCTACGACTTCGGCGTCGATTGAGTGAAGTGAGACTGCGCTCAAAGGTTCGCAAAGTACTGTGGAAATCCGGGTCGAGCGGCGGCCTCTTGAGTTGGTTTGATGCCGTCCACAAAGCGCCCGCCCGCCAGAACCTTGGTGGGCGGGCGCGGTGCGTTGCAGGGTTGGAAGCTAGTCTGGGCCGCAATGAGCGTCTTCCAGATGATCGCGGGGGTACGGTAACAGTTCCTGGAGCGCGTCGCGGCCCCGGGTCGCGAGCGGAAGTTCGCAGGCTGGGACTCCAGCGTTGGCAGTGCTGAGGTTCACCAGGTACTTCGGGGCAACCGAGAAGTGCTCCCCATCCCCTTCCAATCCCCACCCAAGGCTTCCGGGCCTACCGCTGAGGGCGCCTTGGGCGTCACGTTTCGAACGTGCTTCGCTGCCGGTTCGCTCACCTTCGGGAGGGGCCGTGAGCCATCGCCCTGAAAACTAGCCGGGCAGCTCGGTGCCGGGCCGTAGGGCGCCGATCCCTGAGGCGAAGCATCCTCCCCTTCCAGCCCCGCCGCCCTGTGGCCCCGGGCCCGACGTTTCGCACCGCCCATCGGATTGCCCGGTGGTGATCCACCACCAGCCGCCCCTCAGCACCTGGAGCACCGGCGTCCAAACTCTCCAGCGCAAACCACACCTCCTCGTCAACGCAACCCCACTCCGTGGCGTTTTCCAAGCCGCCAGGGAAAAGCGACCCCGGTTGCCTGCCGCGAGTTCCGGTTCTCGCCGGCCTAGCTGGCCATCCCCGCTGCCAGCAAGCGCCCGAGCAACCAACTTGCACGCATGAAGACATTTGGTTGCAGCAGCTTGCTACCTTGTACCGATTTAACCATGCGTAAGTCCGTTGCAAAGTAGAACATCACTCTGTGCAGGAGCTTACCTATCGGCGCGATGATGGCTGCGAAAAACCGCGCAACGCTTTTGCTTTCGCCCACGCTCCCTCAGCCAGCCGGAAGCCGGCAGAATCTGCCTCCGCAGAGTAGTGCGTCTCTTCGACACCGTGGCACGGTTGTTGCTAAGAAATCTGTATGGGAGGTGCGTACAAAGTAAACTACCTTAAGGAACGCCGGGCTTCGTTTCGCGGTGGCGCCGCCCTCGTCGTCCTCGGGGTTCTCGCTTTCCCAGGAACGGCGCGGGGCCAGTTCTTCGACTCTTTCAACCCTAAGGTCAGTACTGAGGTACTGCACCCGCCGGGTTTCGGAATAACCGGGTTCAAGCGGGTGGCCCTGTTACAGTCCTCGCAACGCGGATCGGAATGCCTGGATCTCTTGTTCGATCGGCTCGTGCAGCTGTTTGTAAACCACCATATCGAAACCATTGATCGGCGGCACCTCCATGCCATTCTTGCCGAGAGGAACATGTCCCTGGGAAGTAGCATCGACCGAGAAACCGCGAGCAAGCTCGGGGCGTGTTGGCAACGGTCGGACATTGACCTAGGGCAACGTTTGGATATTGACCCACCCTGGCGGGTCGAAGTGTCCTTCAGTGGGGTTGGGGTCGTGGTGGTCTTTGCTCCTTTCTCTGTCCTTGTCGTTGCCTCTTCCTGCCTCCCCCCGAGGGGGGAGGCGCCCGGCGCGACAGCGTCGCATGTGCGACTCCTGGTCCGATGGGAGGGACCCTGCGTGGTCAGGATGGGACCCCGGCTGGCCAGGCGATCCAGCAGGGCCGTCGCGAGCTTCTCGTCGCCCAGCACCTGGACCCACTCCGAAAAGGCCAGGTTGGTGGTGATCATGGTCGCGGGTGTGCTGCTGGATGACGGCAGTGGATGGCGGCCAGGCGCGGCGGGACGGTGACCTGCGTGGGCGGCGTGTCGGATCGCGACGTCCCAGGGCGCTCCTCGGCCAGCGCTGCCGCGCGGGCCGCGCCGACGGCCTGCTCGCCGTGGCTGTGAGCGCAGCCGAGCAGCTTGGCCAGGACCTGGAAGGCAGCCTCCAGCTCCCCGTGCCTGGCGACGAGCATGGCGTGGAGCTTGCGGTAGGACTCGTCCATGTCGGCCAGCAGCTCGGGCGCCACCTGGCGGAGCGCCTGGGGCTTTTGGGCCAGCTCGCGCAGGTAGTCCGGATAGTGCACCTCGCGCCGCTTGCGGGTCCGCGTGCGGGTGCTCTCCCCGCCTGCACGCGTGGAGGAGCTCAGGCGCGAGACCTTGTCGTAGCTGTAGCTCTCGCTCCCCTTGGCGGTGATGTTCCCACCCCCTGGTAGAGGTAGGTGCCGGTGCTCTTATCTCCTACCCCGGCGGTGCCAGACAGCGTCACCCCCACCGTGCTCGCCGGCCACCCCATGGCGGTGGATGGGTTCATCGCCTGCTCCCACCGGGGGCCTGACTCGAGCTCCACTACCCGCTTGCCGGTGGTCACCCGATGGATCACGCCGTTGTAGTGGTACGCGATCCCGGTGGCGTAGTAGGTCAGCACGCTGGTCAGTCGCCCCTCCTCGTACCGCAAGTGCACCCGCCGGCGGGGGACGGCGGCGTTGAGGCTGTCGGCGGCCGGGAAGGACGGCGGTGGCGCAAGCCCCGCGGGGTGGGAGCGGGTTCGGCAGGTCAGTCACCCTCGCGGGGCGGGCCTCGAGGCCCGCGCCGCCTCCCCGGCGCTGCCGCGAGCGTGTCACCAGGAAGGGAGGCGGCGACGACCGGTGGAACGGTGGACGCAGCCTAAGGGTGCGCTATGATGCTCGTGAAAAACCGCGCCGTTGAAGGAGACGCCATGGCCTCGACACCTCCCCCTTTCGACCCCACGGGCGGTTCCCCTCCCGTTGTCCCGCCGCCTCCACCCCCATGGGAGCCGCCTTCAGGGGATGAGCCGCCGGTGGTGCCGCTGCCCTTCGAGCAGCCTAGTTTTCCGTTTCTCGAGGGGCTTTTCGAAACGGCCAAGCTCGTGGTGACGTCACCCGTGGAGGCCCTTGGCCGCGTCCGTGCCTCGGCGGACCTGGGGCGACCGCTGCTGTACGCGGTGATCTTCGGCTGGATCGGCATTATCGCCAGCCAGATCTACAACCTCGCCTTTCGCGGCGCGATGTGGAAGGTTTTGCCGGGTTTCGCCGGTCGCGAGGAGGTGTTTTTCTCCACCGGGGTGAGCATTGCCACGATGCTCCTGGCGCCGATTTTGGTGCTCATTGGGGTGTTCATCGGCGCTCTGATCTTTCACCTCTTTCTCCTGCTGGTGGGTGGGGCCGGGGGCGGACTGACCACCACGGTCAAAGTGATTTGCTACACCTCCACCGTGCAGATCGCCCAGGTGGTGCCTTTCTGCGGCGGCTTTGTGGGCAGCATCTGGGCGCTGGTGCTGTACATCATCGGTCTGGCAGCGGCCCACCGCACCAGTTACGGCAAGGCGGCCCTTGCCGTGTTTCTACCGTTGGTGCTGTGCTGCGTCTGCATCCTTGCGGCGGTGGCTATGTTTGGCGCGGCCATTTGGGCCGCCATCGCTGGCAGTCGGTGAGGCTCACCACCCCCACCAAGGAACTGCGCCAGTTGGCGCTGCTGTGGGGCGTGGCCGCGGTGGCGGCGGTGGCGCTGCGCCCCTTCTGGCTGGCGCTGGTGCCGTTCTTGCCGGGCTGCCCAATGGGGGCCGCCACCGGTGTACCGTGCCCCACCTGCGGCACCACCCGTGCCGCCGTCGCGCTCCTCCACGGCGATATGGCGGGGGCCGTCCTCGCCAACCCCCTGGCCGCCTTCGCCGCCGTTGCGTTCGTCGTGGGCGGGGTAGTGGCGACCATGTGGGCGCTGGTGCAGGCGCCTGCGCCGGTGCTCCCGCCGCGGCTCTCGCCGGCGCTGCGCATCGCCACCGTGGCGGCGCTGCTGGCCAACTGGGTGTGGGTGATCGCCCACCGGTGAACTCCTGATGAGCCTCGCCCACCAGTTCGGCCGCTGGGCACGCCGAATTTTCGAGGCGGTTCCGGCGCGGAGTCTTCCCCCGGTGCCGCCCTTGCTCATCCTCGGTCTGGCCCTCTCCGTGGTGCTGGCACTGCGCAGCCAGGTGGGGGGCGATCAGCTCAACATGCTGGCGCGGGGGTGGCTTTTCACCCAAGGCCAGTGGGTGCACATCGGCATGACCACGTCGGCCAACGGCAAGGCGCCGGGAGGCGCGCTGTCCTTGCTCGCCGGCTTACCTCTGCTGCTGTGGCGCGACCACCGGGCGGTGGCGCTGCTGGTGGCGGCGGCGCACCTGGCGGCGTTCCTCCTGTTGGACTGGCTGCTGCGCCGCCACCTCGGAGAGAGGGAACGTCGCCTGTTTGCCATCGTCTACTGGCTCAGCCCGTGGCGCCTGCTGTACTCCGCCCACGTGTGGAACGCCAACCTGCTCCCCGCCTTCGGCGCCATTCACCTGGCCACCAGCTTCGCCATGCGCCACCACCGCCGGCTGCTGGCCACCCTGATACACGTGGTGGCGGTGGGGATGTGTGCCCAGATCCACGCCTCGGCGGCCATGCTGGCGCTTTTGTCGGGGATTCTCGTCGTCACTGGCACGGTTCGCGTCCACTGGGGGGGCGCCGCCATCGGCGCCGCCCTGGTGGGGGCCTCCCTCGTCCCCTGGGTGGAGGAGGTGGTGGCCAACCCGCAGCTCCTCCCTGCCGGCAAGGGGTTTCCGCTGCGCGGTCTACTGCTGGTCTTTCCCCTGCTGCGCGGCCTGCTGCTGTGGGTGCGCTTGCCCTCGCTATTCGTCACGTCCCGCATGCAGAGGTACGACTTTGCCGGGTTGGTGGGAGAGCCGGCCAACGCCCTCGTCGCACCCCTGGCCACCGTGGTGGCCTGGCTAGTCGGCCTCGCCGCTCTCGTCGTGCCGGTCTTAGCCCTGGCCTGGCTGGTGCGGCGAAGCCGGCGGTTTCACCTGCGGCTGACCGCGGCGCTTGCGAACCGCCCCTGGCTGTTGCGCTACGTCCAGCTCACCCTCGCCGCCTCGCTTTTGGCTTTCGCCGTGTCGCCCACCACGCCCATGGTTTGGCAGGGTTTTGTCTTTCTGCCCGCGGCGGCGCTGGTGCTGGTGCTGTGGGGCAGCGTCGTCGCCCGCACGGGCATCGGGTCGCTCGTCCCTCGCCTGGCCGCGCTGTGGCTGGCGGGGGCGCTGCTGGTGTCCTGGCTCGCTGCCGCAGGCGCCCCCATGTACCGCCGCGGCGGCCGCCACCCCGTCACCGCCGTGCTCGCCCACGACCACCCCATGCTGCACGACCTCAACATCCTGGCCACCACCAGCGTGCGGGTGGGCGAAAACGGCTCCTTCACCCCAGACATCTTCCTGCCCAACCCCGCCGATGGCCGCTGAGCAGCTTAGCTCGGCGGCTGCGGCCGCGACCCTGGCTTGACCACAGGCACCCCTTGGGCGCAGAGGGGGCACGACGCCGGTTCGTAGGTGGGAATGGAAACCGTCAGCAGAGTGGTGAAGGGCAACGGGGCGAACGGGTTGTCCTGGCCTGAGCGATTGACGATGGCCCCCACCCCGGTGACCACGCCGCCGCGCTCCCTCACCACCTCGATGACCTCCCGGGTGGACTTGCCGGTGGTGACCACGTCCTCCACCACCAGGACGCGCACCCCCGGCTCGATGGAGAATCCCCGCCGCAGGGTCATGTGACCATCGGCGCGCTCGGTGAAGAAGAACGGCACGGCGAGGGCGCGGGCCACCTCGTGGCCGATCACCACGCCGCCCAACGCCGGCGCCACCACCAGCTTGGCGGCGCACGATTTCAGACGCGCCGCCAGTTGCCGCCCCGCCGCCTCGGCCCGCGCCGGTTCGGCGAGGTACAGGGCGCACTGTAGGTAGCGGGGCGAGTGCAACCCGGAGGAGAGTTGAAAGTGCCCCTCGAGAAAGGCCCCCGCCGCGGCGATGTCTTCAATGGTAATGCCGCCCATCACTCCTCCCGGCGAAGCCCGTAGGCCTCGATCTTCTTGTACAGGTTCGAGCGCGGCGTGTTGATGGCGCGCGCCGTGGCGGTGACGTTCCATCCGTGCCGCTCCAGTTGGTGGGCGATGTACAGACGTTCGGCGGCGCTCTGCAAGTCGGCCAGGGTCGGCGCCTCCAACAGTTCGTCCAGAGGGGAGCGCCCACCCGGTGGTGCGGGGAGCAGGTCCACCCGGTCAATGGTGTCCTCGATCTGCATGATCACCGCCCGTTCGACGATGTTTTTCAGCTCCCGCACGTTGCCCGGAAACGGGTAGTTGGCGAGCTGGCGCAGGGCCTGGGGACTCCAGGTTTTACAGCGCCGGTTGTACTCCTGGCAGGCGAGGCGGGTGTAGTGCTCCACCAGCAGCGGGATGTCCTCGGGGTGGGAGCGCAGCGGCGGGGTGCGCAGCACCACCACCGAGAGGCGAAAGTAGAGGTCCTCGCGAAACCGCCCCTCCCGCACCAAGGCCGGCAGATCCTTGTTGGTGGCGGCGATGACCCGCACGTCCACGTAGCGCACCGTCCCCGCCCCCACCGGCTCCACCTCCCCGTCCTGCAGCACCCGCAGCACCTTGGCCTGGGTACGCTCGGACATGTCCCCCACCTCGTCCAAAAAGATGGTGCCGCCGTCGGCCTGCACGAACTTGCCCAGCTGGCGCCGCACCGCGCCGGTGAAGGAGCCCTTCTCGTGGCCAAACAGCTCCGACTCGATGAGCTCTTCGGGGATGGCGGCGCTGTTCACGCGGATGAACGGGGCGCGAGCCCGGGGCGACAGCAGGTGAATGCGTCGGGCCACCAGCTCCTTGCCGGTGCCCGACTCACCGGTGATCAGGACCGTGGCGCGAGACGGGGCCACCCGCGCCACCTCGTCCCGCAGCTTGACCATCTCCGGCGATTCTCCCAGCAGCGGCGGAGGCTCGCCCTGGGGTTCCTTGAGGCGCCGATTCTCCTCCAAAAGCTGTCCGCGGGTCG
>Ga0308419_1000585_pt1 | contig 26170 bp, 25 predicted proteins | sample HotsprSampleMS50_FD_203674 | JGI IMG/M metagenome (GOLD analysis project Ga0308419, IMG submission 203674) | Hot spring phototrophic mat microbial communities from Mushroom Spring, Yellowstone National Park, Wyoming, United States - 20090730_MS50 ... | reverse complement strand
TGGCAACATCCTGCAACTGTTGAAGAGCTTTCACAGGGGTCTTTGCAGGTAATGTATGCATTGCAGGAGATGTTGTGTGCAATAACAGGCATGAAGCAATTTACGCTGATGCCTGCTGCTGGTGCACATGGTGAGCTAACCAGCGTTATGGTTATAAAGAAATATTTTGAAACAAAAGGTGAAAAAAGAAATATCATACTGATTCCTGACTCTGCCCATGGCACAAACCCTGCGTCTGTTGCAATGTGTGGATTTACTGTAAAAGAAATCCCTTCTAATAGCGATGGTGATGTTGATATTGATGCTTTGAGGGCAGCTATGGATGACAATGTTGCTGCCATGATGTTGACCTGCCCTAATACATTGGGGCTTTTTGACAGGAACATACTAACAATTTCGGAAATATTGCACAGTAAAGGTGCACTTTTCTACTGTGATGGTGCAAATTTAAATGCAATTGTTGGTAAAGTTAGGCCTGCTGATCTGGGTTTTGATATTATGCATGTCAATTTACACAAGACGTTTTCCACACCACATGGCGGTGGTGGCCCGGGTTCAGGCCCTATTGGCGTTGTGGAAAAGCTTGAACCATTTATGCCAGTACCTGTGATAAGCAAAAAGGATACGCAATATTACCTTGATTATAACAAACCACAATCAATTGGTCGAGTCCACAGCTTCTATGGAAATTTTTTGATAATGCTGAGAGCCTACACATACATTGTGATGTTGGGTGCTAATGGTTTGCGGCAGGTGGCTGAGCATGCTGTTGTCAATGCCAACTATCTCAGAGTTAAATTGCAAAAGCATTTTAACCTCCCTTATAAACGGATATGCATGCATGAGTTTGTTATAAATGATGAAGGATTGCCAAACGGCATTACAACTAATGAGATTGCAAAGCGCCTTTTGGATTATGGATTTCATGCACCAACGGTTTACTTCCCTTTGATAGTCCATGGTGCAATGATGATTGAGCCAACTGAGACAGAGCACAAAGATACTTTGGATGCGTTTGTCAATGCCTTGGTAGCAATAAAAGATGAAGCCAAAAGTAATCCTGAAATTTTAAAAGCAGCACCACAAACAACACCTGTGCGCAAGGTTGATGCAGTGCTTGCAGCACGCAAACCGGTAGTACGATGGGAAGAGTAAGGGCAATCCCTGACTGGATAAAATTTTCCATTCCTTCAGGAGAGCAATATAAAAAAGTACAGCAGCATGTAGCTGGCTGTGGCCTTCATACCGTATGCCTTGAAGCACGCTGCCCCAATATTGGTGAGTGCTTTGCAAAAGGGCATGCCACATTTCTTATTCTTGGAAATATCTGTACACGGAATTGCCGATACTGTGCTGTGCCAAAAGGTACCCCTGTTATTCCTGATGAAGATGAACCGGAAAAGATTGCCAAAGCAGTTGCAGCTCTTAACCTGAAATATGTTGTTATAACATCTGTGACGCGTGATGACCTGGACGATGGAGGTGCTTCACATTTTGCAAAAACAATCAAAGCAATACGAAGGTTTAGCAATGAGGTAAAGGTTGAGGTTCTTATCCCGGATTTTAAACAATCTGTGGAACTATCGCTTGCTACTATTATGGATGAGCGGCCTGATGTAATAAACCATAATATTGAGGTTGTAAAAAATTTTTACACAGCATTGCGTCCCAAAGGGGATTATGAGCTTTCGCTTAAAATTTTGGCGATAGTTACCGAGCATGGGTTTGTTGCCAAGTCCGGCCTTATGATTGGATTTGGTGAAACACTGGATGACATTGTTCAGACGCTTAGAGAAGTGTATGCCGCTGGATGCCGGGTGCTAACGGTTGGGCAGTATTGTGCATCCCATAAGGGGGCGTATCCGGTGCAAAAGTATTATACGCCTGATGAGTTTAAAGAAATTGAAACCATTGCATACCAGATTGGTTTTACAAAAGTGCTTGCAGCACCGCTTGTTAGAAGTTCATACAGGGCAGGTGAGCTTTCTTCATGAGCATTCATGTTGTATTAAAAAATCCTGGCGAAAAATTAATACACATTGATGCTGAATTTAATGGCAATGTCATAGCAACAATTCATCTATCTGGAGATTTTTTTATCTATCCGGAGGAAGCAATTAATGATATTGAACAAAGCCTGCATGGTATGCCAGCCAATAAAAAATTTCTTGAACAAAAGATAGTTGAACTTTTAAAAAACAAAAATATAGAAATGGTAGGCATCTCAGCTTCTACGATTGTACAGGGTATTATGGAGGCTTTTTTACAACATGAAAACTAAATGGCGCCTAATTGTTCACGGTGCATTACAGCCTTCATGGAATATGGCTGTTGATAGTGCACTGTTACACTGTACGGTTGAACAACCGGTTTTACGCTTGTACCGCTGGCATAAACCTGCTATCACCATTGGATATTTTCAGGACATAGAAAAAGAAGTGAATAGTGAACTTTGCCGCAACGATGATGTAAGCATCATTCGCCGTGTAACCGGTGGTGGTGCAGTATTTCATCATGAGGAGATTACCTATAGTATTGTACATCCATTGCAGGGGCCTTTTGGCAAAGGGATTATGGATTCGTATGCACTTATAGCCAGGCCATTTGTTACAGCTTTAAAAGCAATGGGTGTTACAGCGCAATACAGTCCCATCAATGACATCATTGTTGCAGGAAAAAAAATTTCAGGCAGCGCACAAACGCGAAAAGAAGGGAAACTGTTGCAGCATGGCACTATACTTGTGGCTACTGATACAGAAAAGATGTTTTCTTATTTAACTATCGACCCAAAAAAAGTAAAACAGGAAGGAAAACCGGTTATCACTTTGAGTGAAATAGTAAAAGATTTAACAAAAGAACGTATCTATGAACAATTAATTCAGGCAATCATTAATTCATTTAAGGAAATATTTGACATTGAATTTGAAGAAGCTGATATAACGCAACAAGAAAAAAGTGTGGCATTTGATTTAGAACAAAAATATTTTTCCAATGAACAGTGGAATTGCAGGCGCCTATCGCCTTAATTATTTATACATCAATGCCAATATATTTCTTAATAAAAAAGCCAATGGCAAATGATATGGTTGCAACGCCCAAACTGATTATTGCCATCTCAACAAAGCGCTTTTTGAAATTTAGGTCCTTTGCAATGGCAATGTAGAAAGTAAAGAAAAAGATTATCAGCAGGGCAATTGCTACTGTGATAACAAGTGCAACCAAGTAATGGCTTGCCACAAAGTATGGAATGATTAATAGCACTACCGTGATGATATACGCAATGCCGGTGTACACAGCTGATTTTAATGCATCCTTTGCATCTTCGGATTTGCTTGAAAGATATTCTGATGCTGCCATAGACAACGAAGCAGCAATGCCGGTGATAAGCCCTGCTAGGGCAATAAGCCGTGTGTTTGCAAGCGCAAATGAAAGGCCTGCTAATGTGCCTGTAAGTTCCACCAGCGCATCATTAAGCCCTAATACCACCGAACCAACATATTGCAAATGTTCTTCTTCAAGTAAAATATACAGCTCCTTTTCGTGAGCATGTTCGTCCTTTATGATTTTTTTTACTTCCGGTATGATGGATTCTAATGATTTGTATGAAACCTGAGCCTGCTCTTCGCCACGTTCCATTAATTTGATGCCAAACGTTAGCCCAAATAAACGGGATATGAAATAATATTTTATTATCTTCCATCGGTCAGGTTTTACATCGGAATGCGTGTAGCTTTTCCAAAACTCATAATGTTTTTTTTCGTCTTCGGCAACTTTTTTTAATATGCGTGCATTATGATGGTTCTTGATTTTTGAAGCAAGAAGGTTATAGATATGGTATTCAGTTAATTCACTTTTTTGAAATTTAATTATTGTTAATATTGTTTCAGGGGTCAAATGCTTGTGCATGGGTTTTCCTTACATTTCAATAATATCATACACTATATTAAATGAGATAAGGCATTGAAGAACAGCCTTCAGTGGCATCCCTTTAGTAAATTTTAAAAGGAAATCATTTGAAACTTCACTGAACTGCCAGTTGCCTCCTTCTACCAGGATTTTGCCTGTGTATTCTAATGTATCTGCATCATACAAAATTACTTCTTTGATATTTGTGCTCATATTCAACTACTCCTATGAAAATGTCATGCTGATCCCGACAAAGTCGGGATTCAGCATCTATTGCATACATAGATTCCGTGTCAAGCACGGAATGACTTTTGTCGAAAATAGATTGCGGGTCAAGCCCGCAATGACGTCAATGATAATAGATTCCGTGTCAAGCACGGAATGACTTTTGATGAAATGTCATGCTGATCCCGATTTCATCGGGACAGGCTTGTTTCAGCATCTCGACTTTGTCATGCTGATCCCGACAAAGTCGGGATTCAGCATCTAATGCATAAATGGATTCCGTGTCAAGCACGGAATGACTTTTGTCGAAAATAGATTGCGGGTCAAGCCCGCAATGACGTCAATGACAATAGATTCCGGGTCAAGCACGGAATGACTTTTGATGAAAATAGATTCCGGATCAAGTAAAATACTACGTGTGGACTATCTAAACAAAATCGTCATAATTATCAAGTGTTTTTATATTTCCGCGTTGTTTTCTTTCAATTATTTCTTTTAATGCTGTCCTGGCTTCATCACTTACAAATGGATTTTCATTTATGATTGCAGCCCGTACACAGTCTATAGATTTTTCAGTGCCAATATGTTTTAATCCCTGTATTGCCAGCATCTTGCAATCCTCATCATCAATATTCAGTGCCTGTTGTAACAGGTTTTCTGATTCTTCGGATGGGAAATAGGATGCCAGCTGTATGAGGCGCTTTTTAACAATATGTGGGGCTTCATTAAATGATTGAAGCAAACTATGTGCTGTTTTGTTATCAATACTTTTTGAGAGGGCATGAATAGCATTTGATTTAATGATTGGGTAATTTTCATTCATGATTAAATCAGTTAATGGTTTAATAATTAATCTGTTGCTAAATGCGCCTAAGGCTCGTGCACATGCTTCTACAAATTGAGGATTTGAGTCAGAAAGCCCTTGTACAAGGTGTTCAATTGCTCGTTTATCTTCAATGACTCCTAACGAACGTGCTGCAAAAATGCGAAGGCTTACATTTTGCGATTGCAACATTTCTATGAGTTTTGGCACAGAAAACTTTTTGAATCGTATAAACAGTGGCATCATCTCATTAATGGGAAAAATGCTTTCATCATTAATTTTTTCAAATAGTGGTTCAATAGTTAGTTCGCCTATATTAATGAAGGCATCGATAGTAGTAATGATAATCTGCCTGTTGCTGTGATTAACAAATGGAATAAGATGGTGTATAGCATCAGGCTCACGTAATTGTCCCAATAATTGGATAAGGTATATTAGCTGCTGAATGTCGTGTGTGTTTTTAAGAAGATGTAGTAACACATCAAGTTTGGGTGAAGAAATTTTTGCAAGGATACTTATAATATCATCCCTGTTGCGTGAAGATTGTATTAATTGATGCAGTAATGGTTCAAATGCGGGCTCGCCAATATGTTCTAATATCCACTTTGCTGTATCTTTAACCAGGATACTGTCATCATACAAACAATTAACAATTTCGTGTACAGTTTCTGGGTCGTCATACCCAATTTTTACCAGTGACCATGCTGCGGTTTCCCGTACCTTTTCATTCTCATCTTTTAAAAGAGGTATTAATGCTTTTGTTGCATGTGGGTTTTTGCAAATACCCAAACAAAATGCTGCGGATTCACGTATTATGGGATTTTTGTTCGATAGTTCCTGTATAAGGGCTTCACCTGCAAATTCTTTCATTTGGCATAATGCCCATATTACACTGTCGCGCACTTGTTCGTCAGGATGGGAGAGTAATGTAATAAGTGGAACAATGGCATCTTCTCCACATTGGATTATTTCTTCAAATGCTTTATTTCGAATTATATCATCACCAGTTTGTATACGTTCCATTATCTGCTCTATGGTATGTATTTGATCTGATTTTGTCATATTATGATATTGCCTTAATTTTCAAGGGTTCGATTATTATAGTCAACACCTTGCTTGAAATATATAGTATAACTGTAATATTTTCAAAATAAATAGTTGTAATAGTAAGTAGATAGCTATGTTATATTATATAATTTATTATTTAATAATAGGATGTTGTGAGAAAGAAGTAAATAATAAAATTTATACAGATTCTGATGAAGCGCGACTCACTTGTTAAACACGAGAAATTGTTTTATTTTTTCATTTATAAAAATGGACCAGTATTTATTCTTTAAAAATAATTTAATATAAATACTTGTACACTCCCGCCGCCTTCGGCGGCGGGAGTGTACATTAATTAAATTTTGTACATATAAATACATTTAGGAATTAACAGTGAAAATGGACATTGAATAGTCGTTACAAATAAAGGAAAAATCTTGAAGTTGACAAAACTATATTAATCTCATTATATGAATACTTTCAATATTTAAGTTAAAGCTTTGAGGTATTATAATGGCAACAAAGAAAAAGGGAAAAACTACAAAGAAATCTACACCTAAAAAATCACATCAGGCATCTTCTTCAAAAGCACCATATATTTTAATCATTATGGCATTAGCTGCGGGCTTACTATTCTTACTTTCTCTGCAGACAGATTCTCTTAAGCATCTTGTTCCTAAAAAGAATATGGCAGGTCAGGAAAAAAGAGTTGGAACTGCAAATACCAGTAGCAAAGAAAATAAACAAGAGGATATTGATAAAACCAAAGAATTAGAAAAGGAAAAGAGCACTAAACAGGAACTATCGCCCAAAAAAGAAAAAGAGAAAGAAAAAGAAGTTGCTACTGTACAGGTTAAGGTGTACTTTTTATACTATAATGAAAAGGCTGATAAAATAGAATTGCGGCCGGTTGTACGTACGGTCAATGCTCTGACCCCTGTGAAAGCAGCATTGGAAGAATTAATTAAAGGGCCAACAAAATTGGAGGAAAAGAAAGGCTATGTAAGTGCTATCCCGACAACGCTCAAAGTTATTGATGTGTCGATAGTTAACAACATAGCTTTCATCAATTTTAATAGTGCACTTGAGGAAGGTGCGGCTGGCAACATCATGCTTAACCGCCTTGACCAGATCATCTATACGGCAACACAGTTTGACAATGTTGATGGGATACATCTTTTAATTAATGGACAGCGCAAACGATTCCTGGGCCCTGATGGCATATCAATTGCAGGGCCGCTGAAGCGGCATTAAAGTTGAGGAGTGATAATGTTAGAGGTTGAAATTAAATCTAAATGTGATGACCTTGACGGCATAAAAAAAGCAATAGTGGATGCAGGGGGAACCTTTATATCCACTGAGGTGGAGGATGATAGCTACTTTAACCATCCATCACGGGATTTTGGAAAAACCGATGAGGCATTGCGAATCAGAAAAGTGAATGATATGGTTTTTTGCACATACAAGGGGCCAAAGCTGGGAGGTAAAACCAAGACGCGTTTTGAAAAGGAAGTGCAGATTCATGATGCTGAAGCCATGCAGGAAATATTGCAAAAGTTGGGATTTATTCTGTATGGAAGAGTTCAAAAAAAGCGTGATGTATATTTATTGAATGAGGTTACCATTTGTTGCGATGATGTGAAGGGTTTGGGTACTTTTGTTGAATTGGAGATGATTAGCAATAACCGTGAGGAGGCTGAAAAACGGCTCTTTGCATTAGCTGCTACTTTGGGTTTGTCAGATTTTATTACAGCATCATATTTGGAAATGGTTAAAAGAAAAGATGTTAATATAATATAAAAACTCATTTGTTTATGTAGTAAACAGAGCTAAAAAGCTTTATTCTTTGCATATCTTAAATTACATTTATGCCTCATAATACAATTGTCTTGCAATATTTCGTACATGCTCTGGTATTAATTCAAGCGGATATTCTCCTTTCACAATCTTAGCTATATGCCAATACCATGGATCTGATTCTTCAATCAGACAATTATCTTCAATTACCCATTCAGCAAAAACCATGCCGTTTTTAATATACCTAATATCCTCGGGTATAAGCCGCTCGTCAGTTAATCCAAAATCATCTCGTAACAACAACCACATGGTCATGAAACTTGGCTCATGATCACCCTCAGGATCTTCAACATTATCCATAACATGTTGTAAATATTCTAAATCCGTCATAGTATTCCCACTAACAAGCTATTTATTCTTATTTCAATTTCATATTGCGTAATAGTATACTGGTTAAAATTTTACCACTGCGTTCTTCAATAAGTACCAACCCCCTGTATGCCTCATTGTAAAAAAGCCCATTTAATCATGCCACATTCTGTAAAAGTAGATACTCTGACTTGTTTACCGCATTCCTGATGTATAAATCCGTAATATTTGTATGTTCAAATGTTTCACCTAAAGCTTGATAATATTTTTGTCATTCTTACATTTCTCATTGTTTTAACTCTTTAAGAAATAAGAAATATGTTATTGACTTCATAACAGTTATTTTGTAAAAATTCAATAATTTTACAATATTATTATTTTAATCCAAGGATAAAGTATGAAAAAAATTTGTTTGCTTGTAATTATTATAAGCATTAGTTTTTCTGTTTTTGTATATGCAAATGAAGCTTTAAAGCAAAAGATTATAGCCTTTGAGCAGGCAATTCCCTGGGATGATGTATATGATAGTTTTAAAACACGGCAACACTCATGGCATCAGGATATTATTAACGCCAGGTCGCCGCAGGAATTGGGGAAGCTTTTAGTTGAGTTGCAAGGTTTTATTATTAAAGAGAAATTGGGGAATAGCTGGAATACTGTTAAAGCTGCGTGGATAGCTAAAACAACTAACGCCACTACCTATGATGAAATTGCAGCAAGCTTAAAACAGTTGCAGGATTATTATTTTGGCAGTAGCAGACAGGATGGCAGTGATGTTAAAAAGGATATAATTACATTTGAGCAATATGTTCCATGGGAAGATGTTAAGGAAGGTTTTAAAGCGCGCCAGCAGGGGTGGCATTATGATGTTATTAATGCAAAGACACCACAACAATTAGCAAATCTTCTTCTTGAATTTCATGATTGGATATATCCTGAAAAGTTTTCGGATTCATGGGCAGTAATAAAACCAGCATGGGTTAAAAAAGCAAAAAATGCATCAAGCTGGCAGGATGTAAAAAGCCTTTTAAAAGAATTGCAGTGGAATTATAGGAAAGGCAAGTAAAAAGCGAGGGGCTCACTATGAGAGCCCCTTGCTGCTTTAAAGCATATTCAAGCTTATTTTAAAGTATATGATTCAAAGTCAGGATATCCTTCAATGCCATGTTCGGATATATCAAGGCCAATTAGCTCTTCTTCACGTGATACCCTGATACCCATGGTTGCATTAATAATGACCCAGATAACCCAGCTTAGAACAAAGACAAAGCTGCCAACAGCAACCACACCAACAAGCTGATTGGCAAAAGAACTAAACCCACCACCGTAAAATAAGCCCAAAGGTGGCTGTCCGCTTCCTCCAGCGTACGGTGCTGCTGCAAAAAGCCCAACAGCCAAAGTGCCCCATACTCCATTTACAAGGTGTACTGAAAGAGCCCCAACCGGGTCATCAATACCCCATCGATCAAATGCAAGAACAAAGAATACCACAAGGATACCGGCAATACCACCAATAATTATTGATGCACCGGGAGTTACCCATGCGCAGGGTGCAGTAATTGCAACAAGGCCAGCTAATGCACCGTTGAGTATCATTGACAAATCGGGTTTTTCTAATGCCAACCATGCAGTAATAGTTGCAGTTAGCGTTCCCGCAGCGGCAGCTAAATTGGTAGTTACAGCAATACGCCCAATATCGGCAGCATTGGCAGCCATGGTTGAACCAGGATTAAATCCAAACCAGCCAAACCACAGTACAAAGACCCCTAACGTTGCAAGTGGAAGACTATGCCCTGGTAACGAATTGACGCTACCATCAGGATTGTACTTGCCTATACGTGAGCCAAGCACCAGTACTCCTGCCAATGCAGCCCAGCCACCAATAGAATGTACCACAGTTGAACCGGCAAAATCCCAGAAACCACGTTGGGCTAACCATCCGCCGCCCCATATCCAGTGGCCTGCAACAGGGTAGATAATACTGGTCAGGATGAATGAAAATACTATGAAGGCCAAAAACTTTATTCTTCCACCAACTGCACCGGATACTATTGTTGCAGCGGTTGCACAGAATACGAGCTGGAAGAAAAATTTTGCAAAGAGTGGCACGCCTGTCCAGTTAAGGGCAGAGTATACTCCCTGGTAACTATCGCCTGTAGCTGGACTGTTATCTGCTCCACTGAGCATAAACATTCCCTTCCAGCCCATAAAACCATTGCCATCACCAAACATTAATCCCCATCCTATAAACCAAAAAGCAATGGAAGAGATAGCAAATACAACAAAGTTCTTTGCCGATATATTGACAGCATTCTTAGCCTGTTGCAAGCCTGCTTCAACCATTGCAAAGCCTAAGTTCATAAAGAAAACCAAAAATGCAGCAAAAAGTACCCACAGCGTATCAGTAACAACATTCATGTTCACTGTACTGGCTGGTACCTGTGCAACTGCGCTTCCCGATTCCTGTGCAAACAACAAACTTGCGCACAGTAACACTACGCCAATTATTCCTGATATTTTTAATAATCTCATAGATTCCTCCTAAATTTCATAGTAAAGTGCATATTCCCATGGATGTGGCCTCAGAGCTATCTGGTCTATCTCATGCAATCGCTTGTGCGCAATATAGCTTTCAATAAGATCAACAGTGAACACATCGCCTTTCATTAAGAAAGAACAATCACGCTCCAGCCCATCTATGACTTCTTTCAATGTTCCAGGCGTATTTCGTATATTCCTTTTTTCATGGGGCGATAGTTCATAGATATCCTCATCAATGGGGTCAGGTGGCTCAATCCTGTTTTCAATGCCATCCATTCCAGCCATAATAATTGCCGCAAAGGCTAAATATGGGTTGGCTGAAGGGTCAGGGCATCTGAACTCAATGCGTTTTGCTTTTTCACTGGTGCTGTACATTGGTATGCGAACAGCTGCAGAACGATTACGTGCTGAGTACACTAAGTTGATGGGTGCCTCATAACCGGGAACAAGCCGCCTGTATGAATTGGTTGTGGGTGCTGCAAACGCCAGCACTGCCTCAATGTGGGCAAAGATGCCACCAATGAAGTAGCGTGCATAATCACTCAGATCTGCATATTTGCCAAAATCGTAGAAGATATTCCTGCTTTCTTTCCATAAGCTGACATGTACATGCATACCGGAACCATTATCCATAAAGATGGGCTTGGGCATGAATGTGACAGTTTTATTATACCTATGTGCAACATTCTTGATGATATACTTATACATAACAAGCGCATCTGCCTGTCTTACAAGTTCATCAACTACAAGCCCAATCTCAGTCTGACCTGCTGTTGCAACTTCATGATGATGAAGATTTACCTTAATACCACATGAACGTAGTACCTCCACCATTTTGGAGCGAAGGTTATGAAGCTGGTCATGTGGTGAAGTAGGGAAGTACCCCTGCTTGTAGGGTATTTTATAGCCTAAGTTTTGTTCGCCTCTGGCAGAGTTCCAGCTTGCTTCAGATGAGTCCACCTCATAAAAAGCTTTGTTCTGGGTTTGTTCATATTGGACTTTGTCAAAAATGAAGAATTCAGGTTCAGGCCCAAAATACGCCATATCAGCTATACCAGTTGAGCGAATATATTCAATTGCCTTTTCGCCAATATACCGCGAGTCTTTTGTATACCGCCTTCGTGCTACAGGGTCAATGATATCACAAAGGAATGATATTGTCCTGTGGTCAAAGAATGGGTCAATAAATGCAGTATTAGGGTCAGGGCGCATGAGCATGTCGCTTTCATGTATTGATTGAAAACCCCGTATTGAGGAACCGTCAAAACCTGTCCCTACTGCAAACAGCTCTTCCTCCGCTCTATCAGCGGTTAATGTATAATGATGAAGTCTGCCAAAAAGGTCAGTAAACTTAAGATCCAGAAATTCTATGTTGCGTTCTTTTATTATCCTAAGTATATCTGATATGGAGGTATGTTCCTTATGACCATTAACCAGATAGATAGGGTCAAAAATAGCTTCCATATTGTACCTCCTTATTCAAGCTCCTTTTTTACCGGCAAAGACTTCTTTTCGTCTAAAATCTTTGTTAAATCCATACCTGTTGCAGTTTTGATTTGCTCAATAAATGATACTACTGTAGATGTGACATCCCCCACATGCTTAGGTATGCCACCATCACCCATAACAATAAGCTTTTCTACTTTCAGGTTGTCTTTGAGCACCGTGGATACACTATCAACAATATTAGGCAACAGGTGCAGCATAAATAGTTCCTTGGTGTTGCCATTTTGCCATTCAGCGCGCATCTTGCTTACGGCTTCAGCCATGGCAAGCCCCTGTTCCTTCAAGTATGAAGATTGTCCCATGGCTTTTAATTCTTGTGCTTGTTTTTCAGCTTCAGCAGGGATTATCACTTCAGCGGCGTATTTCTTTGTATTGACGTCCTTTTTTAATTCTTCCAGTTCGTTGAGATGCTTCAGTTCAGCAAGCTTCTTTGCGTATTCTGCCCGCACTTCTTTTTGAAATGTTGATTCATTGAGAAGTGCTTTTCGTTCTCTGAAATTGTTTTCATACTCTTCTATGGCAATTCGGGATTGGAATTCAACATCACTTGCTTTTTTCCTTGCATTGTACTCAACAATCTTAGCTTCGGCTTCTGCTTCAGCTTCTTTGATGCGGGCATCACGCTTTACAATAGCATTGCGCTGACGGCCTACAGCATCTAAATAACCTTGAGAATCCTTGATCTCCTCAATTTTAACAGAATCTAAGGTAAACCCTAGTTTCATTAATTCATCTTTGGCTATATCGTATACCTTTTTTTCAAGTTCCAGTCTCTGATAGTTTGCTTCCTCAGGTGTAAATGTTGCAATAACACCACGCAGAACACCTTCAATGGTATTTTTTGCAATGGTTTCAACTTCTGATGAGGGTTTCCCCAGCAGCCTTTCAACAGCATTTTCCAGCCCACCACCTTCTTTTGAGGCAATCTTTACATGAGCTATCGCCACTATACTTAGTGGAATCATGCCATTGGAAAGTGCCCCCTCAATCCCTAGTGTAATGGGAATAATTGAAAGAGACAGCCGTGAAACGCGCTCTAAAAGAGGAACACGCAGGCCATAACCACCCCGTATTACACGATACCCTACAACTTCGCCGCTTGGAAGTTTGCGCTTGCGGCCGGAAAAAATCAAAATTTCATTTGGCTCGCAAATTTTAAGATTAACTTTAATAAAGATAAGAATTGCAGTAATTGCAATGATGGCTATTGAAATAACCAGTGCCCAGTCAATGTTTGCTATGTACATTTCCATTGTTTGCCTCCTTTTACATTATTTAACCTATAGCCCGTGAGCCGCGCTCACCGGTTCGTATACGAACACATTCTTCGATAGGAATGACAAAGATTTTGCCATCACCAATATTACCAGTTTTTGCGCCGCGAGTTATAGCTTTTATGGTTGGTTCAACGTAATCGTCATTAACGGCTATCTGAAGCTCAATTTTTTTCAAAAGCCGAATCTCGTGCTTTACGCCACGGTAGGTTTCAGGATACCCTTTCTGCCTGCCTGAACCTATTGAGTTGATGACCGTCATTAAATTAATGCTTGCTTCATTTAATTCCTTTTTAACATCCGCTAATTTTTCAGGACGGATGATTGCAATAATTAATTTCATAAAACCTCCTTAACATTGTATTAAATTATGCAGATGTGGATTCTATAATCATGCTCACACATTTTGCATTCCAGTACTGGTTCTGTGTATAAGGTAGCAGGGCAGTGCTGTAGCGGTCAATGTTTGCTTTAAATGACACAGTAAATACTCTTTTATTTAACATAAGTTTAATCATTTTGTAACATAATTGAAATAATTGGCAAATGTACATTTTTTCATTTTTTTTCTTGACAATTATGTCACATTGTGTCTATAAGTGGTAAAAAGTGGGGATTGGTGAAGAATCGTAGAAATGTAAGGGGAAAGTATAGATACAATGTTTATGGGTGAATACCGCCCTACGCTTGACGAAAAATGCCGTGTTGCAATACCCATAAAACTACGGAAAGCGTTTGGCGAAGACAACATTATACACAAATTAATCATAACGCATGGTTTTGATAAATGCGTTATGGCTTTCAGGGAAGTTGACTGGAAGGAATTTGTGGAAACAAAACTGGTACCCCTTTCACAGGCTGACCCCATGAACAGAATGCGTATCAGGTTTTTGCTTGGTGGTGCAACGGAATGTGAGTTAGATAAACAGGGCAGGATTTTAATTCCTGATTATCTGCTTGAGTATGCACAGATTGAAAAGGATGTTGTTATGCTGGGTTTGTATAACCGTATTGAAATATGGAGTGCAGAAATTTATAAGCAGTATAAGCCTGACGGTGAAGCATTGAATCAGTTTGCCCATGATTTAGGATTTTAATAATAAACTATAATGTAATGTGACATAATATGGAAGAAGAAACACAATACTATCACATCCCGGTCATGCTTGAGGAAGTGCTATATTTTCTTTCTGGCATTGAGGGGATAGAATCATCTGTTGTGGTAGATTGTACTGTAGGCGAGGGTGGGCATTCGGAATTAATTCTTAAAACATGGAGCATGGTGCGGTTATATGGTTTTGAACGGGACAAGGAAATTTTGGCGATAGCTCATAAAAGGCTTTTACCTTATGGTAACCGGGTGGTGTTGATTAACGATAATTTTAAAAACCTCTGGCTTCACTGCAAGGGGATGGAAAATTCCATAGCAGCATTTTTATATGACTTTGGGATTTCTTCATTCCATTTTGATGGCAGCAACCGGGGTTTTGCATTTAAAACACAGGAAAAGTTAGATATGCGCCTTGATGATTCTGTTTCGCTTACTGCGTATGATGTGGTGAATAATTTCAGTGAAAATGAATTGACAGATATATTTAGCAAATATGGTGAAGAGCGCTGGTCACGCCGTATTGCCCGAAAGATTGTCCAAAAACGAGATGAACAGCTTATTGAAACCACAGCTCAATTAGCTGACATTGTGGTACAGGCAATTCCAAAGCAATACAGGGTTAAGCATATTCATCCTGCTACACGGGTTTTTCAGGCTTTACGGATATTTATTAATGATGAGCTATCGGCAATTAATGAATCGTTGAAACACGCTTTGGGGTTTGTAAAACCAGGCGGTAGAATCATTGCCATTTCATTCCATTCACTGGAAGACCGCATTGTGAAGGATAGGTTCAGGCGATGGGCCAAAGGGTGCAGTTGTGACAATGAAGGGCTGTTATGCCAGTGTTCCGGTAATCCTCTTGTTACTGTGTTGACAAAAAAGCCGCTGCAGCCTAAAGAGTCTGAGATAAAACAGAACCCACGTTCGCGCAGTGCAAAATTACGGGTGTGTCAAAAGGTGTGATGAGCATGAATACCTCAGAGCAAAAGAGTATTGTACAGTACAGTACCATTGTGATCATTGTTATATGTTTCATCATAGCATTTATCTATCAGAATATTGAGTATATGCAGCTCAAGATGCACTACAATACAATGATAAAAGAATATCATGGCATCATTGAAGAATATGAACGTGAACGGTATCGGCTGAATAAAGCGCTGTCAATGGAGCAGATAGAAGCATTTGCAAAAGATCATGGCATGGTGCCAATGACCAAAGAAAGCCTGGTAATAATAAAGGGCAAAAAAGGTATACAGTAATGGATATACGAACATACAACTCTTTTGATTTATATACATTGCTGAATGATACTGATGTCACAATTGTCAAAGGCGATGAAGATATCAGGATAAGTGCTATTGAATATGATTCACGCAAAGTGGAAAAAGAAGGGCTGTTTGTTGCTATCGAGGGTATGGAAACCGATGGTCATAAATTTATACGAGATGCAGTTGAAAATAAGGCGTCGTGTATAATATTGCAGGAAAATCGCTTAGATGAATTTGGCTTTTTGCTTGAACACAATGATATTGCAGTAGCAACAGCAAAGGATACTCGCAGGGCCCTGTCACAAATTTCAGCCAGGTTTTATGGTGAACCTTCGTTGCAGGCTGTTGTCATTGGCGTTACCGGTACCAATGGCAAAACTACCACTACCTATATGCTTGAATCAATATTGTCCAGAGCAGGGTTTACCTGCGGGGTCTTAGGCACCATTAACTATCGCTGGAAGGATAAAGTGATAAATGCTTCACATACAACACCAGAGTCAAAGGACTTGCAGGAGATTATGTCAACCATGGTTTTGGATGGTGTTGATTGCATAATAATGGAAGTTTCTTCCCATGCACTATCGCTTTTACGGGTTGACGATATACATTTTGATTGTGCCATATTTACTAACCTCACGCGTGACCATTTGGATTATCACATCACATTTAACGACTATTTCATGGCAAAAGTGCGTTTGTTTGAGATTTTAAATAAAAGCCTGAAACAAAAAAAAGCAGCATTCATTAATGCTGACGACAATTATGGGAGGCAAATATTAAATTGGCGCCAGCGCTATGGTTACCCGCTTTTCTCGTTTGGCATTAGTAATACTGCTGACTATCATTGTCTTGAGCCTTCAATCCAGATTTCAATAAGAGGCACACAATTTGCCACAGATATGCCATTTGCTAAACAATTCACGATGAAATTGGCAGGAAGATTCAATGTATATAATGCATTGGGGGCAATTGGTGTTGCTGATTTTCTGAATGTACCTGTGGGAAGGATAGTAACAGGATTATCACTGCTATCCAGTGTACCTGGCAGGTTTGATACCATTATATCGCCCGAAGGTTTTGCAGTTGTTGTGGATTATGCACACACCAATGATGCGCTGGAAAAATTATTGCTTTCGGTGCGTTCATTAAAACCCCAGCGCATTATAACAGTGTTTGGCTGTGGTGGCAACAGAGATAAAACAAAACGGCCGCTTATGGGCAAGGTTAGTGAGGAAAATTCTGACTGGGTTATTGTAACCAGCGACAACCCCAGAAAAGAAAATCCTGAAGCAATCATACGGGATATTACAGCAGGGATGAAGACAAACCGCTATCAGGTAATAGTTAACCGTGAAGAAGCAATCAAACAGGCAATATTCATGGCACAAAAGGATGACGTTATTGTCATTGCCGGCAAAGGGCATGAGGATTATCAGATTATTGGTACCAAAAAATATCACTTTGATGACAGGGAAGTTGCCCGCAAATATATAAACGAGAGGATTGGAAGGTGATAGTACGGTTTGAAACAACTTCACAAACCATTGCTGATGCCATTCATGCAGTTCATCATGGCAGCGTTCAGCCTGTGCAGTATATTACCACTGATTCCCGGCTTGTAGAGCATAAAAGCCTCTTTGTGCCAATAGCTGGCAATACATTTGATGGGCATGATTTTATTGAAGATGTATGCAAAACTGGAAAATGCACCTCGTTTTTGACGCATAAACAGGATACAGTAAGTATTGCAAATTATTATAATGTAAGCGCCATTTATTGCAGTGACACATTGCAGGCGTACGCAGCAATAGCGCGATGGCACAGGAAAAAATTTGATATACCGGTTATTGGAGTTACCGGCACCAATGGGAAGACAACCACAAAAGAGATGATTGCACATGTCCTGTCAGCTGAAGGTGAGTGCCTTAAAACTCAAAAAAATTATAATAATGAAATTGGTGTGCCATTTACCATATTGCATTTACACAATAACCACAAGTTTGCTGTCATTGAGATGGGGATGAACCATCCCGGCGAGATATCACGGCTTTCACAGGTTTCCCTGCCAACCATAGCTGTTATTACCAATATAGGCGAGGGACACCTGGAATTTTTGGGGTCAACTGAAAATGTTGCACATGCAAAAGCTGAGATACTGGATGGAATGGCTTCAGGCAGTATCTGCATACTAAATAATGACACCAAGCATATTGATATTATAAAGAAGAAAGCACAAGAAAAGAATATAAGCGTTATAACATTTGGGCTTTCAGGTGATATAGCACCAACATCGTATGCATTGTTTCACAATAAAACAGTGGTGGAATATGATGGGGTTGAAATAACGGTACCTGCGTATGGATTTCATAATGTATATGCGGCGATAGCTACCATTGCTGTTGCCAGGGTAATGGGAAAACCAATAGTGAAAGTAAAAGAGTCTTTGCACAATTTTACTCCTGTAGCAATGCGCAGTGATATTAGAAAAGGGCGCTGCACCATCATAGATGATTGTTATAACGCTAATCCATTATCAATGGAATATGCATTTAAAAGCGCTTCGATGGTATTTCCTGATAAAAGAAAGATTGCAGTACTATCAGATATGAAAGAGCTGGGAAGCCTTTCAATGGATTTGCATCATGAAGTTGGGGGAAAATTAGCTATAAGTGGTTTTTCACATCTTTTCATATGGGGCAATGATGCACGGTATTATGCTGATGGCGCTACAAAACATGGATTTGATATATCACAGGTCAAAATATTTGACACAAAAGAAGAGCTTATAGCATCTCTACTGCAATTTGTGCATAGCGATGATGTGGTGCTGGTTAAAGGTTCCCGTTCAATGAAGATGGAAGAAGTAGTAAACGCATTAGAACAGTGAGGTAACTATGTTTTATCACTTTATATTGCCTTTACAGGAATATATATCGTTTTTGCGATTGTTTCAATATATTACGTTTCGTTCAGCGTATGCCGCATTGACATCGCTTTTAATAGTATTAATTTTTGGTGGCTTAGTTATTAAATGGTTAACAAAACTTCGTTTTAAAGAAGAAATACGCACATTAGGGCCGCAGACACATCAGAAAAAAGCAGGAACTCCCACAATGGGCGGTGTACTCATATTAGGTGCTGTGCTTTTATCTGTACTTCTGTGGGGTAATTTTAAAAACCTCTATCTTATTTTACTCATTGGTATTACTATCCTGTTAGGTGTTTTAGGATTTGTTGATGACTATATTAAATCCATATTAAAGAAAAAAGACGGCATTCCTGCGCGGCTTAAGTTTTTAATGCAGTGTGTTTTTGGGCTTTTGATTGCTATGTGTATTTACTTTTTTCCTTCAAATGCAAAGGAAGTGAGCACACTGTATGTTCCCTTTGTAAATAAAGCAGTTTTAGATTTGTCCTGGGCATGGATAGTATTTGCCATGCTTGTAATTGTTGGAAGTTCCAATGCTGTCAACCTTACAGATGGGTTAGATGGGCTTGCGATTGGTACAGTGACTATAGTTGTAAGTGTTTTAGCAGTCATGGCGTATCTTACCGGGCATCAGCCCATTGCGCAATATTTGCGCATACCCTATATTCCTCAGGCAGCTGAGCTAACGGTATTTTTGTCTGCATTAGGTGGTGCTGGCTTAGGATTTTTATGGTTTAACTCAAATCCGGCATCGGTGTTTATGGGCGATACCGGTTCGTTAGCGTTGGGTGGCATTATTGGTACTGTGGCCATTATGATTAAAAAGGAATTTTTCCTTGTCATAGTTGGTGGCATTTTTGTTATCGAGGCACTATCGGTTATGATACAGGTTGCTTCGTATAAATTGAGGAAAAAACGCGTTTTTAAAATGGCGCCAATCCATCATCATTTTGAGCTATCGGGCTGGCCTGAACAGAAGGTGGTTGTGCGCATGTGGATTATTGGCATCATACTGGCAATATTGGGTTTAAGTTCACTGAAGATTTTATAATTAGCAAGCGATAGTTACTATGAACTATCGCCCATATATAATTCTTTATATTTTTTATTAGGATATATACTGTGGAGCAGAAAAAAATACTAGTAGTTGGATTGGGATACCGCACCGGGCTTGCATCTTCCAACTTCCTTGCTGGCAAGGGTTTTGCGGTGACAGTATGTGATATTAAATCACGCGAAGATCTTTTGCCTGTCATTAAAAAACTTGACCAAAGTGTAAAGGTGATAGCCGGCAATCAGGATCCTTCAATTTTAGAAACAGCTTTTGATGAGATTGTATTGAGCCCCGGTGTTCCGCAGAGTATACCTTTAATACAGGAGGCAAAGAACAAAGGCATACCGGTACTATCCGAAATTGAGCTTGCATACCGGTATTGCACATCGCATATTGTGGGCATCACCGGAACCGATGGCAAGTCAACTACAACCATGTTGACTGCACATTGCTTGCAGGCTACAGGGTTTGATGCACATCCATGCGGCAATATTGGTATTCCGTATGTGTCGATAGTTGATACGTTAAAGAAAAATTCAGTTGCTGTAATTGAGCTTTCCTCTTTTCAGCTTGAAACCATTCACACCTTCAAACCGGATGTTGCAATTCTTACTAACCTTACACCTGACCATCTGGATAGGTATGATTCGCTTGAGGATTATTTTAATGCAAAGATGAACATTGCAAAAAATCAAGGTGCAAGCGATTATTTTATTGTAAACGGTGATGATGAATTTATTAAAACACATCTGCCACCATTACAATCAAAACAGTATTCATTTTCATTACAAAAAGAGGCTGATTGTTTTTTTAAGGATGGGGCAATATATTGCACTATGAATAGCGGTCAACAGCTCATTGCACATGCAAACAAACTGAAAATATTGGGTCTGCACAATGTGCAGAATGCAATGTCGGCAGTTTTAGCAACGCTGTCACTGGCCAAAAAGCTTAAACGCGAAATTAACCTGCGCAAGCTTGAAGAAGCGCTGTACAGTTTTGAAGGGTTGCCACATAGGGTGCAGATGGTTGGGAGCTTTGAGGGAAGAGCTTTTATTAATGATTCAAAAGCAACAACAGTTGGCGCTGTTATCATGGCATTGAAAAGCATTCCCGGAGATGTGATACTTATTTTAGGCGGCAGAGCAAAGGGCGATGATTACTCACGGCTAAAAAGCTACTTTAAGGGGAAAGTTAAGGCATTGGTGCTTATTGGTGAAACTAAAGATGATTTTTCTGTTCTTTTCAGCGATATACCACATATAAAAGCGCATACTATGGAAGATGCAGTTATTAAAGCAATGAAGGTTAGCTCACAAGGCGATACTGTGCTTCTTTCGCCGGCATGTGCTTCATTTGATATGTACAAAAACTATGAAGAGCGGGGAAATGATTTCATTGATATTTATAATAGGCTATCGCGGGGGCAATTGCGGTGGATGTAAAGGCAGTCATTGATACACGCCGTAAAGGCGATCCTGAGATGGGGCTTTTTATAGTGGCTTTCATACTCATTGGCATTGGTATTGCCATGACCTACAGCGCAAGTGCACTTTTTGCAGAAAGGACATTTGGCGATTCATTGTATTTCTTAAAACGGCAGTTACTGTGGAGTTGTATAGGATTTATAGTGATGATGTTTGTCCAGCAGATTGATTACAGGAACTATCAGCAGTACACAAAGATAATGCTTGTGTTTACTCTTGTTACGCTAGTGCTGGTACTGATACCGGGATTGGGTATTGCAGTTAAGGGCTCTTCACGATGGTTGGGCTATGGCATGTTAAGGTTTCAGCCATCCGAAATGGTGAAATTATTTATAGTCATATATTTTGCAAAAGTTTTTTCTTATGAGCATCAGCGGGATATTAATGTATTGCAACTGTTACTGCCACTTCTCATAGTTGGTGTGTTCTTTTTGCTTATCATGCTTCAGCCAGATTTTGGGACTGCAATAGATTTAGCTATCATTTCAGTGGTATTGCTATTTGTTTCAGGGTTTCCATTATTGTATATGCTTGGATTGGCTGTATTAAGTGTACCAATGTTTTACCTTTTGATTTACCAGGTGGAATACAGGCGTGAGCGGATATTGGCATTTTTAGATCCATGGTCAGACCGATTTGGTAAAGGATATCATATCATACAGTCATTTATAGCATTTAAGTTGGGTGGGTTTTTTGGTGTTGGGTTGGGTTCAGGCACTCAGAAAATAAAACGCCTTCCTGAACCACATACAGATTTTATATTTGCTGTAATTGCTGAAGAAACCGGTCTGCTTGGAACGTTTTGTGTAGTGATTCTGTATTTGTTGTTCTTTTACTTTGGGGTAAAAATTGCACTGAGAGCACCGGATGAATATGGAAGATTACTTGCTATGGGATTAACATTGCTTGTTACCGTGCAGGCATTTTTAAATATAAGTGTGGTGACTGGTGTATTGCCAACAACAGGGATTCCTTTGCCGTTTATAAGTTATGGTGGATCGTCATTACTACTAACTATGATTGGAACGGGGATTCTATTGAATATTTCAAAATACCGTGAAGTGGTTGCCCAGGAACTTAAATACAGTGGCGAGGTATGGGTATGAAAGGAACCGTGTTGATCAGTGGTGGAGGCACAGGCGGGCACATTATGCCAGGAATAGCATTGTATGAGGAGTTCAAATCACAAGGGTATAATCCCATATTACTGGTAGGAACCGACGATGTGAAATTTTCTTCATTAAATACTGTAGAAAATGTACAAACATATAATGCTCCAACGATGTGGAAAAACATTTTTAACCTTCCCGCTTTTACCATACGGTTTATTGTAGCATTAACATGGACAATGAGGTTTATTACAAAAAATGATGTTGCCGCTGTCATAGGCATGGGTGGATATGTTTCGGCACCTTCACTTGTTGCAGCATTATTAAAAAAGATACCTGTCTATCTGTGTGAGCAAAATGTTGTTCCAGGTATGGTCACCAGTTTTTTTGCAAAGAGGGCAAAGGCAATATTCACTACTTTTGAAGCCACTGCAGCCTATTTTGATATTGAAATGGCACATTCCATAATTCATGCAGGCAATCCTCTTAGAAAACATGTGTTAAAACAAGTGGAAAAAGAAGCTGCATTAAAACGGTTTAATATGATGCATTGCAAAAAAGTAATCCTGGTGATAGGCGGAAGCCAGGGAGCCTTAAAACTCAATGAACTTATGTATGATATGCTAACGCAATTTCCTGAAAGCTTTACAGATACCGGCATCATCTGGAGTACCGGTACCTATTCGTATGAACAATTTAAGGAAAAGCTTCAGAATGTTACGCATAGGGCTTCAATTTTCCTTGCCCCATATATCCTTGATGTTGAAAATTCCTATGCGGCATGTGATATTGCAATAAGCAGGGCTGGTGCGGGCGTGTTAATGGAGCTTGCAGCCTGGGGAATACCTTCGTTATTAATTCCGTATCCGTATGCTGCAAAAGACCATCAGAAGAAAAATGCTTTAGAGTTTGTGAAAGCCGGTGCAGCTGAACTTGTTGAAAACAGTGAAGCTAAAGCGCAAAACGTGGCACCGCTGCTATTTGACCTGCTTGATAATGAAACATTGTTGGCAAGGATGTCTGCAAAGGCAAAGACACTGGCAAGAATTAATGCTGCACAGGATATAGTGAATTTCATTGCAAAAGATTGTGAATTGAAGAAATAGGAGCATACGAAGTGTTCAGAAAGTCAAAAAAGATGCATTTTATTGGGATTGGCGGTATTGGGATGTCCGGTATAGCTGAGATCCTTATTAATTTAGGGTATGAGGTTTCAGGGTCAGACCTGCGTGAATCAGAACAAACAAGACGTTTGCAAAAGATGGGTGCAACCATATATATTGGTCACTATCCTTCAAATATAAAGGATTACCATGTTGTTGTTACATCCAGTGCAATAAATAAAAACAATCCCGAACTCATTGAAGCACGAAAGCGTAAAATACCGGTTATCCACCGTTCAGAAATGCTGGCTGAGCTTGTACGGTTGAAACATGGCATAGGTGTTGCAGGTACTCACGGCAAGACTACAACATCATCCATGCTGTCATATGTGCTGTATCACGGGGGTCTTAATCCAACAGCAGTTGTGGGAGGGAAAGTACTTAACTTTGAAAGCAATGCACGGGTGGGCCAGGGCCAATATATAGTATTTGAGGCTGATGAGTCCGATGGTTCATTTCTTAAACTTTTGCCAACTATTGGCGTTGTTACCAATATTGATGCTGACCATTTGGATCATTATAAATATTTTGAAGGCATTAAAGACGCTTTTCTTACTTATATGAATAATATTCCATTTTATGGTTATTCAGTTGTTTGCATTGATGATCCGGTCATCGTTGAGCTTTTACCTAAAATTGAGCGTCCTTTTGTAACCTATGGGTTCAATACAAAGGCAGATTTCAGGGCAGGTGATGTAAAATTGCTAAACGGTTCAACACACTATAGCTGTTATTATAAAGAAGAAAAGTTGGGTGAGATAGTTCTTACATTACTTGGCAAACATAATATTATTAATTCACTGGCTGTTGTTGCTGTTGCTTTAGAATTGGGTTTGTCATTTGAAACAATTGCTGATGCTATTGCTGCATTTAAAGGTGTTGGAAGGCGGCTGGAAAAAATTGGGCAGGCTGGTGATATCCTGGTAGTTGATGATTATGGCCATCATCCAACAGAGATACGGGCAACACTGGAGGCTGTAAAACAATTAGGGCGGCGCGTGGTGGTTATTTTTCAGCCACATCGTTATTCCCGAACACAATATCTATACGATGAATTTGGACAGGCATTTGCAATGGCCGATGAATTATTATTAACAGAGATTTATCCTGCTGGTGAGGAACCAATAGAAGGTGTCAGCAGCCAGCTTATACAACAGGCCGTCAAAAAGCATGAAGGTAAGGATGTTGACATTATACATCATTTGGATGAGGTTCCGGAGTGTATATTAAAAATAGCCAGAAAAGGTGATGTGATACTGACATTAGGTGCTGGAGATATTTACAAAGTTGGGCCAAAAATCCTTTCAATACTTGAGGAAAGAGGAGTAGCTAAGTGAAGGCTTTCTATTACACCGCTATGCTGATACTGATGTGTGTGGTTTTCTCCACTTCAGGTTTTGCAGATGTAGTACAGGTTAAGCATGTCAGGTTGCAAGGATTGAAATATGTGGCACAACATGAAATACTGCATCATGGCATTTATATGAAAGACGCAAAAATTTTTGTGGATGTCACTGCGTTGCATAGCGGATTAAAAACCAATGCCATGATCGAATCATATACAGTGAGCATTGAAAGGAATATCTGTACGATACAGGTTAAGGAAAAGGAAATACTGGCTGTGGTTCTGATTGACAGAGGGGATTTGCTTGTTTTGGTTGAGGTTGATTCAAACCTTAATATAGTATCACACAGTAGAGTTTACGCCTATGACAGGCCGATAATTAAAATAACCGGGGCCGAGGTTATTGACAATAAACTATCGCCAAGAATTATTAATATTCTTATTATTTTGAAAAACATGATACGCAGCAACAGTGCCATTGTAAGCAGAATATCGGTAATTAATTGTACAAATCCTGAAGTGTCGTATGTGCAATTTCATGGTTTTACATCAAAATGCATGTGGGATGAAACGTACGCTGGCCTTTCATTGCTGGATGCCGTTGTAGGATTATGTGATAGTAAAAAAGCTTATCCTGATAATGCCGTGCTGACACAAAAACGAATGGTGGTATGGTGAAAGATATGAAAGAAGATACCATATTGGATAACATTGTTGTAGGCCTGGATATTGGCACTACAAAGACCTGTGCAGTCATTGGCTTTCTAAATGAGAATAAGCAGGTGGAAGTTGTTGGTGTGGGGGTTGCCCCTTCTAAGGGTTTGAAAAATGGCATTATAGTAAACATTGATAATACTGTTTCATCAATTATTAAGGCGATAGAAGATGCAGAATTAATGGCAGGCTGTGAAGTTAGCTCAGTTTTTGTTGGTGTTACCGGTCAGCATATAAAAGGTGAAAACTCCAGAGGTGTGGTTGCTGTTGCAAACCGAAGCCGCACAATCACGCCACTTGAAATGAAACGAGTTATTGAAGCTGCACAGGCCATTGTTATCCCCATGGACAGGGAAATAATTCATGTGCTGTCCAAAGAATTTGCTGTTGATGACCAGACCGGAATTAAAGACCCAATAGGCATGAGCGGGGTAAGGCTTGAAGCTGAAGTGCATATTATTACCGGATCCACTACAAGCATTCAAAATCTGGT
>Ga0308419_1000583_pt1 | contig 26237 bp, 27 predicted proteins | sample HotsprSampleMS50_FD_203674 | JGI IMG/M metagenome (GOLD analysis project Ga0308419, IMG submission 203674) | Hot spring phototrophic mat microbial communities from Mushroom Spring, Yellowstone National Park, Wyoming, United States - 20090730_MS50 ... | reverse complement strand
TTATATATCCCTTGTTTCGAATTTATTCTCTGTAATATTATAAATATTATAATTTCAATTCTCTGAGACTGCATTTCCTAAATGACTTTTTTACTGATAATATTTTATTAAACTATTGACATTAAAAAGTGTTATTTTTATATGTAAAAATAACACTATATAGGAGGTAAAAGATGAATTTAAAACACCTACTTAAACTATTACTAATCGTGGGAATCAGTAGTGGATCTTTATGGAACTGTTCTGCAATGAATTCTAATAAAAATGACGACGATAAAAATAACATTCTTTTATTGTATATCTTACAAAATCAATGTTTGCCTCACGACCACGAAGACTCTGATGGGGATCATAGCGATCACGATCATTGCTAAATTTTTTCTTCCTTAGAGGGCATTTTGCCCTTTTTTTTGTTGAAAAAATTGTAATCATTTATATTTTGGTAATAGCTCCAAGAGGGAGGAAGTTGGGTGAGAATCCCACGCTCACGGTGGAACTGTGATGCCCAGTAATGGGACAAGCCAGATCTTCCCCGATATGGTAAGCCCGTAAAACTGCCATATCGCCTGCCTGTTGGCAGAGGGTCCCTCTGGAGCAATAAACTGGAGGGACTTTCTGCTATCGCAAGATTTGCAAGAAATCTGCAATAGATACGTAAAAGTTCCTCCAGTTATTAAACTTTTAAACCGGAGGAAAAAAATGAGAGTTAAAAATTTTTTTACCATTTTAATCGCTTTTGGGTTATTGGTCAATTGTTTTGGCTTGAGGACAGATAAAAAAGATAGTGGATTGGATAAAAACGCCGAAATTCTCTTACTTGCTGATTATTTAAATAAAACAAATGTCGAATATTTAGAGATTAATGGAAAGTGGGAAGATAATTTTAACGGCAAACACTATATCTTTGCACAAAAAAATGCTTTTTCTGGTTTGCGTGGCTTTTGGGAAGAATTAAATCCTTTTTCTTATACTATTCGCTTAATTGTAGAGTTTGATAATAACACAAAAACCCTCTACGCAAAACAAATTAATGAACCATCTTTGGCAGATTGCAATGGAAATGGAACAAATGGAGATCCTAATGTAGAATGTTATTCGCGTATTGTATGGACAAAATACAATAACTATTACTACTACTGCGAAGTTGTATACGGCAAAGGTAGTTTAGAGCAAGCAAAAAGTGACCCAACAACCGCAGATAGTTCTAATCCAGAAAGTGGTGGATGTGGTAATTATTCTTGGACAAAATTCGAAGAAAAATTAGATTAATCAGCGGTAGGAAAATGAAGATCAAAAGCAAATTGATAGGAGCCCTTCTCTTGGGCTCTTTTTTGTTTTTGGATTGTTCAAAAGCCACCAACAATCAAGATGCTATTCTACTTAGTTTGATCAACCCAAATCCAGAAAATCCTAGTTCTACTAGCAATACTTCTTCTTTTGTGTTTGTAAATGTTCGTCTGTTCGATAAGGTAACCGAAGCACCAGGAAGTGGTAGTGGTCCTTTTTCGGATCCACAGAAAGCCATTAATGGTGTTTTTGGATTTGGTAAAACTCGTGGTTCTACGGATGTATATTCTCTTAAATCTTCTGCTACTGCAACGTATTGCAAACCAAACGAAAAATGTATCGTGTTAGAAGTCAAAAATAAAAAAATCAAAAATGGTAGCGGGATTGATTTTGTTGTGTTCGAAAATCCTTTTTGCCTAGGAGGTATAGCAAATTGTGGTATATCGCATTTTATGGAACCTGTTATCGTAGAAGTAAGCATTGATGGAATCAACTGGTGTGGGTTTAATCCTCAATATTTAGGAGATAATACCGATGCAAGTTTAAACAATCCAAACAATTGGCAACGATTTGCTGGTAAAGAACCAGTAGTTTTTAATCAGTCGAATTGGGCATATTCCGAAGAAGATATATTTGATCCAACAATAGCAGGTGGCGATGGTTTTGATCTACAAGATCCTAATTTCGGTTCAAGTGGCGATGGTTGTACTTCTGTTATAAAAAATCAAATATTAAGCGATGGATTTATCTATTTACGTTTAACAACTGCATTTTCGCGAGGATTCCCCGTTACGCCAGGTTCTTCTGATCAAACAGCTGATATAGATGGTGTAATAGCAAAATATTTAACAGATAGATAAATAGGAGAAAAAATGATCAAAAAAAAATATAAAATTATTTTATTGATTATATTTACATTAATTTTTTCTTGCAAAAAAGAAGAAACCAAACAACAAAATAATCAAGCTGAATATCGAGTAGATTTTACAATAAAAGGGGATTCCTTTTCTAAGAATCTTAATCAAACTTTTGGATCAACAAAATCTCTTTTCGAAATTATGATGGATTTAAAAAGTCAAAATCGATTGGATTTTGGGTATACGGGATCAAAAGATACCATTTTTATTACAGAAATCGATGGAATTAAAAACGAAGGTAGTCGAAAACAAAAAAGGAATTGGATTTTCTTTGTCGATGGAAACTTATCAGAAAAAGGGGTTTCGCAAGTTCTGATCGAAAAAGACACAGAAATTCTCTGGTGCTTTACCCAATGGGAAGAAAAAGAAAAATGTAATCATAAAATAGGAGGTAATGATGAAACTAACAACAAAAAAAACTGAAACATGGATTTGGCTTGGATTATTTGTTATGATTGGAGTGATGTCGCGGACGATTGAGCATATTCCTAATGTCACTCCCATTGTAGGAATAGCTTTGTTTGTAGCTTATTTGTGGAATTGGTCTTATAGTGTAGTATTTACGGTATCCACACTATTATTGAGTAATTGGATTTTAGGGTATGATTTTGATTATGTTCAAGTATCTGTATATATTGGGTTGTTGTTTCCTTCTTTTTTAGGAAAGTATGTAAAAAAAATAAATTCTTTTTATAAAAAATATATATCAGTAATTGGATTAAGCTTTGTTTCTAGTGTATTTTTTTATCTTATAACCAATTTTGCAGTATGGCTTTGGAGTGGAATGTACGAACATACAATTGATGGACTATTATTTTGCTACGAAATGGCAATTCCATTTTTTCGAAATACACTCTTAGGGGATTTATTTTCTTCTTTGGTTATTTTCGCTATGTATGATTTATCAAAAATATTTATAAAAAATCATTATTTAATCAAAACGAAACAAATTAAGCCAGTCAATTGACTGGTTTTTTTATGAAATTTATCTATCAAACGCTGATTTTTATTTTTTTTGTACTCTCGATTTATTCTCAGGAATATACCATCATAGTAAAATCTAATAAAGAAACAACTCAAAAAAAAGATGTGATTAACATAACAAAAGATGAGCAAATCCATTATACCTTAGATAAACTATTAGAAAAAGAAATTGGTTTTTTAATCCAAAAATATGGTGGAGATGGCAGTTATTCTTTGATTCGAATTCGCGGAAGTAATGCAAACCAAGTAAACCTTTATCTTAACGGTATTCCTCTGAATTTTGCAGCATATAGTGAAGTAGATGTGTCGGATCTAAATGTATTTAATTATAAAACCATCGAAGTAGAAAAAAACGGCAATATGACCGGATTAACAGGAAGTTCGATTGGTGGTTCTATCAATTTAATCCCAGATTTCCAAGAAGAAAAGAATCAAGTTTACGTACAAGGTGGTTCTTATAAAACCTTTGGAGGTGGAATTTTCTATCAACAATTGTATAAACAAGAAAACGAAGAAAGTTATTCTGGTGGATGGAATATCTCTGTATATAGAGAAACATCGGATCAAAATTATCGATTTCGAAACCATAATGGAACAATTTATTTTAATACCATCGATGATTTTAACGATACAAGAAAAAATGCTCAATACAAGAAAACGAGTAGTCTGTTGAATGGTTTTGTTCAGCTAGGTAATACAAAACTACAATTCTTGAATGACACCTTTTATAGAACTCATGGAATTCCTGGACCTATAACAAGACAAACATACAAAACAAAAAGAGAACACTTGCGAAATACATCGGGAATATTTACAGATACAAAGTATCTCTTCTGGGATAATGTTCGCTTAAAATCGCGAGTATATTATACTTACATTAACAATAATTTTAAAGATCCCGAAAATGAGCTATCTTTTGGAGCAAATAGTAGTAAAGCGTTCTTACACAACAAAGGGATTCAACTAATGCCAAAGGTTTTATTTGATTTTAACAAAGATTTTCTCTACGAAATGAATTTTTTGTTGGGATACGAAGAAGAGTTTTTTTCTGAAGATAAATACACGAATTTTGGTTTTAAAACAGAAGATGTTCCAGAAAAAAAACGCTATCATTACAGCCTACATTTTTCTAATCGGTTGGAATTTTTTGATGGCATAGTAGAATTCATTCCAGAATTTCGAAACGAACAATACAACAATAATTTTTACATAGAATCTCAGACAAAAAGGCTTCTGGATCTACAACAATTAGAAAAAGACGAATCAAAAGTCAATTTTACCAATGAATCTTATAAACTTTGGATTACTGCATTTAATAACAGTCAGCATAAACTTAAATTCTTTTTGGATTATCGCGAAGAAAAACGATTGCCTTCTTTTATCGAGCTATTTGGCGAAAAAGGTTCAATTGTGCCTAATTTAAAACTAAGACCAGAAAGTTCTTTTAATCGCGAAGCAGGCTTTAAATATTCTTTGGATGATTTTCTTTTGGATCTTCGCATTTATAGAAGAGATGTAAAGGATTTAATACAGTTTATACCGAACTCTCAGTTTTCTTTAAGAGCAGAAAACATAGAAAAGGCATATTTTATAGGAACAGAAACAACATTAAAATATATTTATAAAGAATTATATAAAATATATTTATCGTATAGTTATCAGGTTGCAAGACAATTCAATAAGAATAATTTTTACAACAAAGAAAGCTATATTCCTTTAATCCCTATGCATACGTATAAAAGTGGTTTGATTCTTTTCCCCAATGGTAAATGGGAATATCATTTTGATGTATTTTACTTTGGTGCTTACTTTAAAAACAAATCGAATGATTATTTTTCTTATCAACCACCTAAATGGGTTTATAATACGAGTTTATATTATAAATGGAAAGATGTTTTGACTGTTTTTGTAGAAATTCGAAATTTACAGAATCAATTATACGAAGATATTATAGGTTATCCATTACCAGGAAGAAATTATATCGCAGGTTTAAAATATTTTTTTTGATTAAATGTATGAAGTTAAAAGCATATCTATTAGTTTTATTAACAACATTTTTTTGGGGATTTACCTTTCATTTAAGTAAGTACTTACTTAAATTTGTTGAACCAATTCAAGTTGCTTTTTTTCGCTTTTTTTATTCTTCTGTTTTTTTGTTTGTGTTTTTTGTCAAGGTTTACAAAAAGCGAAATCCAATTTCTTCTAATCGATTTTTTTCTAAAATAAAGAATCATTGGAAAAATATATTGTTAATGTCTTTTGCAGGTATTTTTATGTTTAATTTTTTTATTTATAAAGGTATTCATCTTTCCAATCCAGTAATAGCAGCGATTATTTCCGCAGCAAATCCAGCAATCACTGCATTGTTGTTAAGGTTTTGGAAAAAAGAACCTCAATCCATTTATACAATCGTAGGAATTGTAATTGCATTTGTTGGTATTCTTATAACTTTAATGGAATCATTTCGTAGCAATCCATCGATCATGCAACTAATAGATTTTAATGTTGGTAATCTCTATATTCTGATTGCGACCTTTTCGTGGGCAATTTATGGCATTTTAGGATATGATTTTTTGGGAAAATATCGCGAAGAGATGAACGAAATCGAATTAACAATTATCAATATTTGGGTTGGAACTGGGATGTTATTTTTAGGATCACTAATGGAATTAAGTTTTTTTGATTTATTTCTAAATATTTCTCGGTTGGATGTTTTGTCGGCTTTGGTATTTATGGGTATTTTTTCTTCGGGTTTGGGATATATCTGGTGGTACGAAAGTATTAAAATTATCGGTACAGCAAAAACAGCGATATTTATGAATGTTATACCAATCATGGCAATGCTCATTGAATTTTTTCTTTATCAGAGACTTTCTGTTTATAAAGTGATAGGAGGTTTATGTGTCATCACTGGTGTCAGTATTACAATTTATAAATAAATTTTATATTATATTTTTATTAATTGGTTTTTTTTCTTGTAAAGATATAAAAAGGCCCGATTTGTTATTGTCTTTACTACTAAATCGCGGAGAAATCGGAATTATTACGTCGGATTTTAGTACCTCGGGAAGATTTTATACCATCAATCAATTGGGAATGCTTTCGTTTAGTTATGTTCCCGTACATTCTGATGCTGTGGGATTTTATCTAGATAATAGGGTCTATATCTTAAATCGATTAAATCGCGATACAGTACAAGTACTAGACCCTAATTTATTTTACAGGACAATTTCTGAGTTTAGCACAGGAAATAGTACAAACCCTCATGGTATTGCAATTTTTAACAATAAAGCATATATAACATTGTACGAAAAGGATTATCTTTTGGTTGCAGATCTTTTAACCGGAAGAGAAATCAAAAGAATCAGCCTAAGTAGTTATAGTGATACTGTTTCTTTTTTATATCCAGATGGTATACCAGAGGCGAGTGGAATCATTTATCTTAACAATAAAATCTATGTTGCACTTCAAAGGTTGGATAGAACGAATCCTTATTTTATCTTTCCAACCACAGATGCATCTTATTTGTTAGAGATTGATCCAAATATCGATCAAATCACCAGTTATAAGACTTTTTTATATAAAAATCCTATAAGCAAGTTAAAAGTTTATCATATTACGGGAGAAGATTGTATCTTTGTTGCAAATGCAGGCAATGTCGGATTTAATTTTGCCATAGATGGTGCAATAGAAGGATATTGTCCGAATTCTCAAATTCAATTAACTATCTTAAAAGAAATAGAAGTAGGAGGTGACATACTAGACTTTGTTGTGATCAATTCCTCTCTTGGATTTGCATTAGTGGAATATCAAGATTTTAGTATGAGTATGATAAAGTTTAACCCAACAACAGGGAAGTATTTAGAAACGATTCTCTATTACAAAAATAATGGTTTTGCTGCTGGATTAGAATATTATAACGACCAACTATTTATAGGAGAAAGTTCGCAGTTTCCACTTGTAAGAATTTATCACATAAATAAGAATATTTTTACCAACATTATTCCATTAGAACAAAATCCAACAGATATTTTTTTGATTCAATAAAAAAATGCTAAACTTTTTTTCCAAAAATTCCGATTTTTTTTGGTTAAACTATTAAGATTGTCTATTGAATTTCCGAATTTCGATTTAGAGATAATTATAAATATTAAGCAGTAGCCTCTTTGTCCAGGAATTGGACAAGGCGATTTCAAGGAGGAAGCGAATGATAATAAACCATAACCTTTCCGCGATTAATTCGCATAGGGTATTAAAATTTCAGAATTGGGAAGTCTCCAAAGATATGGAGAAGCTATCGTCTGGCCTAAGAATTAATAGAGCAGGTGATGATGCTTCTGGTTTAGCTGTTTCGGAAAAGATGCGAGCTCAAATTAATGGATTACGACAAGCAGAAAGAAATACAGAAGACGGTATGAGCTTAATCCAAACAACCGAAGGATATTTACAAGAACTTTCGGATATTCTTCAAAGAATTCGTGTATTGGCAGTTCAATCTTCGAATGGTATTTATACACCCGAAGACAGACAAATGATCCAAGTAGAAGTATCTCAATTAGTGGACGAAATTGATCGTATAGCATCACAAGCAGAGTTTAATAAAATGAGCCTTCTTCAAGGACAATTTGCACGAGGCTCAAGAATTACATCGATGTGGTTTCATATTGGTCCTAATCAGCACCAACGCGAAAGAGTATACATACAAACGATGACAGCTCTTGCTTTAAACTTAAAAAGATTAGATGGGAATATTCTAACATTGTCTACACCTGAATTTGCTAACGAAGCAATCGGAACAATTGATAAAGCAATGGATAAGATTAACAAACAGAGAGCAGATTTAGGAGCATACTATAATAGATTAGAACATGCTGCCAAAGGTTTGATGATTGCTTATGAGAATACCCAAGCATCAGAATCTCGAATACGCGATGCAGATATGGCAGAGACATCTGTTAGTTTTACCAAGAATCAAATTCTTGTTCAGAGTGGAACTGCAATGCTAGCACAAGCTAATGTAAGACCTCAATCTGTATTACAATTGTTGCGGTAATAATAAATAAAAAAGCGTAAGTGTTCCCATAGATATATATCATATCTTCTTTTTCGTAGATTTACCAGTTATCTATGAAGGAGAGGATATGATCCTCTAAACGTAAGCTCGGACAAGGAGAGCAACGATGATTATCAACCACAATATGAGCGCGGTTAATGCTAACCGCGTCTTAAAGTTTAACGTATGGGAAGTTGACAAATCAATGGAGAAATTGTCCTCTGGCATGAGGATTAATCGTGCTGGGGATGATCCATCTGGTTTGGCTGTTTCCGAAAAAATGCGTACACAGATAAAGGGCTTACGGCAAGCAGAGCGGAACACAGAAGATGGGATGAGTTTTATTCAGACTACGGAAGGCTATCTACAGCAGATCTCGGATATTATTCAAAGGATTAGGGTTCTTGCAATACAATCTTCGAACGGTATCTATAGTCCAGAAGATCGGCAGCTTATTCAAGTAGAAGTTTCTCAGTTAGTGGACGAAATCGATAGAATCGCTTCTCAGGCAGAATTCAATCGATTTGAGCTTTTACTTGGAAGGTTTTCGCGAACATCTCGAACAGGATCTATGTGGTTCCATATAGGACCAAATGCAAACCAAAGGGAAAGAGCTTTTATAGCGACGATGACAGCAGTAGCGTTAGGTTTTAAAGATTCTAACGGAAAGATTGTGACTATCTCTTCTCCATCTAACGCGAATAAAACCATAGAGGTTGCAGATAAAGCTTTACAGAAGTTGATGAAGCAAAGAGCAGATCTTGGGGCTTATTACAACCGATTGGAAAGTGCAGCAAAAGGTTTGATGGTGGCTTACGAGAATATTCAAGCTTCGGAATCTAGGATTCGCGATACGGATATGGCAGAAGAGATCGTAAATTTAACAACGAGACAGATCTTAACAGAGACATCTGCCGCAATGCTTGCCCATGCTGGCGCAAGACCAGAAACAGTTCTAAGACTCTTACGCTAGTAACTGGTCCCGGCTTATGCCGGGTTTTTTTATGCTTTGTATTTATTCTGGAATAAATATGTAATGGTAAAAAAGATTATGCCAAATCCTAAGTAAATGAATATCATCGTTAAAAGAGAAAGCTTCCACCAAAAATAACCATTAATGATAATCGTATATATGCCAATTATAGGAATAGAAAATAAATTCATCAATGCTAATTCTTTTGCAACTGGTGTTTCGAGTTTTGGATCAACAATTTTTAGCAATAATAATCCTGTAGAGGTTGTGCCAGTTACAGTTCCAAAAATGGCTAATATCCTTTCCCAGAAATAATTTTTTAATTTGCGACCGAATAAAACTATCAACATTGTTGTTAAAATTCCACCAATTAAGGAAATCAACACAATAGGAATAAGATATGTCTTAAATATATGGATTTGGATCGATGCAATCGTAGAGACTACTAAAAAATCCACTGCAAAGGAGGTAATTTTTTCTTGAATAAATGGTTCAATAAGATAGTCTTTTTTTATCGCTTGTAAGAGTTTTCGCACAAGGATCGAGAATGCAATACCAAATAAAAAGAAAAAACCCCATAACATTCTAGAAACATCGTCTGTTAAAAATTGGCTCAATATCCAAAGAAAAATATAAGTAATCAAGATAACCAACCCAACCAAAGAAACCTGAAAAGCTAATGGTTCTAGCGAATTGGGATGAATCGTATTCTGAATTTTTATGAGTTCTGTTCTGTTGGAGGAATAATAACCTCTTATAAAATCCTCTGTTGGTTTTTTTATGCCCCAATTTGCTAAGGGAACACCAATAAATATACAAAAAAGATAGCCTAAGGTTGCAAACGTTAAACCGATGGATGCCGCGTGATCAAATCCAAATCCTTCCCATACTTTTCCAAAAGATAATGCTTGGCCTGGACCTTCGTTAAATCCCAATGGGAAAAGAAATCCCACCATAGGATGAATTTCTATTCCTAACGAAATCAGGATAAAAACAACCATACCTCCAACTACTGCTTGTAAAGGGAAGTTGATTCCTTGAATAAAAGCCATCCATAAAGATCCTTTATAAATGGTTAGATAGGATTTATCTTTTTGTGATGGAGTTAATCCAATCGATATAAAAGAAATATTAAAAAAATGATAAGCAAATGTTTCTAAGATTGATACAACATTTTGATAATCTATTAGATTATAATACTTTGTTATATGTAATATGGATAGACCCAAAATTCCACCAATAATAGAAGATGGAATCAAAAAATATTGTATATAAGTGATAGTGCCTCGAAGGATTACCCCAACAATCAATAAACACGATAAAAAAGCAAATATTAAAATCGATTCAAAAGAAAATGTAGACATAATTTATAATTTTATCTATAGGTTAAATTTGTAAATTCTAATAATATTTTTTCTCTTATAGATGGTTCTAATAGGTTGAGTATTTCGTTGATTGGTGCAAATCGTTTGGGTATTTCTCCAGGTTGAATGTTGAGAAGTTGAAAGATCTTTAAAATCGTTTCTGTTTTATCAAGTTGATCTATATAAGGCTGAATTTTTTCTATTAGTGTACCAGAGGGAAGTTTTTTCGCTTTTTCTACTGCGGAAGATAAATCTTTTAGAAATTGGTTGATTCTCTTTACATTAGAGTGATTGATGGATAGATGAATGGATTCTTTTATATTGCCATATCGAAATACAGGTTGAATGTACCATCCCATAGAATTCATTTCATCAACTATATGGAATATGTTCACAGATTCTGATGTAAATGCAATCAATGGAGTATTACTTTTTACTACTAGTTTTAAATCCGGATGTTTTTCGATAAATTCTTGGATTTTTAAAATCGCCTTCCATTTCTCTTTTGCAAACTTTAAGTATCCATCTTCGCCCACAGCAAGAAGAGTAGCAAACGTTGCAGCTAATGGTCCACCGCTTTTGGTACTCTGAATGGTTGTATTGATCATTGTGTAGCCAATCCAATCAGAACAACTAAATATTTGGTATTTTCTTAACTCTTTGTTTTTGTAGAGAATTACTGATGCTCCTTTTGGTGCATAAGCATATTTATGAAAGTCCATAGATATGGATGTAACACCATCGACAGAAAAATCAAAATTAGAAATATCGATGTGAAGTTTCTTAAAAAATGGAAGAATAAAACCGCCCATGCAAGCATCTACATGAAATAGAATATTGTGTTTTTGAGCAATTTTCGCCATTTCTTCGATCGGATCAATTACTCCATAAGTATAGGATGGAGCTGAACCAACAATCAAAATAGTATTCGAAGAAATCTTTTTTTCTAAGTCTTTTAAATCTACTTTAAATTTGTGATCGATGGCTACTGGCTTAATTTTTATGTTAAAATATTGCGAAGCCTTGTGGAATGCTGCATGAGCTGTTATAGGTAATAAGATTTCGGGATTTTTTATTTTTGGATTTTTTGATAGAGCATAATCACGAGCAGCTTTGACTGAAAGTAAAATGCTTTCTGTACCACCACTCGTAAAATTACCACAACAAGAATCATCCCCATTTAGATGCTTTATGGCAAAATCTACGATTTCTTTTTCTAAACTCAGCAAACTTGGATAAACCGTAAAGTCCAGCCCACTTTTATGATAATATTGTAATAATGCTTTTTCTGCAATATTACGATATTTTTGCCCGGATCAAAGATGTATCCGAACAATCGACCATCATTCCAGTTTATATCGTATTTTTCGAAATCCTTTAGCATTTGGAAAATTTTTTCTTTGAATGTTATTAATCCTTTTTTGGGTAGCTGCATGATTCGTCCTTTATCAATAAAACTTAACGATAATGATCAATCTTAAAAAATGTTTAAAATCTTAAAGTTTTTTAAAATTGATATCTATCGAAACCTTTTTTAATTCTTTAAATTTTTATCAATCAATATTTTTGTAATAAAGTATTTAACTCGAGTCAATTTTATAATTGAGAAATCCAATAATATAAGAATAATTTTTTTAAAAAAATATCTTCTCGGTGAATGTATAAAAATAAAGAAAAATGTTAAAAAATTAATAAAAATATTTATAAAATATATATAATATCAAACAAATTGATCTAAAAAAATGCTAATAACTTTTCTTTGTTCATAAAATCCTTTTTTAAAATATGAATAATTATTAACTATGGTGTTATTATCTTGATTTGAGTTGTTAATTAATTCGGCATTTAGTGTAGGTAAGGGAATTAAAGGTATTATGTCGTATCCTTGGGATTGCATTTCCCAGTCGAGCATGATTCGAATCAATGCACTGATAGAATAACCAATAAAGTGTCGCATTTCGAAAAGTTTACTCCATAATACTGGATTGATCTTGATTACCTTTTTTTTATATCGCCTTGTCTTTGGCTGATAGTTGGCAGTTTCTGTTTTTTTTATGGGAGTAATACTGATCAAGTATAAATGATTCAAATATTTATTCACAAGATAATAGATAGCTTCGGAATAATTCTTTCTATGTCTATTTGCTAATTCTTTTAAAAAATTAATATGTTGCTGTTCTAAATTTATACAAACTGGATAGTAATATCTTGTTGTGTATTGTTCATGCCTCATATAATAGAAAATCATCTTTTTGTAAAAATGTTACAAAAAAATTTTTATGTTTTTTTGAGTTTTTTTCTCCAAGATTAAAGCTTATGATTTTTGTTTATACCATTGCATTTATGAAAATTTTTATTCAGACACGTTATTTCTCGCGAAAATATTGATTCTTATTGCAAAAAGTATTGAATTATCTCTTCTTCTGCGCGAAAGTTCTGGGTCGTTTTACCAATATACCATTCGGGTAAGTATTGAAATCCACCAGGCCAGGTATGTCCACCGTTAAGGATTTTATAAAATCGAACAAAAGATTGATTTTTGCATTTATAATGGCTAATTAATGTTTTTGTATCTGAATCTTTTTCCAAAGAAGAGATGATGGCTTTTTGGTCGCATTCATTCTTATTAAGCCAAAATTGAATTGTTTCTTCTGCGGATAAGACTTTTCCTCTTTTACGAAAAAGTATTTTGACATCGCCACCATTAAAAGGGACTAATGGATCTTCTGTTCCATGAATCAAGATCATTTTTAACTTTTTTTTGATGATACAATCGCTTTTTAAATGTTCTGGCATTGTTGCTGCAATAGAGGCAAATCCAGTGATTTCGTTAGAATATTCACAGGCAATGCGAAAAGACATCATTCCACCATTAGATATGCCAAAGATATAAACATTGTTTTCGTCAATGGGGAAGTGCTTTTTCATATATTCAACCAGGTATTTTATATATCCTGCATCATCTATATTTTCCTGATGAGCTTTGGAATTGGGAACATCTCTACCATCATTCCAATGTTTGTCATATCCTTCGGGGAATAACAAAAAAAAACGATATTTTTCTTTTAATTCAATCAATCGTCCTCTGGTGAGTTTGATGTTAGAATCTATACTTGCACCACCACCATGTAGACTAATCAACAAGGGATAAGTGCGAATGTTTGGGTTTAGTGAAAAGTTTTCTTTTTCGTAGTTTTCGGGATAAAATAACAAACTTTTTCTTTCTAAGTTTTGATACCGTATATTTAACCAAAGATAGTTTGGATCATTAATATGCAATCTTCTGTTTGAACAATTTATAAAAATAATCAATAAAATAATATAAATAATTCTATTCCACATACAATACCAATCCTTTTAAATATTCTCCTTCTGGATGAAAAATAGAAATTGTATGATCAGGTGCCTGTGTCAAATATTCTTTAATAATAACATTTCTTTTTTCTTCTTTTGCTGCAAGAAAGATGATTTTACGAAATAGCTCTTTATCAATAAATTGTGAACACGAAAATGTGAATATATGTCCCTGGTGTTTGATTTTTTTTATTGCTAATCGGTTTAACCCTACATAACCATGGATTGCTTCTTTTATCTTGGTTTTGGTTTTAACAAATGCAGGTGGATCTACGATCATCAAATCGAAATAATTTTCTTTTATATTGTTTAGATAATCAAATACATTGGATTGTACTATTTCTGTGTTATCAAATTTAAATTGATTGATTTTTAAATTCTCTTGGATTTGATTCGTAAGGTTTTGTGCATCTACAAATACAACTTTTTGTGCATTCCCTTTTAGTGCATGTAAACCAAATCCTCCGATATAACAAAAAGCATCCAGAATGATTTTATTATGGGAGTATTCTAACAATTTTTTTCGGTTGATTTTTTGATCTAAAAAATATCCTGTCTTTTGGAATTTATCTAACTGGATTTCGAAATGGATTTGATTTTCTATAAATCGAATTTTATCGATGGTTTTTGGAGATAACCACTGAATATTTTGTTGTTCTTTTAAAAGAATATATTGAATGTTTTTATGGTTTAAAAAATCTACAAGGATTTTAAGAAAAGTTTCTGATTTTAAATAATCGAATTGAATCACACTTAGGTCGTTATAAATATCGCAGATAACACTAGGAATGCCATCACTTTCGGAATGAATCAATCGAAATGCATTAGAATCCTCAAAAAGTTTTTTTTTCTTGGTATACAAATGTTCTAATTGTTGGTAAAAATAGTCATTGATATCTTGAATTTCTGTATTTCCAAAGTAAAAGATTCGAGCAACGATTTGTTGTGGTTTTTCGTAAAAGGCATACCCCACAAATTCTTTTTTAGAATTAAAAATTTTAACAATGTCGCCATTTTTTAGGGATTGTTGGGATTCTAATTTCTCAACTGCTCCAGAAAAAATCCAACGATGAAAGGAAGATAAAAAATCATCCTTATTTTTTTTTAGATAGAGATTTCCTTGTATGTTTTTCATTTTAATATCCAGAATTTTTCATTAGTTGCCGAATTAAATAATAATTTACTTTTAATTATTTTGAAAAATAATGTAAATATGTTTGTTATTAAAAACTCTAAAAAATTATTTTTGGTTGCAATACTTTTTATCATCTTTTGCAAAAAAGAATATATTGGTTTTTCTGAACCCACATTTATCTACGATAGCTATCCACTGAATCCTCCCGAAGAAAAGGCAGATCTTTATTTTTCTTCGGTGCCTTATAAAAACTTTTTAGAACTTGCTTCGGATTATCAGCCTCTTTTGAATCATTTAAATCAAACTCTATCCATAAAGATTCTCTATAAACCGATTGATCAATACTATAAAGTATATGATTTGTTAAAAAACCAAAAGATCGATATTGCTCTGATTGACCCTTACTATTATAGAAAGCATAAAAATGAATTTGATTTAGAAATATTAGCAGAGTTGGTTTATACAAATACTTCTAGCAACTATTTTTATCTCGTAAATAGAAATGATCAATTTATCAATTATTTAGGCGATATCAAAAAAAATATTTCTATACTAACGATTTCTTTCGATAATCCTTATTCTTTTGTGGGTTATCAATTCCCTAATGAATTTTTACAAAGAAATGAATTAAATTTAAAAAGGTTTAAGAATGTTAATTATTCAGGGAATTTCGAAAGCACCGTACAAGGCATTCTTTCGGGAAATTTCGATTTAGGTTTTGTGGATGCATTAACCTATGAAAAATACAAAGCAACTGCAATAGGTTTAAAGGTTTTGTATCGTTCAGAACCATTAGAACACTATGTTTTAGTAATAAGAAAAAATTTAAACGAAACTCTTAAAAGAAAAATAAGGAATTCATTGTTAGAACTTAGTATAAAAAATGATCAGCAAAAAAGTATATTACAATCTATCCACAAAGATTTGATAGGTTTTAGATAAAAACAATGCTGATTTTTAAGTTAGAGGTGTTTTATGTTCAAAAAAATAAAAAATTATACTAATAGTTTATGGGAATATTTTTTAAAGTTTCCTATTAGCCTTTCGAAAAAGCTTGTTATCATGATCGCATTTTTGGAATTTGGAGCGATTGTTACAACAGGTATTTTTATCTTAATTTATTTTTATTTTATCCTTGAACAAAATTTAGATAAAAGGGCTTACGAGATCTCTCGTGCCTTAGAAAAATTTACTGTGGAATCTCTTGTTATCAATGATTTTATTAGATTACAAAAAACTGCGGAAGAAATTACGATGGATCCCAATATTCGTTATATCATAGTTCAGGATAGATTTGGTCAGGCTGTTGTACATAGTAATAAACATTATGTAGGCTTAAAATTTAACGATAAAAATAGTGCCAGAGCGTTTTATGCAGAACATGAATTTTATCAAAATTATTATCTTTCGGATGGATCTTTATATACACGTGAATTTGTTTTGCCTTTAATCACTTCTTATGGAAAATTAGGTATATTAAGAATTGGAATGAATTACCAAAGTTTGGTAATTCAGCCGATGTTAAACACGTTTTATATTATTTTAATTATGATTGTTGGCTTTGTGATTATGGGAATTTTTATTGCAATTCCAGCAACAAAGATACTTCTTATACCAGTAAGAACAGTCGAGTCTGCAACCCATGATATTTCCGAAGGAGATTTAACAACAAAAGTAAATGTTTTAAGTCAGGACGAAATTGGAAAAATGGCGAGAGCATTTAATAACATGGTATCCAGTCAAAGAGAACTTGTTTCTGCTATTAGAAAGATTTCCGAAGAAATACAAAATTTTAGTAATGAATTAGCGTCCTCTTCCGAAGAGGTGTCTGCTGCATCGATTCAAATTTCCAATATTTTAAAAGAGGTATCTCAGGATGCTATAAAAGGTTCTGAATTTACCCATAAAGTAAACGAAAAACTAAATTCTTTTGCGAATCTATTAGAGAATGCAAAGCAACAAGCAGAAAAGGCAACTATCATTGCTCAAAATGCATATAAAACTTCGTACATGGGGAAAGAGAAAATTGCTACACTAATCGAAGTTTCTGATAAAATCTATAAAAGTGCAGAGTTTACTTTGTCTACGATAGAGCAATTAAACGAACTTTCGAAAAAGATTAGTCAGATCACTACGACAATTAACAATATTACAGAACAAATCAATCTCTTATCTTTGAACGCTTCCATAGAGGCAGCAAGAGCGGGAGAATATGGTAAAGGTTTTGCTGTTGTAGCAGATGAAATTTCTAAATTGGCTGAACAAACCAAAAAACAGGCAAAAGAAATCAATCAGATTGTAAATCAAGTCATTGATTTTACAAAAAAAAGCGTAGAGTTAACAAAACAACAGTTTGAGCTCATTTTAGAAGAAAAAAATACCAACAAATTAGTAAATGAATTTTTCGAAAAAATCATCTTAGCTGCGAATAATATTTCCGAAGAAATTCAAACAATTAAAAATATTGCAGATAAAGAAGTAATCGAATCCAAAGAAGTTGTTCAAAACGTTAATGAATTAAACAAAATGATGCAAAAAACTGCTAGTAGAGCCAACGAGGTAAATACGCTTGCAAAGGAAACAACCAACGCAATGGAAGAAAATGCACAACAAACTCAAAAATTGAATGGACTCATCAATGACCTTAAAAAAATGGTATCTAAATTTAGAATTTAATGGATCAGATCCTATTCATCAATCAATACATTGTTGCAACAATTCTCTTAGCTTTGATTCATGGAAGTATTCCTAATCACTGGTTGCCATTTATCGCACTTTCGCGCGCAGAAAAATGGTCTACAAAAAAATTAATAATGATCATCAGTATAGGAGCAATCTTTCATAGTTTAAGTACGGCAATATTAGGTTTTTTTATTAGTTATTTTGGATATTATATTTCTTCTATAAGTCAATTAGAAAAGATTCTTCCTACTTTTTTTATGGTTTTTTTGGGAATGATTTATCTTATTATTGATCATCAAGAACATTATAATGATCCTTTAAAAAAAAAATCTATTAATCCAATTTTTTCTGTGATTTTGTTATACTTGGGTATGTTTTTTTCTCCTTGTTTAGAGATCGAAGCTATTTATTTTTCTGTGGGAAGATATGGTTTAACGAGCTTTGTTTTAATCAGTTTGATCTATACAATTATTACGTTGGTTTCTATGCTGACTTTTTCTTATCTTGCTTATAAGGGTTTACTAAAATATTTCCCTAAAATACTAGAAAAGTACGCAAAAAGAATGATTGGTTTAGTCCTAATTATATTAGGAATATTTTCTTTTTATTTTCATTAATCAGCCATATGATAATAACAAAAATTTATAAAAATATTATTAAATAATTCTATATAAAAAATAGATAAATTATTTTACTGTATTTTTTAAAATATCTATATATGGTTCTAATGCATTTTCTAATTTATCTTCTACTGAAAAGATTTGTGCTAATTTCTGAATTACTTTATCAACTAATGAATCTGGACAGCTTGCACCAGCAGAGAGTAAAATCGTTACTGGTTCTTTTGATGGAATCCAATTGTGGCTTATCTTTACTTCGTTTTTGTGCAAATCCAAATGTCGAATGGAATTTATGGATAAAATTTCTTCATTGTCTTTAATATAATATGTTGGTAGTTTTTCTTCGCATAGTTCTACAAGATGAGATGTATTAGAAGAATTATATCCACCTACGATAACTGCCAAATCTCCATCCGAATTAAGCATTTCTCTTAATGCAGTTTGATTTTCCCATGTCGCATAACACAGGGTATCTTTTGTGTCGGCAAAGTATTCCGTATTATTGCCATATTTTTTTATGATCGCTTGTCGAAGGATTTCGCTTATCTCTAATGTTTCTGTTGCTAACATAGTGGTCTGATTTACTACTCCAATTTTTTGTAAATGTTTTTGGGGATCAAAACCATCAGAGGTTCTATTTTTAAAATGTTCAAAGAATTCTTCTGTAGGACGTTCCCCTAAAATGATTTCTGCTAATATTTTTGCTTCTCTAATATCTTCTATTACCAAAGAAGGAGCATATAATCTTGCATGCGAAAAAGTAGCTTTGGTTTCTTCGTGTTTGTATCTACCATGAATCACAACTGTATAATTTTTTTTGCCTAAACTTTCTGCCCGATGCCAAACCTTTTCTACAAATGGGCAAGTGGTATTGTAAATCAATAGATTAGGACCTTTTTGTTTGATTTTTTGTAGTATCTCGACAGAAATGCCAAATGCTGGAATAATTACCACATCGTTTTCTGTGACTTCTTCTAAGGGAATAAGAGGAGTTCCATTCGTCTTCATCAAGAATTGTATTCCTTTTTGGTTTAAATCCTGATTTACATGGGGGTTGTGGATCATTTCACTGATTAAATAAATTTTTTTACCAGGATTTTCTGCAATGGCTCTATATGCTATTTCGATCGCATTTTCTACACCATAACAAAAACCAAAATGTCTTGCAATTTTTAAAATCAACTTGTCCAAGTTTAAAATTGTAGGAGTTAAATCTTTTCTAAATCGATCTTCAATACTCCTTGCTTGCTTTATGATAGAAATAATCGAAGAACGATAATAGCTTGGTATGTTAAATTGTTTCCTCATTAGGCTTCAAGAAAATTCAAAAATCTTTGTCGTCAATTCGGAATTGTTGGCGTTTTTATCTTAATAGGGTTATAAAATATTAAGATTTACTTAACAATTTTTTTATTGCGCTTTCTATACCATTTAAATTCAAAAAATACATAGGTATGATGTTTCTAATAGCATCGATTGTTTCGTGTTGCCAAGTAAATTCTCTTTGTGGATTTAGCCATACAGAGTAAGGGTAATGCTTACGAAATTCTATCAACCTCTGATAGCTATTCTTTATGTGGGCTTGTTTTTTTAACATTTCTTCGTTGGTTAATTTTTTTTCTTCTTTATAATAATATTCAAAAAAAGCGTGGCGTTTATCGAAAAGTTCATAAGGATTCATACATGCATCGCCAATAAAAATAATCTTGTATTCTTTGTTAAATTTTTTGTAAAAATCTTCTAGATGGATTTTTTGAACAAACTTCGCATCTTTAAAAAGCCATTCATACAAAGTATTATGAAAATAAAAATAATGAAATTCTTTAAAATAACTTAGCTTATGACAAGCACTAAAAAATCGGTTTACTAAACTGATATATGGTTCCATACTACCACCAACATCCATTAGCAAGATCAAAGAAATCTGGTTTTTTCGAAGTTTTTCGAAAACAATCGATGGATCTCCTAAATTTTTCGATGTTTTATGAACAGTTTCTTTGATGTTGATTTGTTGTTCTTTGGATTTATTCAATCGTCTTAATTTTTTTAATGCTATCTTATATTGTCTTACATTAAAAACTTCGTTGGGGTTATATTCTTCGTAAGAAACATTTTCGAATTTATCGATGGCAGTACCAAGTCTGCGATTTCCTCCAATACGAATGCCGCGTAAGTTTTTTCCCGAATGTCCAAAAGGCGAAACACCGCCAGTTCCAATCCAATATGTTCCACCATGATGTTCTTCTTTTTGTTCTTTTAATCGTTTTTCTAACTCTTCGAACAATTCCTCTAAGTCGTAATAGGGGGTTTTTTCGGGATAATCTTTGAATACCTTTCTTTCTTTTAACCATTCGTTAAGAATTTTTTCGAGTAAGTCTATATCAACGTTTGGTATGTCTATAAAATATTCCATAAATACTTGATGAAATTTCTGGTAATATTTGGTATCTTTTACTAAGGTAGCACGCGAAATAATATAAAATCTTTCTAATGTAAATATTTCTTTTTTCTGGTGTAATTCTAATATTACTTTTAGTAGATCAATAAATTCTGTTGTTGTTACGGGAATTTCTTTTTTAAGTCGATAAAAAAAATCGATAAACATAGATTCAAGAAAATACTTGTTTACGTTTATACAAATAATTTTTTATTCTTATGTCTTTGGGATTTGTCCTATTTATTGCATTAATCATTTCTTTGTTTACGAATTTATTGGTTCGAAGCAATCTATGGAAGAATTTTCTCGAAGGTTTTCGAAAAGAAGAAAAATTTAGTTTGGGAAACCTCTTCTATAAATGGGGAAGTTGTCTTCGCTGTTTAACATTTTGGATAAGCTTATTTGTATTTGGCTTCTATTTTTTAGAGACATTTCATCCAACAAATATCTTTTTTACGTTTATTGCAACGATGTTTACAACTTCTCTGGCAATGGTTATAAAAAGATTAGCGAATTGGTAAAGAATATATACTTAGAGGATCTGCTACAATGCCATCGATCCATACCGAAAAATGAAGATGAGAACCAATGGCAAGTCCAGTGGCTCCTACCGTTCCAATGGGAATACCAGCTTTTACATAAGTATTTTCTGGATAATAGCGTTCGTTTAAATGCATATAACCAGAAAATATTTTGTTTCCGTGGTTGATTAAAATAAAATTTCCTTCGTAATACATTTCCGCAGAAAGCACGATTTTACCGTCAGCTAATGCATACACAATGTCGCCTGTATTTCCTTTTAAATCTAAGCCTCTATGAATAGATTTATAGGGTTGTGAAAATATCTTTTTTTTGTTGATAATTTGATAATATTGATGGATTCTTGTTTTATACCATTCGGACGTTATATAATGAAAATCTCTGGGATGTGATAGACGATTACTGAATAAATTCGGTAAGTTTTCCGAAAAAGCGATCTTTTTGATTTCTCTTTCTTTTTTTATTCGTTCATCTAATTCTTTTTGCTTTTCTGGTGGTAGAATTTTTTTTTCGAAAATCAAAGGAGTATCCGAATAGGGAAATTCTCTTATATATATGTTTAGTTCAATTTCTTTTTGGAGTTTTTCTTTGTTTGGATTTTGTATGATCCATATAAATTTATTCTTAGGTTCTTTTAATTCTGGGGGAAATACATAAATCCCATTGTATCCAAAGGATTTTTGATTTAAGGGGATATTGCGTCCCATTGTTTTATAATAAACCTGATGTGTATAATCTTTTAATACAACATTTGGAGTATCGTCTTTTGGTAGAATTTCTATGTAAAAGATTTCTCCGCGAGAAAAACTCTTACAATAGATGATCAATTTCCATTGATCAAAATAAAAAACCTTTTCTTGAGGTTTTGTAGGAGTCCAATTTATGGGAACTTGAATAAACGTTTGATTTAGTTCTATCCATATAGTGTTTGCCCATAAAAAAGAATTGAATACTAAACCAAAAACAAAAAAATAAAACAATGATTTTAAGTATTGTTTTTTTCGGATACGAGTGGGAAAATCTCTTTTGGTTTTTGCTCGGTCCATTGTCTCTTTTTATAACAATTTATACAATTTTCGAAACAGACAAGAAAAAAAAGTATATTTTTTATTCTATCAGTCTGATTTTTTTTGTATTTTTTCTCGTAAAAGCAAAAACGCCTTCAAGAGTAGAGATTCAAATATATTCCAACAAAGTATTATTTCTGGAAGAAATCGAAAATCAAATCCCTGTTATAATTAACAAAGAAAAAAAACCTATAATACTTTATTTTTATGCAACTTGGTGTCATTCTTGTGAACATATAGAAGAAAAGTTATCGCGCAAGGAAGTGGGAGAATTAATCCAAAAAGGATGGATTTTTATTAAAGTAGACGTAAGTGATTACGAAAAATACGAAGAGCATCTTTTAAAATATTATGGTGTGTATGGAGTACCAGCATTAGCATTTTTTGATAAAGAAGGCAACATCGTTAAACCCTTTACAATGGTAGGGGAAGAAATCCCCCTAAGAACACTTATATCAATTCTAAGACAATTTGGTGTATTCGAAAATCCAATTTAAAAGATATTCAGATATTTTATTCCAAATTCAAGAAAAAAACTATTTTCTTGAATTGTTTTTAGAGTAGGATTAGAAAATAATACTATAGGAGAAATTAAATTAAAATTCGTTTGTGGTAATAAAAGAACACTATAACTTTTTAACTCTTTAAAAGTGGTTTCGTATTCTGTCTTGCTAATTCTCATATAAACGATTCCGTTAGAAGAATATTTATTTTGCCACAAGAAAGAAATTTTATTTCCTTTAAATGTGCCGTTAAATTCGGATTTAAAAACAATCATATTCGATAGATTCGAATCATCTAAATTTAAATTATATTCAGAAATTTTTTGATTTAATTTTGATTTACCTAACAAAAAAATATGGAATTCCAACAAGAATTCTGAAGAAAAGATCATCAGAAAGCGAAAGGGAATTCCGATCGAAAGTGCATTTTGTGTAAGTTGATTTTTGATTGAACTATCAGTTATATATCCATTGTAAATTTCGAATTCATCTGTAAAAGAATTTCGAATCGAAGTAATTAGTGTAGCGTTAGAATTGGACACAAATTCTAAATTTCTATTAAAATATCCAATTTCTATATAAGGGAAGATGTAATTCCAAAAAAAATCCAAATATTCACTTGTTCCAAATTTAAAAAAGATTGTATTAGATAGGTTTAAATATTTTTTTTGATTGTATCGATTTTCGGAATAAGTTTCGTATTGGGGTTGGCTAATCGAATCAAAAATTTTTTTGTTGGGAATAGAGATAAATTTAGGATTTGGTTTTTGGATATTTCCTGTGATTAGAAATCCCGTTTCCAGATTTTTATAATGATAAGACATACCTGCATTTAAGTTTCCAGCCCAATTCCAAGTTGGCAAAGACTTCATTTGTATTTTTAGGTTTTGATTATAAAGACTTTGATTGTTTTGTACATAACTAGAAAAAACGTTGTAGTATTGATAAAATTGATTTAGTGGAATGTTAAAGCTTCCTAATCCAATACCAAGCTCATATTGAAACTGATGTTTTTTTTGTTCTACTGGTAGTTCGATAACTTGTTTTTCTTCTAGTTCTTTTTGTTGAAGTTCTTGTAAGCGTTTTTCTTCTTCCAGTTTTTGTCGTTCTAGCTCTTCTTGTTGTTTTTGAAGTTCCTCAAGTCTTTTTTGTTCCTCGATCCTTTGCTGAAGTTCTTGAAGACGTTTTTCTTCTTCGAGCTTTCTTTGTAATTCTTCTTGTTCTTTTTTTAATGCTTCTAATCGTTTTTTTTGCTCTTCTTCTTTTTGTTTTTGAATTTTACGCAATTCTTCGTCAGATATATAAACAATTTTTTTGATTTCTTCTTTGTTGATGGATATGAATTGTTTATTTTGTAATTGGATTTCTACTTTTGTTAAGGTTTGACGAACAATTGTCCCCTTAAAGATTTTACCGTTTTTTAAATAAATTATATCTGCTTTTAAAATTATGGGTTGCAATAGCAAAATAAAAAAAATGATTTTTTTCTTCATGTATAATAGCAGAATTATCAATGTTTATTGTGTAAACATTTTTTATTTTACCATCGCTTATTAATAATAAAAAAAATTATTAAGAAAAAAAATTATGATTGTTTTATTTTTATTTTAGTTTATGATGGTTAAAATTATTTTAAGGAGAAAAATATGAAAAAGACATTAACTTTTTTTACTTTAAGTATGTTGTTGTTTGCTTTAAATTGTGCAACACCAGGTTTTGGACCCATTGGTGTTTTATTTACATCTGCAAAAATTGGTACTTATGGCACAGGAAAACCTGCTAGCAAAACGGGAGAATCTTGTGCATTTTCTGTACTTGGACTTATTGCAATTGGAGATGCTTCTGTGGAAGCTGCAAAAAGTCGAGGTGGTATAAACGATGTCTCTTATGTGGATTATGAAATTTTTAATGTATTAGGATTGTATGCTAAATTATGCACTATGGTTCGCGGAAATTAATGGTTTTATTGCCCCGCGAAGGGGCTTTTATTATTTGGGTCGCGGAATTTCTATAAGTTCACCTAATGTTGCAAATAATGATGCACCTAATCTCGATATAGGGCTAACCTTTTTGGGATCAACGATGATTCTTCCTTTACTATCTTTTTCTATGCAAGAATCATCAATATAAAGATATTTAACAAGGCCTAAGATTAATCCTTGTGGGGTTTCTCCTATTTCTATGATTTGGTATTTTTCGCATACGAATGCTACTTTTGTATTTTTTATTCTTGGCAGTGTTGTAATAGTAGAATCAAAATATTCTAATTCCAAGTTTAATCGATTCAATTCTGATTCTCCGTGTGGTAATGTGGCAGAGCTTTCGTTTACTTCTTTTACAAATTCCACTGATGGTATATGAACAATAAAATGATTTCTTTTTTCGATGTTGACCCAAGTATCTTTTTTGGTTCCATCGGGTTTTATTCCTACGGAAATAAAAATAATTGGAGGGTCGCTTGCGATACCATTAAAATAAGAAAATGGTGCAAGGTTAAAACTTCCGTTTCCATTATCGGTTAAAACCCATGCAATAGGTCTTGGGATTAATGTTTGTATAAACTGATAATAGACTTGATTAGGGGATAAATCTTTTAGATCTAGGATCATAAGGCAAGATTTAATTAGAACGTCTTATTGACTATTTTTTTTTAGTTGGGTTTTTTCTATGTATACCACTCTATTTCGTCCCTGTTTTTTGGATTCGTACAAACCATAATCTGCGGCACTAATCAGTTCTGTTATATCCGAAAATTCTGGATACATCGCAATACCAATACTTACTGTACATTGAAAGTTATAAGAATTAAAATGATGAAGCACTAAAGAAAAATTTTTTCTTAATCGTTCCATAATTTTTATTGCAATCTCTTTTTCTTGAACGTTCAAAATTACACCAAATTCTTCTCCGCCATATCGACCAATTAAGTCGTAATCCCTTAGATTATGTTTTAGGAATCTGGCTAAATTGACAATAACTTGATCCCCTGCTTGATGTCCATATTGATCGTTAACCTTTTTAAAGTTATCAATATCTATTAGAGCATAGGCAAATCCTTGGTGTGCTTTTTTAAAAATATTCATCTTAAAGGATAATTTTCTTAAAAAAGAATGATGATTGTATAAGTTTGTCATTAAATCTTTTTCGAGGGCGCTTTTGAATAGCTTGTATTTGTGATACAAAGAAAAAACAGTTGTAATGAACAATTCTGGTTGAGTTGGATGAATTATATAAGCATCACCACCTTTTTGCATTGTATAGATATAACGATGAATATCTTTTTCTTTGGAAATAAACAGAATGGGGATATATTTTAGCTCG
>Ga0308419_1000580_pt1 | contig 26270 bp, 25 predicted proteins | sample HotsprSampleMS50_FD_203674 | JGI IMG/M metagenome (GOLD analysis project Ga0308419, IMG submission 203674) | Hot spring phototrophic mat microbial communities from Mushroom Spring, Yellowstone National Park, Wyoming, United States - 20090730_MS50 ... | reverse complement strand
ATTTTTTAGAAATAATTAATTCAAATATTTTTTTGGTTTTTATATTTCCTACAGCATAAGCAACAATTACTGATGTATCAATTACAATTTTCACTTATTTTTAAACTGATTGATATAATTTTTTGTATAATCGCTCATAACGAGCCGACCTGATATTTCTGCTCTTTGCTCAAGAAGTTGCTCCCAATTATCTGTACCTTCCCAAAATATTTTTTTTAGTTCTCTTGCAGCCAATGGGCTTGCATCAGCTAATTTTTGTGCTAATTTAACAACAGCTTCGTCCAAATCCGAAATTGTGTAATAAACATTTGCATATAATCCCTTGTTCATTGCCCAAGTAGAGTTATACCATTCGAAATCTATAGACATTTGGCTAAATGCTGCTTTCCCAATTTTTCTCTCTACAGCAGGACCAATTACATTAGGACCTAATCCTACGGCATATTCGCTTAATTTTACTGAAGCATCTTTATATGCTAAGGCATAATCCGAAGCTGCTATCAATCCTACACCTCCCCCTACGGCTTTTCCTTGCACTCGCGTTAGTATAAATTTCTGTGCTTTCTTCATTTCTAATATTACTCTTGCAAAACCTAAAAAGAATTCTTTGCCCTGCTCTAATGTTTCTATACTTAATAATTCATCGAATGATGCCCCCGCACAAAAAGATTTATCACCTTCGCTTCTTAATACTATTATATTAATATTATCATCTTCGCCTGCTATTTTGATTTTATTTGCTAATTCTTTTAATACATCAGATGGTAAAGAATTACTTTTAGGATGATAAAATGTAATTATTCCAACTTTATCTCTAATATCATAGTTTACAAATGCTTTGTCCATAGGAATAAATCAATAATTGAAAAAACCTATTTTTTAACGCATAAAATTATAATATATTTGAAATTTGGTATATTATATTTTGTCTAACAAATTTAAAGGTCTTATGAGAATTTAATGTTACGATTTTTATTAACTTACGTCATTAATTATGAATTCGAAAGAGTTTGTTGATAGTTTACTCCCTTTTAGGGATAAACTTTTTAGATATGCCAGGAGAGTTCTTCAGAGTTACGAAGAAGCTGAAGATATAATCCAAGATGTATATCTTAAATTATGGGCTAATAAGGAGCAATTAGGGGAGAAGAAAAATTTGGAAGCTTTTGCAATGACGGTTACAAAAAACCTATGTATTGATAGGATAAGGAATAAAGGCTATCAAGCTTCTACTATGGGAATTGATGCTACAGAAATAGATATTGATGCCCGTACTAACGATCCCGAAAAAATAGCAATTTACAAAGATGCTGCCGATATAGTAAAAGAAATTATTAAAACTATGCCGAAAAATATGCGATTAGTGGTTCAGTTACGCGATATTGAAGGTTTGGAATACTCCGAAATAGTAAAAATTACTGGCAGCAATATAAATACTTTAAAAGTAAATCTTTCGAGAGCTAGAAAGAAAATTAGAGAAGAATTATTAAACAAATATAAGTTTAAAAATTATGAAAGTTGATACTCAATTTATTGATGAATTGATTGAAAAATATTATGAATGCGAGACAACTTTAGAAGAAGAAAAAATATTACAAGAATATTTTACTTCTGATAATGTTGCACCTGAACATAAATATTTAATTCCTCAATTCATCTATTACGAAGAAGAAAAAGAGCTGCTTTTTCTAAATAATTTTGATGAAAAGATGAAGCAAATTTTGGATGATACGCCACAAAAAAGATTTACGCTTAAATTATTTACACCTTGGATTTATTCTGCAGTTGCTATATTAATAATTGGTTTTGGAATTAGCCTAATATTAAATAATAAAAAAGTAATTGTAACTGGTAATGGCGATATTGATAAAAATGAATTTGTATTCCAGAAGACTATTTATGCCTTTGAGCAACTTTCTAAAAATTTAGAAATAACAGACCAAAATTTAGATCATCTTCAAAAAGTATCATATGGATTAAATCAATTAAATCAGCTAAAACAATTAGAAAATTTAAAATATATTAATAAATTAATAAATAATTCGGAGAGTCAATGATTTATAAATATACTTTATTATTAATTTTTATTATTTTTTCTTCAAATTTAGTATTTGCTCAAAATAAAAATATAGATAAACTTTTCAGCAAATACTCTAATACAAATGGCTTTTCTTCTGTACAACTAAAAGATCCAGGGAAGACATTGCCAAATATGACTAAAAGAAACCAAAAAGAAATAAAAGAACTTTTAGACGGTGTAGAACATATTAAAGTATTGTCAATGGAAGATGATAAAGTTCAAAAGCCAACTTCTGAACAATTCCGCGAAGAAGTTATGAACCTACAGCCCGGTGAAGGTTTCAAAGAAATTTTTTCTGTTAAAGATGGTGGCAATGCTTTAAAAATGCACATAAAGGATAATAATGGATCTGTAAGCGATCTACTTATGTTAGTATCCGAAGAGAAGAAAGTTACTTTAATTTGGTTTAATGGAAAGTTAGATTTAGAAAAATTAACTAAATCTGCTTCTATGCTGCCCAATATTTTAAAATAGGTATCAAATGCTAAATATAGCATTTATTAAATTATATATTTTTATTCTATTATTTATATTTTGCTTTATTAATACTTTTGCTCAATCAACCAATCTTGTAATTATTGATTCTTTGCTAAATGCTAATATAGATAATGTAGTTACAAATACAAATCTAAAAAATATAAAAGAGTTAGAATTACAAATTAATGATACTCCTTTAAAAAGTAAAATTGAATCTCGTTTTCTAGATAAATTTTCTGATAAAAATTTTTTCTACCAATCAAATAAAAATATTCCAGTTATCAGTTATAATTTAGAAGATATTATTGTTAATTATGAGCATACAAACGATAATTTAATTAATCGTAAAATAGAACTAAAAATTAATTGTATTCTAAAATCTAATGATAAGATAATATTATTAAAGAAAGATACTTTAATATACAACGATACTATTCCCTTCGATTTAGTAGAACAACTCCAATCTTCTATACATCAATACGATAAAGGTAAAATTCCCGAAAGAAAAACTTCTTTTATTCAAAAAATTTTGATGCCTATTATCTATATCTCGTCTGCTGCAATTACATTAATTATTTTATTTAATGCAAGAAGTTAAAAAATTAATTTATTATCAAATTTATCTTAATAATTCTGATATATTGTTATTTTTGTAACTTTAAAAAAGTTATATAGATAAATTGAAGCGTAAGAAAATTTTATTTTTAATTTCGAGATTTCCTTTTCCGCTGATAGGTGGTGATAAAATTAAATCATTTTATTTAATGAAGCACTTAGCAAAGAAATACGATGTTACGCTTGCTGCAATATCTTTTCGTAGCCAGCCCCCTAAAGAATGGATTGAGCCTTTAGAAAAAATTGGAGTTAAAGTCTATTCGATTGCTTTAAATCCTATTATAGGCGGAATAAAAACTGCTCTACGCCTTCATCAAAAATATCCATTAGAAATTGCTTTTTATCTAAATAATAAATTTAAAAATTTAGTTAACAAACTTTGCCAAGAGAATAATTTTGATTATGGTATTTCGTTTTTTTTAAGGACAGCCGAATATCTAAAGGATAAGAAATTTAAAAAAATTTTAATTTCCGAAGATTGTAGAGTTCTCTATCAGACTCGCTCCTATAAAAGTAGTCAGAATATTCCCCAACGACTAATTAGAATATGGGAAGTATTCAAATTAAAAAAATACGAGCCCGAAATAATCAATTATTTTGATACTGTTACTTTGGTAACTAATGACGATATCCAGGCAATGAAGCAAAACAATCCAAATGCCCGATATAGATTAGTAACTAATGGGGTCAATACCGAGCAGTTCTCGCCCCCGCCCGATGATTTCGAACGAAAAGATTTACTGTTTACAGGTAAATTATCTGTGTGGTCTAATACTTTGATGGCAATTAAATTAACTAAAGAAATTATGCCCGAAATCATTAAACATTTTCCCGATGTTAAGCTACACATAGTAGGCTCTAATCCTGTAAAACAAATTTTAGAGCAACAAAGCAAAAATATTATTGTTCATAGCAGTGTACCAAACATCGAAGATTTTTATAAGCAATGTAAGATATTTATGCATCCACACTTGGCAGCAACAGGCATACAGAACAAACTTTTAGAAGCAATGTCTAGTGGACTTGCTTGTGTAACTACTAAAACTGGTATTCAGGGTATTGACGGAATAGATGGTGAACACTTTTTAATAGCTAATAATAATCAAGAAATGATAGATTATACAATTAAATTATTAAAAGATGACAATCTTTGCAAAAAATTATCAAAAAATGCTCGTCAGTTAATTTTAGAAACACATACTTGGGATGTAGTTTATTCACAAATTGATAAAGTATTAGAAGAATTAGAAAATGAATAAGTGCTTCTTTTTTGATAGAGATGGAATAGTAAATGTATTATTAGATAATGCATATGTTAGAAAAATAGAAGAATTTATTTTTATCGAAGAATTTTTTGATATATTTAAATACATTAAAAGCCGAAGCTATCTTGCTATAGTAATTACTAACCAGCAAGGTATAGGCAAAGACTTAATGACCGATGAAGATTTAAATAATATTCACAATTGGATGCAAGAAGAAATTTATAAAAGAACAAATTATAAATTCGATGATATTTTTTATTGTGGAGAATTAGATTCTGCTCGGTCTTTTCGTAGGAAACCTGCTCCGGGAATGTTCTACGAAGCTATAGAAAAATGGGACATTGATACTAAAAATTCTTTTATGCTTGGCGATTCTTTCAGGGATTCTATTGCTGCTAATGCAGCTGGTATTAAATCTATTCTAATAGGCGATTTCTACCAAGACCAAGCAGATTACGTATTTACTAGTTTAAAAGATTTTATAAAAGTAATAGATAAAATTGTTAGTTAAATAAATGATAAATATTACTAATATATTTTCTTTATTTTTAATTTTAATTGGTTTAATTACAAATTCTTGCACTACTTTCGACAATAATCAAAATAAACAAAATGACTCATTATCTCTAAATATTCCGCCTGTAATTAGATTTGTTAGAATTTACGGAGAAAACAACGAACGATTACCGCCTATTTTATTGATTAAAAATCAAAATAATAAATATAATTCATCTATTGGCTACGATTATCTTACTCTGGAGTTTGATATTAGTGCAAATGTTCCACCTGCAATAGTTGTAAAGTATATTCATTGTGATGTTAGCTGGAACGAAACACAAAATGCCTTTATCCAAAATCAAATTACTAATCGTTCTACTCGCATAGACTGGTCGTCATCTACTTTTTTAGATGATTACTATTCGTATAGAGGGAAAGTTAGAATTCCCGAACAAATCAATAACTTCGAATTTGCAGGTAATTACAAAGCAGTTATATATCTTTTAGGGCGGGAAGACCAACCTTTAGCAGAAGCGAGATTTTTTGTAGTAAAGCCAATGGCGAATGCAAGAATGCAAATTTATACAGATTTTTACGATATACAATATAGAGTTACTAATACAGGATTAATTTTAGAAACTTTAGTATCTACTTACGATCCATTCTTCGATGATAGAATGCACTCTGTAGTTTATTACCGAAAAAATAGATATTTCGAACCCTATGTAGTTACCAATAATAGAAATATAAACGATTTTTCGTATTTATATAATTACAGATTAAATTCTATGATATCTGGTTTTTCGTCCTACGAAAAACGCTTTAGATTAGAAGGAGTTCCCGCAGAAAATGTTTATAGAATACTGAATATGACAAATACTGCAGTATTCCCACGTAGCAACGATGTAGTAAGATTACCTATGAGTGATATTTCGCGTAATGGAAATTTCTGGGAACGCGACGATGACGGAGTGATGATTACAGATTTTATTTCAAGCTCTAATGATGACTATGTATATGTTGAATTTGTATTCGATCCCGAATCTTTCCTAACAGATAAAGATGTCTTTATATCGGGCTCTTTTAATAATTGGAACCCTGATAGGAATTGGCAAATGCACTACGACCAAAAATCACGTCTCTACAAGTGCCGTAATTGGGTACGTAGGGCAAGACATAATTATCTATATGGTATAGGCAATTATGACGCAGAATTAAACAGATTTACTAAATTTTCTTTCGACTATTACGAAGGAAATACAGCCTATTCGGGACATACTTATTATGCTTTTGTATATTACAGGCAAATTGACTACGGCGGTTACGATGAAATTATTGCCACTACTTCTAACGGCATTTTTGCAACAAGATAATTATTTATTCTTTTGTTGCAATTCTTTTATAATCGAAAAATCGTGTGCTAAATCTATTAAATTTTTCATTGCTCCCGTCTGAATAGCAAAATATATTTCTTCGAATCTTTTGATTATATCTGCTTCTTCAGAATATTTAATTACTTCGATTAACATATTTCTCATTGTATCTAATGAGCGGCCTAATTCTTTTTTTAGTAGATCTGCTCCTTCTTGCTCGGGAGATATTTTCTTAATTTTTCTGTGTAAGTTCCAAACTGATTTGGATGTAAAAATCAAATTATTAAGTAATTCGTGCTCGTTGTAAGTAGCACATAATTCCAAAATTATACCTAAATCATTTAATTTTCTGATATTATTTTCTGAATATTCAATTAAAAAGTTTAATACTGCTTCTGTATCTTTTGATATTTTCATTTTTTTGTCGTATTTATTTTTAAATACGTTAAATTAAATTTTAGATTTTAGAACTTTAATATTTTTTTAATTATTTTTTTTAAATCATTTTTTAAGCTATTTTTTTCATAAATTTTATCAAAATCAATCTTTTTTAAATTCTGATTATCACCAATTTTTCTTGCCCACGCCCACCTATCGTCAATTCGTTCAATTAGGTAATTAGGATGAGTATTTACTAATAATTTTAATATAAGTTCTACGTGGCACTCTTCTAATTCATCGTCTCCCATATATTTTATTATTTCTTCGGGTATATTTTTTGAATTTTTGTAGTTCCATTTTACATCGTCAAAAAGTATAAAAGAATCTTCTTTTAACAATTTATCTACTAAATAAAAAGCAAATCCATCAGTTTCCCAATTGTGAGCACCATCAATAAAGCAAAAATCAAAAAGCTCTTTTTCATTATCATTAGTATTTTTTTCTATTAGTTTTTTTAATTCCCAAGTATAACTACGATTAGCAAATATTGGAATTACGTATTTCTCTAAATTTGTTAATGCCATTAGTTGATAAATACTTGGATTGCTATTTTTGGCATAATGATTGTCTATTGTGATTAATGTGCCGCCACCTACTTCGTCTAAAGCTGCTGCCATATATAGAGTAGATACTCCGTGATCGAATCCTAATTCTAATATTCTACTTGGCTTGCTCTCTAATATGAAACTATACAAATTAATAGCATCTTCTGGTGGTAAATGTGGAATACCTTCTAAATACTTCTTTATCTCTTCAAATTTCATTAAATATTTAAAAAATAAAAATTATTTTCAAAAATAAGATAATTAAAAAGAAAGGTCTAAAATATTTTTCGAAGGTATATTATTTCTTTTATATAAATTATCAGCATTTAAATTACTTACAAAATTTACATTATCGTTGTTTAGACGCACGTAGCTATTTGGCGGAATTTCTAAATCTGCAAAATTAGTTAAATTTAATGTTTCATTGCTACTTTGTAGATTTATATTACTTTTTGATAATAAGTCTTGATTATTATCGAATGTTAGTATTCCTTTCCCACCATTTATAAAAGGATATTTAGAAGGAATATCTAATTTAGAAAGTTCAAATTCGAAATTCTCGAAATTTAATAATTCTGAAGGTACATTATAATTAATTCTAAATCCATCTTTATAATCTAAATCAGTTTTAGATAAACCACTGTAGTTATTGTTAAATTCCAATTGTAGAAATATATTGAAATTAACTTGCTTGCCATCGGATGTATTAATTACTCCATTAGAATTCAATTGTTTTTCTATATTTTGCTGTAGAATTTCACGTTTATCGTATTGAATTTTCCACTTAGGATCATCTATTACATTATTAGGAATATTGTTATTAGACTTATTTAGATTAGAATAAATTTTATCAAATTCTTTATTATATATTTCTTTAATAATCAATTCTAACAATTTAATTTTAAAATCGGAGCCCGCTTCAGTAGAATTTTTATTGTCATTTTTTGGTTGGTCTTTATTTTCTGACCTTTGAGTAGCAATTGGAGACGGTTTAGACGATGGATTATCAACATAGAAACGAATACTTTCAGTAACCTGACGTATCTTTATATTTTCATTTTCTTTATTCTTTACCGATACTTCAGAAGTATTAATCTGCATAAGTATATATCAATATTTCTATTTTATATATATCGGAACTTTTGTATTTTGCTTTAGTAAAAATAAATAATTTTGATTAAACTTGAAGAAATTAATTTTCCGAGACAATAATTTCGACGCTATTTTATCACTAAATGGCAACTTACCTGAAATTTCATTTTTCGAGAGCATCAATTCTACTCTTATTGCTGCCGATGGAGCTGCCAACAACCTTTTATCTATCAATGTAATTCCTGATTTTATTATTGGCGATTTAGATTCTTTCGATAAAAATTATAGATTAAACAAAACTAAGATCATACAAATAGATGACCAAGAAACCAATGATTTCGAAAAATGCCTTATTTGGTGTTCTAAAAATAATAAACAAAAAATTCTAATAATCGGATTCCACGGTGGAGAATTAGAGCATTCTATCAATAATATTAGCGTATTCAAAAAGTATTCACAATATTTAGAACTCACTATATTGGATAGAGATAGATATGGCATCTTTGTTAATCAATCGTTTACTTCTAATTTTAATACTAACGAAATTATTTCGATTATTCCGTTACCATCCGCACTACTTAGAACTAAAGGTTTAGTATGGGAATTAGACAATACCAAATTAGAATTAGGCATAAAAGAAGGGGCTCGGAACCGCACTAAAATTGATTTTGTAGAAATAAATGTTATTTATGGACAATTCTTGTTATTTTTCGATAGTCGTTATCCAAAAATCCCATTGTTAATATAATTAAAATAATTTGTTAATATTTTTCGTCTCGCAATATGTTTTTCCGTTGGAGGTGCTGAATTTATTTCGGCTGAGAGAGTCTCCTTGAACCTGATCCAGGTAATACTGGCGTAGGGAAATGGAAAAGAAATTAATTCTTTTACTCTCCCAATTGATTACCACGGAAAAACCTTAAATGTTTAATAATTATTTGAGGTTTTTCGATGAAATATTTAAACTTAATAATAGCCATTGTGCTATTAAACTCTTCCATTTATGCGGAAGATGTAAATCTAAAAGATACTCTTAAAGTGTATCAAACTCCAAGTATCACAGTTAGCACAAGTCGTGCTGAAAAAAAAGATGCTACTATCCCCTATGCGGAGATTAACAAATCCGATATTGACAAACGACATACTACTTTCGACTTACCTACTCTGCTTAACGAATTGCCATCTATTCTAACTTACTCAGAAAATGGTAACAATATTGGATATACCAATTTATCTTTACGCGGATTCGATCAACGTAGAATAGCTGTAATGATTAACGGTATACCACACAACGATATGGAAGACCATAATTTCTATTGGATAAATTTATCAGACTTTGCAAGCACTATAGATAATATTCAAGTGCAACGAGGAGCAGGACTATCTACTTACGGACCTGCGGCTATAGGCGGTAGTATTCTAATTTCCACTAATAATTACCTAAACTTTAGAGGAATAAATATTTCTACAGGAATTGGATTACAGGAGTTTGGCGGGAAAAACGATATAAAAGTAAATACATCGAGATATGCATTTGAATATTCATCGGGATTAGTAGATAATTATGCCTTTTATGCAAAATATGCAAACATCAATTCTGATGGTTACAGAGACCAATCTTGGGCTAATTTAAATAGCTATTTCTTTAGCGCTATTAGAATTGATGATAATTTTACTACTCAACTTAATTTCTATGGTGGATGGCAGGAAGATGGATTGGCATATAATGGATTACCTATTAGCTATATCAAAGATTTAGAAAAAAGAACAAGCAATTACAATTATTTTAGTTACGAAAGAGATAACGGTAGTGTAATTGATTATACTTCTAAAAGACGTCCACAGGAAGTAGAAAATTTCTCGCAACCTATAATCGAATTACTAAACGATTGGCAAATTGCGAGTAATATTTCTTTAAAAAACGCTATATTTTATAAAATTGGAGAAGGATATTTCGATTACGATGGAACTGGCTGGACTGATAAATATTCATTTAGACTTACACCCGAAAATGGATTTCCCGATGCCGATGACCCCAAAAATCCAATTATCCGAGCGTTTGTAAAAAATAAAACAGGTGGATGGCTACCACGTCTATTAATTAACAATTCTTTGGGCGATTTAATTATTGGTGCAGAGTTTAGACTTCATTCTTCCGAACATTGGGGAAAAATTAATTTTGCTGAAAATTTACCAAAAGATTACGACCCCGATTATAAATTTTATTCTTATAATGGTGCAAGGCAAACATTTTCAATTTTTGCAGGTCAAAATTTCAAACTCACAGAAAAATTACTTTTAAATGCTGATGCTCAATTAGTTTACCACAATTATAATGTAAATAATGAAAAGGCTGGTAAAGTCTATACAAGTTATAAAACTATAGATGGCAAAATTATTACTAATGGCGAAGATATTTTTAATGTAAAATACTTATTTTTTAATCCAAAAGTTGGTGCGTCATATCAAATAGACCAATCAAATAGAGCATATTTATCATTAGCATATACTTCGCGAGAGCCACGTAGAAACAATCTTTATAGAGCATCTGATTCCTGGATGGGCGATAAACCTTTGTTTAATACTAGAATTGCTACTAATGGAGATACTTTATACGATTTTTCGAGCCCTTTAGTTAAACCCGAAAAAATGTTTAATATTGAGCTTGGATGGAATTATGATAGCGATTTATTTAGTTCTAATTTAAATTTTTATTATATGGACTACAAAGATGAACTGGTTAAAAGCGGTCAATTAGATATTTTCGGGGCACCTATTGACGGCAACGCCCCTAAAACTAGGCACTATGGGATAGAATTTTTAGCAAAGATTAATCTAATACAGTCATCAAAATATGGTAATCTAAACATTAGTACTAATTTTACCTATAGCCAAAATAAAATAGTAGAATACGATTATTACACACGCAAAGGCGAAAAAATCTCCTTAGCAGATAATAATATTGCTGGCTTTCCTGATTTAATCGCAAATCTAAGATTGACATATAATTATAATAATTTGATTTTATCAACTTATTTCCGTCATAATGGTAAGTTTTATACTGATAATTTTGGAGATTTACTTACAACAGACCCCCGAATCAAAGCCAATCTACGCAGCGAATATTACACAATTAATACAGTGGACGCATACAACGTTATAAATTTAGATGCTATTTATAATATAGAGAATTTTCTATCTTTAAGAAATATTAAATTACATTTACAAATTAATAACTTAACAAACGAAATGTATTCATCAGCTGGCTTTGGCAAAGAATTTTTCCCTGCAGCGGAACGCAATTACTTCTTTGGGATTACAATTGGAATTTAGTTTATAGTAATCCCATTTAGATAGAGCCCATTTGGGAGATGGGCTCTTTTTTTTACTTATTTTCTTTTTCTTGCGACGGTGTTTGTTCTTGATTTTGTTGTTGTTGAGGCTGAGTAATTGGTGCTACAGGCTTAGTTGGTAAAGTTTGAGGTACGGCAGCACCTTCTGTTACTGGTTTTACAAAATTAACATTTCTTGGTAAGAAAAATTTATTTGTTACAACAGCTAATACTAATAAAGCTGCAGCGAAACCTATTGTAATTTTTGTTAGCAAATCCATTGCTTTGCGGGTACCAAGCATAGATGTAAATTGGTTGGTTAGCCCTCCCATACCGCTTATCATATCACCTTTGCCAGGCTGTATTAGTACTACTAATATCAGTAATACCGATATTATCATCATTAATATAATTAAAAAAGCAAACATGTTTTTTACCAATTTTAAAATATAGAACTACAAATTTAATTAAATTAAATAAAATAACAATATATTAGTTTTAATAATTTTGTAAATTTTTAAAAAAAGTTTGAATTTAATACATAGATACATATTAAAATCACTCGTAGCACCGTTAATATTTGGCACCTTTACAGTTATTTTTCTTTTTCTGATGCAATTTTTGATGAATTACTTATCTGAATTAGTTGGCAAAGGATTAGATAATTGGGTTATTATCGAACTGATTACTTACAATATTGCGTGGATGGTGGTACTTGCTGTACCTATGGGAGTGCTTTTTGCTACTATGATGACTTTTGGGGGAATGTCGCAAGCACACGAAGTTACTATTATCAAAGCAAGCGGCGGTAGTTTGCTATTTATGATGTTTCCTGTAATTGTTCTTGGATTAATTTTATCTTATGGACTGTATTTATTTAACGATCAAGTATTACCAAAAGCAAATCATAGAGCAAAAATTTTAATGAGCGACATACAGCGAAAGAAACCTACTTTCATTCTCGAATCGGGGCAATTCTCTACACAATTAGAAGGCTATACAATTCTGGCTCGCCGAATAGATTCAGCATCGGGACGTATGTACGGAGTAACAATTTATGATATGACAAATTTTTATCGAAGAAATGTAATTTCTTCAGATTCAGGTAATCTTAGTTTTACAGCTGATTATAAAACTTTAATAATTGACTTATATAATGGCGAAGTTCATCAATTTTCTACTTCGCAAACAGATAATTATAGAATTATAAATTTCGACTATTACCGAATTAGAATACCTGCTATAGGTTTTGCTTTCGAACAATCATCGGCAGAATATGTATCCAAAGGTGATAGAGAATTATCTATTGCCGAAATGCAAGAAATAGTAGACTCTGCAAAAGCAAATTACAATAAATTACTGAGCGATGCAGATTCTTTAATTAAAAATAGTTTGATAGAAAATATTTATGGAATAAAATCAAATAAAAAAATTACTGAAAACACTACCGATAATATTAATTTTAAAACATCTGATGGTAGTATTTACGATCCGTTCCCCGATGAGAATGATACCTCGAAAACCAATATATTAAATAGAATAATTAGTAAAACAAATATAGAGCGTTCTATTATCGAAGGACAACAAAATCAGGCTTCATATTTTACTAATAAAATTAAACAATACAAAGTAGAAATTTATAAAAAATATGCTATTCCTTTTGCTTGTTTTATCTTTGTATTAGTTGGTTGTCCGCTTGGCATTATTACAAAAGGTGGTAATTTTGGAATTAGTGCAGGAATTTCTCTTTTATTCTATATTATATATTGGGTATGTTTAATTGGTGGAGAAAAATTAGCAGATCGCGGAATGATAGAACCTTGGCTTGCTATGTGGTTAGGAAACATAATCATAGGAATACTTGGTATATTACTTACTTTAAGGGTAAATTACGAATCTATTTTCTTCTTTAATTCTAATCTATATAATAACATTAAAAAATTATTTAGAAAATAGAAATTAATGTAACTATTCTTAAATTTTTACGTATTTAAATTGCTAAATAACTATGGAGTGATATAAATTTTTTAATATACCTAATCGTCAATAATTATTGTAAGTTAAAAATAAGGGTGATTATATGAAAAGATCAATATTAATCTCAATTACATTGTTAGGATTAGGAATTTTTATAGGTGTATTATTAGTTTCTAACTTTAGTATAGGTGATATTAAAAATATATTTGCTCAAGATGCTAAGTTAGGTGCTGATGTTGCCCCAGTTACTCCCGAAAGTTCTGTTACTGCACTTAACCAAGCAATGATAAAAGCAAGCGAAGCAATACTTCCAACCGTAGTTTATATCAATGTAGAAACTGAAATAAAAAGAAATAGACCAAATAACGAAGATAGAGATGGATTTGATAATTGGTTTAGATTTTTTATGCCAGATGAAAATTGGAGATCTCGTGGATCGGGTTCGGGTGTTATCATTTCTTCTAATGGATACATTGTTACAAATAGCCACGTAGTAGATAATGCTATAAAAAATGGTATAAAAGTACAAACATTCGACAAGAAAGAATACACTGCAAAATTAGTCGGGAAAGATCCATATACAGATCTTGCAGTAATTAAAATAGAAGCAGAAAATCTTCCCGTAGCACATTTTGCTGATATAAATACTGTTAAAGTTGGTGAAATAGTTTTTGCTGTTGGTAATCCTATTGGTCTTAGTCATACAGTTACTCAGGGTATAGTAAGTGCAATTGGTAGGGGCTCTATATCACGTCGTGGTGGTGCAAATATAGAGCATTATATTCAGACCGATGCTGCTATCAATCCAGGCAATAGTGGTGGTGGACTATTTAATATTTATGGTAGCTTAGTAGGTATAAATACAGCAATAGCAACAGAAACGGGAGGATTTATGGGTTATGGATTTGCAATACCCGTCGATCTAATGAAGGCAGTAGTAGAGGATTTAATTGATGATGGAAAAATTAATCGCGGATACATAGGTGTATTTATTGATAAAGTGGACGAAGTAGTTGCAAAAGGTATGAATTTACCAAGAGTACAGGGCGTATTGGTGCAAGGTTTAGTAGAAAACGGAGCTGCTAAAGAAGCTGGTATCGAAACAGGCGATATTATATTAGAAGTTGATGGTAAAGAAGTAAATTCACCATCAGAGCTCCAAAGCAGAATAGTATTCTATAAAGCAGGAGATAAAGTAAACCTTACAATTTGGCGTGATGGCAAAAAAATTAATAAAGTAGTCAAATTAAAATCGAGAGACGATGACGATGTTGCTGTATCGAAAGGCGGCGATGATAATAAAAAAGAATCTGAGCCGAAAAGTAATGAACCTATAAATTTCGAAAAACTTGGTTTTACTGTTGCACCCCTTTCTAATGCACGCAAAAAAGAGCTTGGTGTAGAATATGGTGTAATAGTAACAGAAGTAAAAAGATTCTCGCCCGCATCTGATAGAGGTTTGCCCGTAAGCGCTGTAATAATAGAAGCAGATAGAAAACCCGTAAAATCTCCCCAAGATCTAAAGAAAATGATAGAAAGCAAAAAAGAAGGCGAAGTAATTGTTCTTAATATTAAATTTCAAGATACAAATAGAATAGTAGCTCTACAGGTTGGCAAATCGTAGAAATATTGAATAATAGGGGCTGTCTCAAAAGTCTAAATTGATGTCATTCCCGAGTAATCGGGAATCCATAATTATTATCCCAGACTGGATTCCTGCTTTCGTGGGAATGACAAATTATTAAAATCTTCAAGTTATGAGACAGCCCCTGAGTATTTTATGTAATTATATTCGATGATTTATATTAGAATTTAATTAATTATTAAGATAAAACGAGTAACGCTAATTCTAACTTGTTCTTGGGCAACATCTAACTTGAAGCTCATACTTTTTTCCTCCTCCCATTGCACGAACTTCAAATCTACCTTTTCCTGGTTCTGCATCAAAAAACTTATCTCCTCCAGTTCTTTTGCCGAAATAGAAATTATCAACGGGCTTTATTCTTAGATCTTCGCCAGCAGGATTTAATATACCATCATATGGTTGTTCAGGGATATTTAATCTTAATTTATCTCCATCTACTTTAGGAGTAGATTTTATGTTTCCTATAGTAGGGCTTGATAGAATCAAAGTGTCACCTTTACCACGCGAAAGAGAAACTAATTCCTTACTAAAACTTCTCATTTCTGTTAGAATCGGTTTTCCACTTGCATCTAAAGGAACGCTGTAGCTACTATCCCCTAAAGTATAATTGCCAATAAAATCATTAATATCAATTGATTTTACAGCATCTTCTGTGCAAGAAGATAAAAGAATAAATGCTACTGCAACAATAGCAACAATAGGTTTAATTTTCATATTTATACCCTCCTTTTTATATGATACCTACTCTTATGGCTTTTCGGAATTTGCCCCGTTTTTTTGAGTGGTCTCTGGTCTCCACTTGAAAATTTATATTGTTCGTAAGGTTAGTCATCTATTAGTTTGAATATTTTTTTAAATTATATTATTTAAATTTAATATTATAACAATTCTACACATTAAATTTTAATCTTTATACACAAAATTAAATAAAATTTTCATATTTTTAAAATCAGCTAATTAGTTGGTATTATACATACCAACTAATTATTTGTTGCTGATATACTTATCGTATAATATGTAAATTTATATTAAACTTATTTTCTATTTTTAACATCTAATAGTTGGAATATTATTAGATTTAGTAGCTGTTCTACCATATTTGAATACAGCAGAGCCAGTTGATAAATTATAATTTTTATCTAAAATTAGACGATAATATGTTGTTACACTTCCCGATGTTCCATAGTCGAATTTGAATACAGATCCATTATATGTAGATTGAGTAGATGGATCTATTTTGTAAGTTGGCGTTGGGTTAATTGTGGTATATGATGAATTATCTCCATATTTATATTGTGCCGATAAAATGTTAGTTTCGCCCGAATTAATATCGTCTAACAAACAGTCGCTAAATATTACATTAAAATGGCTTAAATCTTTTTGACCATTTTTACCATTTGGATATGTATTTGTAACACTCCAAGTGTAAATCCAATTCCCATTTCCATCACTTTCTTTAGTTAAGCATACTTTGTAAAATGTTCCTTCTGCTACTCCAGAAGTACATTCGTTGCTTGTTTCTTCTTCATCATCACCACCAACACCTATCAACATAGGTTTTTCTATATATTTATTTGAAACAGGTTGCTCGCAACTATTTACTAATAAACCAATTAAAGTAAAGGTTAGAAGTATTAAAATCATTTTAGTTTTCATATTTTCTCAATAAATTAAGAATTTTAATATTACAAAAATATTTTATTATTATAGACATTATTTAAGTAGAAATACTTAATTATTGGATTTTTCTAAAATTTTCTCTTTTTTACTGAATAATTCTTTAAAATCAGGTAATTTGTTATAATATATAATTAAAAATATTACTCCTACTGTAACACACGAATCGGCAACGTTAAATATCGGAAAATATTCCCATCCTAAAAAATGAATGTCGGGAATATCTACTTGAATGAAATCTACTACTCGTCCGTAAAATAGAGGTGCTTCCCCAAATATTACTCCATAAAATACTCTATCTATTAGATTTCCCATTGCTCCTGATAAAATTAGACTAAATCCTAATCTTACTCCTAAATTATATCCTTCTAATTTCTTAATCAATATTATTAGAAAAATTGATGCTATCACAGAAAAGAAGGATAGAAATATTTTTCCCCATCCAAATTCTATCCCAAAAGCCATACCCGCATTCTCTATATATGTCCACTGAAGGAATGTTCCTATTACTGGAACTTGCTCGCCGTAATTTAGTCCTTTATGCTCTATTCCTAAAAAATTAAATCCTTTAAAATATAATTTTGTTGCTTGGTCTAATAATACTAATATAATAACTATAATATATTCCCATCTTAATATTGATTTTTTTTGGTCTTTATTCATAATTTACAAATATTTTAATTACAATTTAGTTAATAATTATATCTTGACGTAATATTTTTAATTATAGTAAAGAATGACAAAAGAACAAGCAAAAGATAGAATTGAATTCTTAAGAAATGAAATAAAAAAACACGATTATTTATATTATGTAGTTAACGAGCCAATTATTTCTGATAAAGAATACGATTTGCTTTTTAGAGAATTATATGATTTAGAGCAGAAATATCCCGAATTTTTAAGTATTGATTCTCCAACACAAAAAGTAGGCGGCGAACCACTAAAAGAATTTAAAACTGTAATTCACGACGAACCTATGCTATCGCTAACTAATACTTATTCGCGTAACGAAGTTCAAGAATTTATCAATCGTACAATCAAATCTATTGGGAATGAAATAGAATTTGTTGCTGAATTAAAAATAGATGGTGTAGCGCTTAGTGTTAAATATGTTAATGGAGTTTTGCTGCAGGGGGCAACTCGCGGTGATGGAACTACAGGAGATGATATTACAGAAAATGTAAAAACAATCAAGGGACTACCTTTATCAATAGATTTGTCAAATTTTAAAGAATTTGACTTAAGTAGTTTCGAAGTTCGTGGCGAGGCATACATTCGTAACGACGATTTTGCTAAAATTAACGAAGAGCGTAAAGAATTAGGAGAAAAATTATATGCTAATCCACGCAATACTACTGCAGGTACTCTAAAACTATTAAATCCTAAACTTGTTGCCAAGCGAAAAGTTAGAATTTTTACTTATTATTTATTAACAAAAAATAAAATTTTCTCTACTCATTATCAAAATTTAGAGTTGCTTAAAAAGCTTGGATTTCCTGTCAATCCAGCTTATAAAATATGCAAAAATTTAGATGAGATTTTCGAATTTATAGAATATTGGAAATCTGAGCGTCATAAATTGCCATTCCAGACTGATGGTATTGTAATTAAAGTAAATTCTTTACAGCAACAGGAATTACTTGGCACTGTAGCTCGATCTCCACGTTGGGCTATAGCTTACAAATACGATGCAGAAAAAGTAGAGACTAAAGTGCTTGATATTAAGTTACAAGTTGGTAGAACAGGTGCAATTACTCCTGTAGCCGAGTTAGAGCCTGTATTTTTAGCAGGTAGTACGATTAGTCGTGCAACGCTTAATAATTTCGACTATTTAAAAGAATTAGATGTAAGAATTGACGATATAGTAACCATAGAAAAAGGCGGTGATATAATTCCAAAAATTGTATCCGTTAATAAAGATGCTCGAACTGCTAATTCAAAGCCTTTTGAAGTTCCCGAGTATTGCCCTTGCGAGAATAAAACTAAATTAGTAAAATATCCGGATGAAGCTAATATCTATTGTGTTTATAATGAATGTCCCTGGCAAATTCGTAAGAAATTAGAGCATTTTACATCGCGAGAAGCAATGGATATAGAAGGATTGGGCGAAAAAATTATTGATAAATTAGTTAGTCTAAATTTTTTGAAAAATGCTGCAGATATTTATTATTTAAAAAATTATAAGGATGAATTACTAAAACTGGAAAATTTCGGTCAAAAATCAGTAGAAAACCTTTTAAATGCAATAGAAAATAGTAAAAATAAGCCATTAGATAAGTTTATTTATGCTCTCGGTATTCGTTATGTAGGGATAGAAGCTGCTAAAACATTAGCTAAAAACGTTGCAAATATTGATGAATTAGCACACAAAACATACGATGAACTACTTTTAATCGAAGAAATTGGCGAAAAAACCGCCCAATCAATAATTAATTATTTTTCTAATCCCGAAAATATTCAATTAATTAATAGATTAAAAGAATTTGGTTTAAATCCAAAATCATTAAAAAAAGAAGAAAATAATTCCACAAATTATTTAAAAGACAAAACATTTGTCTTTACAGGCGAATTAAAATCAATGACTAGAAACGAAGCATCTGCTAAAATAGAAGAACTTGGCGGAAAGGAAACTTCTTCTGTTAGCAAAAAAACTTCTTTTGTTGTAGTTGGTGATAATCCCGGAAGTAAATATCAAAAGGCACTTGAACTTGGAGTTAGAATATTAAACGAAGAACAATTTTTAAATCTCATTAATTTAAAGGATTCATTATGAAATATTTGTTATATATAGTATTATTTACTTTGATTTTATCATCTTGTAGTGATAATTCTGTAGATGATAATAAACCTACTATTCCCTCGGAATTAAAAGGTAAATGGGAAGGTTTTGCATATGGGCTGAAAGATACAGCTCGCTTATCATTAGATTTTGGCGAACAATATGACGATAATAATTGTAGAGCCGAATTTCAATTAATATATTATGTTTCATCTGGTTCTAACGAATTCCGCTATTCTATCGATAGAAATGGAACATCTAAATATATTTATAGTAAACCAAATTTAAATGTTTCTTTGCTATCAGATAATGAATTTAATTTCAATGGAAATATTTCAACCACAAACAATAAATTATCGGGCAAGGTAAATTTTTTAAACTTTCAAAACGTAAAAGTTTCTTATAACATAGAGCTAATCAAAGCCAATTAAGTTAGCCTTACCTAAAAAATTATAGGGCATATATTAATACTAATATGCTTAAAAAAATGCTTTATAAACGATTTATGAAGGTAAGCCCGAAAACGCTCTCTAGATCAGTTTTTTGAGATTGCAAAATTTAAGTTATTTTTACAACAATTTTTCTCGGAAATTATTTATTTTAGAGTAATGAAATTCATTGATTATTATAAGGTTTTAGGAATTGATAGTTCTGCTACCACCGAAGAAATAAAAGCAGCTTACTATAAATTAGCAAAAAAATATCATCCCGACCGCAACAATAATGATGAAAAAGCTTTAGTAAAGTTTACTTTAATCAATGAAGCATTTTCGGTATTAAGCGATATAGACAAAAGAATTAAATACAAATTAGAAATGGAAAAACGCGACAATATACGCGAGCACGCCAAAAAGAAAATGAAATTATTAAAAAATTTAGAAAAAAATGAAATTACAAAATATATCAAAACTGATAACAAATAATTTATTCTTTTACTTGCCCTTTGGTGTTATTTTTATTTTAACTTCAATTTTTGTAATAATAACTAAAAAAGAAGATTTTCTATTGCTAATTAATTCTATTCATAATCCAGCATTAGATTTTATTTACAAATATACAACCTATTTAGGCGAAGGATATTACTTTTTAATTATTATTATTATATTAGGTTTATTTAAATTTAAGTATTTTTTTCAGGGATTAATATTATTTTTGTCTAGCGGAGCAATTGCACAAATCATAAAGAACTTACTAAACGAGCCACGCCCTATTAAATATTTATCTGATATTTCTAATCTAAATTTTGTAGAAGGTGTAGATGTTTATTCTTGGGGAAGTTTCCCATCGGGGCATACTACGTCTGCTTTTACAATTTTTTTGTATTTTTCATTTTTAGTTAATAATAAATTTCTTAAATTCCTATTTTTTGTAATAGCTGTAAATGTAGGTATATCAAGAATTTATTTAGTTCAGCATTTTTTAATAGATGTATGGGCTGGTAGTTTGGTTGGTGTAATTACTACAACATTTATTTATTCAATTTTAGAAAATTCCCAATCGCTTAACAATAGCAAATGGTATAATTATAGTTTATTAAGAAAAAATTTATAATTCAGCAAGCTCTTTTTTTGCTTCTTCGAAATCGGGATTTAATTTTACTGCCCACTCTAGCATAGTCTTAGCGTGGTCGTTTATTCCCGATTCTTTAAAGCATTTACCTGCACCATAGCAAGCATATTCGTTGTTGTTGTTAATTTTTAGTGCCGAGCTATACATATTCAATGCCTTTTCTAAATCACCTTCGGCATATAATAAATCGCCCAATAGCACTAACAAATCATCTGTTGTATAGCCTAAAGTAGACCTATAAATAGTATTTTCCCAATTTTCCATTAATTGAGATAGCTGAGCAATTGCTTCATTATTCTTTCCTTCGGAAGCTAATTTAATAGTTTTTACGTATAAATTATCGGGATGATTTCTATCAATATTATCAGACTCGTTTATTACTTTGTAATAATCGCTATCATCTTGGTTTATGCAAATAATTGCAAGCCTATGAAGTGCGTGTAGCCTGTAATCTTGATTCAAGTAATCCCCTTTTAAAGCTTCGATATAGAGCTGTTTAGCAGTCTCGTAATCTCCTGCTATGTATAAAGATTCTGCTTCGCCTAATTTAGTTGACGAATCAGAAAACTCTACAAATTCGTTTTGTGCTTTATGTCCCATATTAGTTCCATATATATTATCTAATCTTGATAGCAATTTTAGAGTTGCACGGTCCCAAGTCCAATTGGTTCGAGCAACAAATTGGGCAAGCATACCCATACTTTTTAGGTTGGTTTGGTAATTTCGTAATTTTTTTAAAGTTTCTATTAACTCGTCTAAATCTGGTTCTAATAGAAAAGCTTCTTTTACAAATGGCTTCCCGCTTAATGTATGACCTATTGATTTTTTTGTAGCTTTAATTTTCCAAGCAAAAGCTTCCTCTACAAAATCATCTGTTGCTCCACCTTCTGTAACTACCACAGGCAATCCACAAGCCATCGCTTCTAATACGGGTAATCCGAAGCCTTCGCCCCTATATGGCAATACTAATACATCGCAAGCACGATATAGTTGTGCCATTTTCTCTTCTTCTAATTTATCTTCTATGTATATAATTTCGGGCGTATTTGGTAATTTTCTAATATCATCTATCATTTTCTGGTTGGTTTGTCCTTCGTAGAAGCTACTTGTTCCAATGTCTTTTATTACAAGGCATACGTCATCACTTGCTGTAAATGCTTTGATATATGCTCTAAGCAGCAAGTCTATACCTTTACGATAGATTGTACCACCTACAAAAAGCAATTTTAACCTTTTATTAGTTGCTAATGGATATTTAGCTCCATTCGGACAGAATAAAAAAGGATCAATACCATTTGGTATTACTTGTATTTTATCAGGATCTATTCCCGATTCGATAAATGTATTACGCGAGAAATAAGACGGTGTCCATATCTCGTCTGCTTGAGTAAAGATTTCGGCTATATCCTGCCTTAGACAAGAGAATTCCCACGGTTGCATAATAATCCATTTAGCGCCTTTTGGACGCTCTGCTTTTGGGGGCCATTGATGACGTATCCAGCAATATGGCAATCGTGATATTTCATCGCTTACTTCTTGTTTGTATCTGATATCATTTTTTGCAAGTATTCTATATTTATCTCCTTTTTCGTAACTAAATTCATCGGGTTCGTAAGGTATAATTGTTAGATTTGCAACGTCATATTTAATAATATTAAAACAATGCTCCCTATTAATTAATGCCAATGAATGATATACAAATTGTGATCCTTCCCATACGATATTTAACTCATATTTTAGTGGCTGATTATTTTTATTTTCTTCTTTATAATTGCTTAGTACTATTTCTTCCATCAATGATATATCATAATCATCATAATCTAAATAATTTTCTAATTTGTCTTTGTCTATTTCTATATCATTTTCATCTATTGTAAATTGATCTAAATTATTTATTATAGGTTCTTCTATCGGCTGTTTAGCTGGAATTTCTGAGCTAATATATAATTTATCCAAATTAGAATTTTCTTTTGCTTCTATATTACTTGTATCATCTGGAAATTCAATTTTTATTAGATTATCATCGGGTTTAGTTTCTGATATTTCGGTTATTTTGTTTGTTTTTGTAGCAATAATAACTAATTTAGGATTTATAAAACCTTTATTTTGCTTATAGTTAATTTCTTGAATATCTTTAATTACAAAAGCACTTTTGAGCAATTTTGCAGATAATGATTTACTATCAAAGGCACAAGCCTTGTAATCCATTGGATTAGTTTGCCCGCCATATAGCATATACGAAGCTACATCGGCATCCCATTCGTTATTCATATATAGTCTAACTTGACTTTTTAGATTTGGAACACGTATCTGAATTTCACCATCTAATTTAAGCACTCTATTCCATTCATTCAATACATTATCTATTTCTCTATGCGAAAAAATATCTAATACATCATTAGCTAAAATTAAATCAACTGAATTATCGGGCAAAGGTAATTTTCTTACATCACAATAAATAACATCGGGATTATCCGAATATAAATCAAGGTTTAAATAATCTGCTCTAACATCTAATCCGCAGCCAAGATTTAACTTTAATGGCGATGGTAATACATCGGGAAATTTACCTGTTGCTCTTTTAGTTGATAATCCAAATTTCATATTTATATACAAACTATTTAAAATAAAATATTTACAATATAATTAATTGATATTTATCAAATAATATGCCATAAAATTATTTAACAAATATTTTTTATTAATATTCTTCTATATCAAATAAATTTTGTTTAAAATGGATAGAACAATCGTAGCACTTGCAACACCTCCAGGAATAGGTGGATTAGCAGTAATTAGAATTAGTGGAGACTATGCAATAGAGATTGCTGATAAAGTCTTTAAAGGCAAGAAACCTTTAAATGACTGCCCTACTCATACTATTCATTACGGAAATATCGAAAGTCAAGGCTTATTAATAGATAAGATAACAGCATCCATTTTTAGAGAACCACATTCCTACACTGGCGAAAATGTAGTAGAATTAGGATGTCACGGCGGTCAATTAGTAGCCGAGCAAATTATAAACTTGCTATTAGATGCTGGAGCACATTTTGCAGAACCAGGAGAATTTACTCGTCGTGCTTTTTTAAATGGAAAGTTAGACCTTGCACAAGTAGAAGCAGTTGCAGATATAATCCACTCTAACACTGTAGCAGGTGTAAAAACAGCAGCCCGTCAATTAAATGGTAATTTTACAAAAAGATTGAAATATCTAAGGACAGAGCTCTTAGATATTGCAGGCTTGTTAGAATTAGAATTAGATTTTTCTGACGAAGGCATAGAACTAATTCCAAAAGAAAAAATCAAAGAAAAAATTATCAATGCTATTGATTTTTCTAATGGTCTGGCTGATTCCTATTTATCCTCAGAAATTATGCGTTCGGGTTTTTTTGTGGGAATTGTAGGATATCCGAATTCGGGCAAATCAACATTGTTTAATAGATTAATAGAAAAAGATAGAGCTATAGTAAGTCCTATCCCCGGAACTACAAGAGATTATTTAGAAGAAAGCTTATTTATCAAAGGTATTACTATCAGGCTATTTGATACAGCAGGGCTACGTTCTACAAGCGATATTATCGAAATCGAAGGTATAAAAATTGTAGATTCTATTCTTAAGCAATCTAATTTAATCCTTGTGATTAACGATATTACCTATGGACGCGAACATTCTGACTCTTTGATAAATAAAATATCTTTAAAACATCCAACTACTAAAATTCTAATTGCTCATAACAAAATTGATCTCGTTAACTTAAATTACGATGATACTGATACCGAAATTTTTATCTCAGCATTTAAAAATATAGGTCTAGAAAATCTTAAACATAGAATTTACGATATTGCAAAAAATTCTATCGAAAGAGAAAGCGATATCCTAATTAATCAACGCCACGCTAATTTGCTAAAACAAGCTTCATTATCGCTTTCTACTGCATTAGAATCATTAGATAATAATATGGAAAACGAGTTTATAGCAATAGACATCCGTAAAGCAGTAAAAATTTTAGGCGAATTAACAGGCGAAACTTGGAACGAAGAAGTTTTAGACCATATTTTTTCGCGATTTTGTATTGGGAAATAGTTCCACGTGGAACATTTTAAAAATAATTTGTAATTAATTTAAAAAATGGAAAATAGATTTGATATAATAGTTATTGGTGGTGGTCATGCTGGTATAGAAGCATCGATGGCGGGTGCGCGTCTCGGTTTAAAAGTGGCTCTATTATCTATGGACTTACGGGCTATGGGGCGACCGTCTTGCAATCCATCAATTGGGGGATCTGCTAAAGGGCATTTAGTAAAAGAAATTGATGCTTTAGGCGGAGTAATGGGATTGTTAGCTGATAGAGCTGGAATACATTTCAAAATGCTAAACAAATCCAAAGGTCCTGCTGTGTGGTCTCCAAGAGCACAAATTGACAAAGATTTATATCCGAAATATGCATATCAGTTGCTTGCTAATCATCCATTAATTACACTAATCCAAGGCACTGCCGATAAAATTATTATCCAAAACGACTCCGTAGCAGGTGTAATTACCGATTCTAACGAGACTCTTTATTCTAAAGCAGTTATTTTATGTGCGGGAACTTTTCTAAATGGAAAGCTCTATACGGGCAGAAACGTTACAAAAGGTGGTAGAGTAGGCGAAAAATCTTCTGACAAAATTTCCGATATGCTGGATTTTTTTGGTTTTGAACGTGGAAGGCTCAAGACAGGCACTCCTCCACGAATTCATCGCAATTCAATAGACTATTCTAAATTAGAATTAGAACCAGGGGATGAATTTCCTGAACCATTCTCTCGATATACTTCAGTAGTGAAAAATAGAATTGTTTGCTATGGTACTGCAACAACAGAGATTACTCACGATATCTTACGAAAAGGATTTAACGATTC